>Ga0114972_10001016_pt1 | contig 21099 bp, 13 predicted proteins | sample M_140807_EF_Meta_FD_87354 | JGI IMG/M metagenome (GOLD analysis project Ga0114972, IMG submission 87354) | Freshwater microbial communities from Lake Montjoie, Canada to study carbon cycling - M_140807_EF_MetaG | ecosystem: Environmental > Aquatic > Freshwater > Lake | place: Lake Montjoie...
GCGGCGGTGCTCCAGAGCCAGGTGCAGCAGAACGTGCCCTGCCTCAATGCCGAGGTGGACAAGATGGGCCCCGCCGATGTGGTGAAGGCCAGTAGGGCGATGAATGCCGCCTATGCCTTTCAGGCCGCCGAGCTGGTCGGCATCCCGCCGCTGGCAATCCCGTACCAGGCGGCAGGGTTTGAGGCCCTGGCCAGGGAGCTGGTCGCCATTACCCGCGCCAAGCCCACCACGGCGGATCCGGATCGGGAGATCGTCGATGGCTGGGCCGAAAAGCTGGGGCTCTCACGCTGGTACGTCTGGAAGACGCCGTGATGGAAAGCACAGCCTTCACCATCGAAGAGGCCAGCTTTGATGCCTCCCTGCTGCCGGAGGGCAGCCGCACCCCAGGCACGGTGGCATTTCACCGGGCAGTGACTGACTACTTCCAGAAGTCCTATGTCTCCATGGGCGGCCAGCTGTCGGTGGTGTTCGCCGCCGGCCGCATCGAGGTGGCCTGGGAGCCGGCTGCAGCGGAAGCACCGGCGATGGCTTCCATCGGCCCGCTCCTGCAGCAACGCCGGTTCGATGAGGCCCGGCCGCTGCTGGAAACCCTGCTGCAGCTGCAGCCCGAACACCCTGAGGCCCTCTACAACCTTGGCGTCCTCGCCAGCGAAGAAGGCCGGCTGGACGAAGCCCGGCTGCTACTGCGCCGGGCGGTGCTGGCCAACGCCGGTGCGACCCACGCCCAAGCCAATGCCCAGGTGGCGCTGGGATTGGCCGCGCTCCGGCAGGAGGACCGCTCAGAAGCAAGGCAGGCCCTGGAGGCGGCCATCGAGCTGGAGCCGCGGAACGCCTTTGCCCTCCGCAGCCTTGGCAGCCTGCTGGTGATCGCCGGGGCCCTGGCCGCCGGCATCGAACGCTTCCGCCAGGCGCTGACGGTGGCACCGGATGATCTGGTCACCACCTTCAACCTGGCCCAGGCGTTGCTGGAGCTGGATCCAGGCGAACACCGCAACGAGGCCGACCGGCTACTGCTCCGAGTGATCGAGGCCCAGCCCTACGGCGAGCTGGCCAACAAGGCCAAGGAGCTGCGGGGCAGCATCGCCAGCCGGGATCTGCGGGCCGAGCAGCCCGAGGGATTGCGGCAGGACGCCGTGAGCTACTGCCTCCAGGCCCTGCAGCTGTTCGAGGGGATGGATCAGCAGCGCTTCATGGCTGTACTCAGCGAGGTGGCGGCCATGGGCCAGGGCGGTCTGCAGATCAACGAGCCCGGCACCTCCCGCAGCCTCAAGACCCTGCCCGGTAGCTGGAGCGACCTGGCCCTGGCCTGCCTGATCCACGTGGGGATGAAACGGCTGACGCCCGATGAGGACTCAGGGCTGGGAATTGAGGCGGAATACCAGGAGGCGGTGCGGATGCATCGAGTTGGCGGGGGCTGAAGAAAAAATATGCACCAATTGCATAGTTTTCGGTCCGTCGGTCTCTTCGCCCAAACACCAGCCACCGCAAGGTTTTGCCAGATAGTGACGAGCTGCGCCAACGAGGCATCATGCTGGTGTTCAACTAGCCGCAGACTGCGCCACCCCCTTGGATTTCCGCCAGCTGTTCAAGCTTCGCCTGGTGGTGGCCGCCATGGGCGAGACCCAGCGGCTGGGCTGGTGGAACAGTGGCGTGCTCACCGGCACTGGGGAATTCCTGTTCCAGCAGGGTTTCCCCCGCTCCTCGCCGTTCGCCCAGACCCGAGCCGGGTTCCGGGCGGCCCAGCTGGTCTGCGATGAGGCCCTGGCGATCCAGCCCACTCCAGGCGGGCCGATTACCTGCCATCTGTTCCGGCTCACGCCCCAGCTGGAGGACGCCTTCGAGAACGAGCGCAACCGCTGGATGGATGAGCCCGAGCCCTGGCTCGACACCTTTCAGGCAGCCTGGACCCTGACGCCGGAACAGTGGCCGCAGGCCCTGATCGAGCTGGCCGAGCTGGACCCGGCGGCGATCGACTGGGCGCGGCAGCAGACGCCCCAGACGGCCAAGGCCCTGCGGCTGGACGATCCCTTCGAGATCAACCAGAGCCACATCGAGCGGCTGGCAGCTGGGTTCGTGTGCGGCCAGCCCGGCCAGCTGGTGGTGCCCTACCTGCAGGTGGCGGGCTGATGGCGTCAGCAGCCAAGACCAAGCGCAAGCCGGCGGCAGCGGCTGCTCCCGCCACCGAGAAGAAGGCGGCTGTTCCGGCAAAGCCGGCGGCCCCCAATCCGGCACGCAAGGCCAGCGCCAAAACATCTGTCAAGGCGGAGGCCGAACCCCAGCCCAAACCAACGGCACCAACAGCCAAGGCCAGGCCCAAAGCCCCCAAGAGCAAGGCCAAAACAAAGGCCCCCGCCATCCGCACTTACGGCAGCGATGGCCTGATCCGCGGCGCTCTCATCAGTGACACCCTGCAGGCGCTACAGGGCTGGGAGCTGGAGGCAAGCAAGCGCGCCAACCTCGAGCAGCTGCGCCAGAGCAACAGCATTGGCGCCCCCACCCAGGCCTGGCTCAAGAAGGTCTGCGGTGCCATCAGCTCCCGCTTTGATCCCTCCGGCCGGGACCGGCCCCTGGTGTTGGCGGCCCGCACCACCACAGGCCAACGCCATTGGAAACCGTTGCTGCTGTGGCATCTCGCCAACAGTGATCGGCTGCTGGGCGATGGGCTGAGCTGGAGCGCGCAGATCTACAGCGCCGGTGGCGATCTGCTCCAGACAGATCAGGCCCTCGCCTGGCTGGAGGACACCGGCAGCCAGGACCACCCCGAGGTGGCCGCCTGGAGCGAGGCCACCCGCAAACGAGTCGCTGGCGGGCTGCTCAAGGCGGGCGTGGATCTCGGCCTGCTGCAGGGCAAGGTAAAGCGCCGGTTCACGGCCTACTACCTGGCCGATGAGCCCCTGCTCTACGTGTTGCTGCAGGCCCTGGCCAGCAACCGCACTACGGCGGCGGCCCTGGCCGATCCGCGCTGGCTGTGGTTCCGCCTACCGGAGGCGGAGCTGGAGCACCGGCTGCTGCTGCTCCACCAGGCGAAGGTGATCAGCTACTACCGCGCCGGTTCGGTGGTGGATCTCAAGCTGCCGGCCACCAGCGCCGAAGCCCTGGTGCAGGAGGTGTGGACATGAGCCAGTCGCTGGGATCCCGAGGCGAAGGGATAAAAGAGTGGCAGCGCTGCCTTCAGCAGCAACTGGAGCCAGTGCTTACCGCCCCTGATTCCGGTACGGGCCTGAGCACCTACACCGATATGCCCTTCGGGATCTTCCTCTACCCACCGGAGGACGAATGGGAAATCCGCGCTGAGCTCCGCAATCTCACGATCCGACTGGAGAACGCCGGCAAGACGGTGCAGCGGCTCTCCATGGCCGCGCTGCTTGTGCAGGCCATCCAGGCCGCCGGACTCTCGATCGAGGAGATTGCCGAGGCCGAAGCCACGCTGGGGCCCGTGATGGTTCGTGACACCCTGCGCGACCTGCTCAGCGGCAAGGCGGCGGGATCGGTTCCGTTGGATGAACTCGTGGCCAAGGCGGTGGATGCCTCCAAACCCACTGGCAGTCACATCGTTTTCCTGGAAAGGGTGGGGGTGCTGTTCGGCTTGCACCGCCCCTCGGCATTGCTGGAGAACCTTCGCAACCGAGTGTTCCACCCGGTTGTGCTCTTCTACCCCGGCCAGCGGGATGGTCCGGCGGGGCTGCGCTTCATGGATGAAGCCGAAGCCGACCACAACTACCGCCCCAAGCTGTTCGCCTGACCATGACCACCACCATCATTCGCGAGCTTTTCCCCACCGGTCGCATTGACCGCAAGATCGAAGAGGTGATCAAGGTCGATCAAGACGACGTGGCGATCGTGCGCCAGGAGATCGATGAATACATCCTCACCGAATCGATCGAGCGCAACATGCTGCGGGTGCTGGAGGGCTATCGGGAGGCGCCTAACCGTCCAAGCAGTGACATTGCGATCTGGGTGGCAGGCTTCTTCGGGGCGGGGAAGTCAAGCTTCGCCAAGTACGTGGGCCTGGCGATAAGCAACCGGGATCTCGGCGGCGAAAGCGCCGGTGATCTGCTAGCTCAGCGGGCTAACAATCTGCAGATCAAGGCCCTGCTAGGGGCGATCAAGGAGCAAATCCCTACTGAGGCGATCATCTTTGATGTCTCAGCGGATCGAAACGTTAATGCCAGCGAAGCACTCACCAAGATCTTCTACCGCAAACTGCTCGATCACCTAGGCTACTCCAGCAGCCTGGAGGTGGCAGAACTGGAGATCGAGCTGGAGGAACAGGGCCGCATGCAGGTCTTCCTCCACACCTTCTCCCAGCTCTACCCGGGAGAAGACTGGGCCATTGCCAAAACACGGCTTCTGCAGGCGATGCCCAGGGCCAGTGCCGTAATGCACGCCCTCGAACCACAGACTTACGCCGAGAAGGACAGCTGGCTCAAGAACGCCCGCGATCAGAATGTTCCGATCACCCCAGCCAGCCTGGCGGAACGCACCATCGAGCTGATGGGGCGTAAGCACCCTGGCAAGCAGCTGATGTTTGTGGTGGATGAAGTGGGCCAATACGTGGCCCGCGACATCCAGAAGATGCTCGATCTCCAGGCAATCGTGCAGCAGCTCGGCATCAAGGGCCGGGGCAAGGTGTGGGTGATGGTCACCTCCCAGGAAAATCTCACCCAGATCGTTGGTGCGTTGGACGACAATCGTCCTGAGCTAGCTCGATTGCAGGACCGGTTTCCTTACAAGCCAGCTCTTGAGCCCTCCGACATCGCTGAGGTAACCAGCCGACGGGTGTTGGGCAAAAGTACCAAGGGATGGGTGGCGCTGAACGAACTGTTCCAGCAGCACCAGGGCCGCCTAGCCACCCACAGCAAGCTCGACACCAAGATCCGGCTGCCAGAGCTGACCGGAAAATCCTTCGCTGATCTCTATCCACTCCTCCCTTATCAGGTTGAGCTGATTATTTCGATTGTGTCAGGGCTGCGGCTGGCCAGTAGTGCTAACCGCCAGTTCGGCGGTGCCAACCGGGCAATCATCAAGCTTGCTCAGGAACTGCTCACTAACCCCCAGAGCGGCCTGGCCGATCAGCCGGTGGGGGCCCTCGTAACGCTCGATCGAGTCTACGACCTTCAGAGCAACAACATCGATTCGCTTTACCGTGGCAAGATCAGCGATATCGCCACCAAGGCCAATCATCCGCTAGCGCTGGCGGTGGCCAAGGCAATCTGCCTTCTGCAGTTCGTTGAACAGGTTCCGGCCACCGAGCGCAACGTGGCCGTGGTGCTACACCCTGCTGTGGATGCCGACTCCCTTGAATCACAGGTGCAGGAGGCCTGCCTGCACCTCTATGAACGGGGTCTGATCCGTAAGGCCCCTGATGGCACCTACAAGATCCCCACCCCACAAGAAGACGACTGGGAGCAGACCCGCAACCAGCAAGCGCCCTCGTCGCCGGAGCGCAATGCCCTGCTGGCCGAGGCCCTGAAGCTGATCTGGGAACCGGTCCCAAGCGCCGCTCTGGGTAGTGGCGTGAAGACCTTCAAGGCGGCCCTCAACTTCCGTGGCAGCGAACTGGCGAAAGGCGAGGTGCCGGTGAAGGTGGAGCGTGTCGATGACAGCGAGGTCTTCGACAACCGTGTGGAGCAGTTACGCCAGACCAGCCAGCAAGAGACCAACACCTTCTTCTGGGCCATGCGCGCCAGCCAGGAGCTCGATCGGGAGTTGGGCGAGTGGTTCCGCTCCCAGAAGGTGATCGACCTTAAGGGTAAGGTCGCCAGCGACAAAGGTCAGGTCCAGCTTGTGAGCGAAGAACGCCGCAAGCTGGATGGATTTCGTCAAAAGGCCAGCCGGCTGCTCGACCAGACCTTGATCCACGGCCAGGTGCTGCTCAATGGCGGCATCTGTGCGTTGCCGGCGAACCCAACCAGCGCCGTCGATGCGATGCGGGAAGCCCTCAAGGAGGGGCTGGCAAAGATCTACGACCGCTTCGCCGATGCAGAGGTGAGCCCCAGCGGCGATGAACTCAACAAGCTGATCAGTGCCGACAACCTCAAAGGGCTCACCGGCTCGATCGAAAGGCTTCGACTCTGCAAGGAAGAAGGAGGTCAGTGGGTGATCGACACCAACCGCCCTGCCCTGCAGGCTGTTTGGAACCGCATCCAAATGAAGACGGCCGGCTGGAGCGGCAAGGAACTGGCCGACCACTTCGGTGATTCTCCTTACGGTTGGACGCTGGATGCTGTGAAGTTCCTTGTGGCTGCACTGCAAGTCGCCGGCAAACTCAAAGCCACTCACAATGCACAGCATTACGTCGGGTGCGCCAAGCCAGGAGTGCGCCCACTCTTCACTAACAACACAACATTCCGCAGCACACTTTTTACCAATTATGCAGGAATAACTCGCACGGAAGACATCATTGAGGCAAGCCAGCTGTTCCAGAAGTTCGCCGGCAAAACGGTGCCTGGCGTCCAGCCCGGGCCGTTGGCCCGCGAGATCCGGGCCAAAGCGGTGGGCGTGAATGCGGATCTCAACAGCGTCAGCCGGGCGATGGCGCCGCTGCTGCTGCCGGGCAGCGAGGCCCTGGAGCAGGCCAGCGAACAGGTGTCCACCTGGCAGGACAACAACGACGAGGAGGTGGTGCTGGCCTTCAAGAGCAGCGCCGACGCTGTGAAGGAGGCCTGGCAGCGGGCCAAGGGAATCCAGGAAGCCCTGGAGACCCGCAGCGAAGACCTGCGCCGCGCCCGCCATGCCCTCAGCCCGCAGGTCTGGGGCCAGCTGCAGCAGGAGGCTGATTTGCCGGCTGACCTGCAGGAGGCCCAGGCCTCCTTGGAGGATCGGCTGCAGGCACCCAGTTTCTACGAGAAGCTGGCGGAGATTGATCAGCTCACCAAAAAACTGGAGGAGGCCTATGCGCAACGGCGCCAGGCAGCCCAGCAGGCCCTCAGCGCCCAGGTGCAGCAACGGGTACAGCAGCTCGAGCAGGCCCCCGGCTTTACGGCGCTTGAGCCGGAACGACAGAAGCAGCTGCGAGCACCGCTGGAGCAGAAAACCACAGACGCCGAGGCGCTGGATCTAGTGCGCCTCCGCGATCAGCCCGCCATGCTCGAAGGCGTGCTGCGCCAGCAGGAGGAGCTCGCCCAGAAGTGGGCGTTCCCCGAGCAGGAAGTGAGGAGAGTGAGCGTGCGCGAGCTCTGCAGCGAACCGTTTGATGCGGCCGGCCTGGACGACGTGCTCAACCGCATCCGCCAGCGCTGCGAAGAAGAGCTGGGCAACGACCGCAAGGTCTTGTTGCAGTGAGGAGGGCCTGAACCATGGAAAAGGAACAACGCAACAGGCTGCAGAAAGCCACCCAAGACGCTCGCCGCCTGCTGGAGGAGGAGTTCGCCGGCCAGCTGCTGCAGACCTACGACATCAACGTGGGCGTGGGCCGCTGGAACGAGGAGCCCGGTGCCCACCTGCAGGCGGAGCAACTGTTGATCCGCGAGAAGCTCGTTGCCTGGATCGAGCACAAAGAAGCCCAGATCAGCGACCGCAAGGAGGCCCTGCTGCTGGCGCTGCGGGAGATGGCCTTCACAGCGTTGAACCGGTTCGTGGCGCTCGAGCTGATGGAGGCCCGCGAACTGGTGCGGCCCTGCGTGAGCGGTGGGTTGGAAAGCGAGGGCTTCCAGGAGTTCACCGCTGTGGCCCAGGGGCTGCTGGCTGATCAGGAGGGGGCCTACCGGCTCTACCTGGAAACGATCTTTGAGGACGTGAGCCGCGAGCTACGGGCGCTGTTTGATCCACGGGATCCAGCGAGCTTGCTCTGGCCGAAGCGAACGGCACTACTGGAGCTCCTGGAGATTCTCAACCGTCCCGAGCTGGCTCAACTCTGGATCGAAGACGAGACCTTGGGCTGGGTCTATCAGTATTTCAACGGCGACGCCGAGCGCAAGAAGATGCGCGAGGAGTCTTCCGCTCCCCGCAACAGTCGTGAACTGGCCGTGCGCAACCAGTTCTTCACACCACGCTATGTGGTGGAGTTCCTCACGGATAACACCCTGGGCCGTATCTGGTACGAGATGCGACAAGGCCATACGGGATTGAAGGAGCGCTGCCGCTATCTGGTGCGGCGGCCTAATGAGATCTGGATGCAGCCAGGAGAAAAGGCCCCAGCGGAGGAATTGGCCGAAGACAACCTCAGCCAAGAGGAGTTGCTCAGGGAGCCGGTACACATTCCCTATCGCCCGCTGAAGGATCCGCGAGAGATCCGCATGCTGGATCCGGCCTGCGGTTCGATGCACTTTGGGCTTTATGCCTTTGACCTGTATCTAGCGATCTACGAGGAGGCCTGGGAGATCGCCCAAGGGTCAGACGAACAGGCAAAGCAAGGAGAACCCTTTGCTGCCTTTGTTGCGTATGTAGCCGACTTTGCCAACAAGGCAGCCTTTTTGCGTGAGGTGCCCAGGCTGATCCTGCTGCACAACATCCACGGCGTAGACATTGATCCCCGAGCCACCCAGATCGCCCGGCTGAGCCTCTGGCTAAGAGCACAACGGGCCTGGCAGGAGCAGGGTGTAGAGGTTGTAGTTCGCCCAGCAATCACTCGCTCCAATGTAGTGTGCGCTGAGCCCATGCCAGGAGAGCGGGAGCTGCTGGCTGATTTTGTTGATCAGCAATTTCCTGAGGCAGAAAGGGGGCTTGTTCAGCAGCTGCTGGAGACGATCTTTGACAAGATGCAGCTGGCGGGGGATGCTGGTTCGCTGCTCAAGATTGAGGAGGAGATCCGTGATGCGATTGATCAGGCCAGAAGCGAATGGCAAGAGCTTGGTATCAAGCAGGGCAATTTCTTCAGTCATGCCGAATTGGCGGCACTTGGAAAGGTTGGTTCTTCGCTGAAAACGGACCTGCAGAACCTCACCAAGAATTTCTGGGTCACCGTTGAGGAGCGCATCTATGAAGCTCTGCGCGACTACGCCAACCAGGCCGAAAGCGGTGGCTACCAGCGTCGACTCTTTGCTGAGGATGCGGCGCAGGGCTTCGCCTTTATTGATGTTTGCAGAAAAAACTATATAGCGGTGGTGATGAATCCTCCGTTTGGAGAGCCAGCAGAAGCAGCAAAGACCTATATTGAAAACTCGGCAGGTTCAGCAAAAGCAGATATCTATACCGCATTTCTTGCAAGATGGAGTCACCAAGCGAATTGCGGTGGACGCATAGGAGCGATTACTCCTCGATCATTTATCTACCAAGTCGATTTTCACGATTTCAGAAAGAGCTACCTGCTTAAACGCACTGGCATGCCTCTTGTAGCTGAGTTGGGATTTGGCGAGCTGGATGGAGCGTCAAATAGAACGGCCGCCTATGTGCTGACTCCGGCAGGCTCACAAAAGGAACCAACCATATATGCCAATCTCTCAGGCCACCTAGACAAAGGCAGTCGACTTAAAGTATTAACCTCAGCCCTTTTGGGATCTGAACTATCTATCGCAAGGCTGCAGGACTTCGAAACCAAGAACTCAACTCAGCTTTTGTTCAGGCTAAGCCCCTCATTCCGATCGCTCTTGTCAACACTTCCGAGGCTAGACCCGGTACTTGGGAAAGCTCACAAAGGGGAAAGAAATGGCGTATGCAATATCGTCAATGGGCTGCAATGTCCGTCAGACTTCCGGTACATACGATTAACAGTCGAGGTGCCCATAGTCGAGCTCGGAACTCAATGGCACCTATTCATAAAGCCGACCGAATTTGCGCCCTACGTTTCAGAGTTGGCTTGCGTAGTCAACTGGAACCATTCCGGCAGGGAGCAGAAAGCAGAATACGGAGGAGCAGGTATTAGTCCTAGTAAATATATTAGCGGCGAGAATTTCTATCCGTCCAAAGGTGTTTGGTTTCCAGACGTTAGCGAGCGAGGGATCGGTGCAGCGCTGATACCTTTTGAGGCAATCCCAGGACGAAAGGGATTACTGGTAGCGGGAAAAGATGAGCGCGAAATACCTGCCGACGCACTGGCAGGCTATCTAAACTCAATTGTCGCAGAAGGCGTACTCGGGCTAACAACCCCTGAACGCCATCACAAGCCATCATATATGGGGCAGATTCCGTGGTTTTGCGATGAAGAAATAGTGCGAGCAGCGGCTGATCATTATTGGATCATGTGCAGGCTGGCAGCTGTGGAGGCTTCCTCGGAGCTGTGCGACTCGTTTTTAGCGCCAACTATCTCGCTTGGCTGCACAACGAGCCTGCGCAGTGAAATAACGAGAGTCGTCAACCAATGCGAAGACCATATCCACAAGATGGAGCAAGCACAAGCTTCTTTTGATGAAATGATCCTCCGGCACTGCCAGGCCAGCGAAACCGATATTGAACTACTAAGGGAAGTCAGCAAGCGAGCCAAGATTCGGGATTGGTTTCCAGTCAACTTTTCACTTTCCGAGAAAACTGAGTTCAATCTTGTCGCTCACTTGATGAGTTACTTGTTGGGTGCTGCATACGGACGCTGGGACTTGATGTCGAGCTGTGCTGCAAATGGACCTGCTGAACGTATTGCCAAGCGGCACACAATGAAGAGATGCCCGCTCGGACTGCTCCAGAATGCGAACGATTATCCGTGCTGCCAGCAGGATATCTCTTCCGAGTATCCATTAAATATCCCTTGGGATGGCATCCTTGTGGATGATTCAAATCACCTCCTAGGCATCGGGTACTGCGTTCGTCAAGTGATGCATCTATTATGGGCTAACCACGCAGGCTCAAGCGCACAGGAGATTGAGCAAGAAGCCTGCGAAATCCTTGGGGTGAGTACTCTTGACGACTGGTTTCGCATCCCTGCCAACTTCCTTGCAAGTCATCTCAAGAACTATTCAAAGAGCCGTCGCATCGCGCCTATCTACTGGCAACTTTCGGCTGGGAATGGAAGCTATTCTGCATGGCTCTACTACCATCGCCTTACGCAAGATACGCTCTACCGAGTGCTGCATGATTTTGTTGAGCCTCGCATTCAGCAGGCAGAGCGAGAACAGATTGAACTTGAATCCCAAGGAGCCCTTTCCGGTGATGCGGCCACCCGCCTCCAGGAGGCTCAGACCCTGCTCCAGGATCTACGGCTGCTCATGAGCGAGCTAGATCTTGTTGCTCCTCTGTGGAATCCCAATCTCAACGATGGTGTGATCATCAACCACGCTATTCTCTGGCGCATCACGCCCTACACCCCCTGGCAGAAGAAGTGCAAGGAGTGCTGGGACAAGCTGGTCAAAGGCGACTACGACTGGGCGCATCTGGCCTTCCACTTCTGGCCCGAGCGGGTGATCAGAAACTGCATAACCGATCGCAGCCTCGCCATCGCCCATGGCTTGGAAGAACGCCTCTGGCAGGAAACCAACAAGGGCAATTGGCTGCAGCGTCAGCTGCCGGAAGTTGACCTGCAGGCTCTGATCGCCGAGCACAGCAAGCCTGCGGTGCAGAACGCCCTGGAGCGCTTCCTAGCTGCACCTCCCCCGGTGGCAGCCGCTCGCACCCGCGCCCCACGGGCCGCGAAGTCGTCCTCCGCCGAAGCCACTCGCCGGCCTCGCGGGTCTGCCCCTGCGGTGGATGCGAAAGCCTCCCGCCAGACCCTGCTCGTGCTCACAGCCGCCCCTGTCGAGGGCCTCGGCAGAAACGCCATTGCTGATCGGCTGGATGTGGAGGCCGCCTCGCTCACGGCCGTGATCAAGCAGCTCAAGGAGAGTGGTCAGCTTGAGCAGCTGGGGGCTGCCCGGGGGGCCAAGTATCGGCTCACGGAGCAGGGGCGGGCGGCTGTTGAGAGCCAGGCTGGAGAGGACGACTGATGGCAGGCCTAGCGGCTGGATTCGATGTGACGCCCTTTCTCCACCAGGACGAAGGGCAGCACTTCGATCGCAAGTCACTGTTCCACGGCCCCCCGGATGCCAAGAAACCGCGCGACCGCAAAGAGGTGCGCGACCAAGTGGCGCGTTGGGTGGCGGGCTTCGCCAACGCCGAAGGAGGTGTGCTGATCCTTGGCCTCGAAGACGATCAAACGATCAGCGGCCACCACCTGCCGCCCACTGCGCTACAGACATTGCTCGCCGTGCCCCAGGCCCGCTGCGAACCACCCCTCCCTCCGGGTTTTGTGGTTCCGCACGGCGCCAACGAGCTGGTCGTCTTCGACGTACCAAGCACGGATGGCCCGGTTCAGGTGACTGGCGATGGCTTTCCGCTGCGCATGGGTGATCAGACCGTGGACAGCAGCGAAAGCAAGATCCTTGCCCTCAAACTTCTGGGCCTGGTGGAAAGCCATGAAAGTCGCCCTTCCGCCCTGAAGCTTGCCGATCTCAACAGCGAGCTGCTGGCTAGGGCTCGCCAGGGGGCAGGTCTTGAGGCCCTCAGCGATACCGACTATCTGCTCAAGCGCAAGCTCGCCGATCGCCGTGGTTCAGAGCTGGTGCTGCGGCAAGCCGCTGAGCTGCTGTTTGCCCGCCTGGGGCCAGATCACCCCAACGCCGGCGTGCGGGTATTCCGTGTCGTGGGCACAGAGCGCAGACTGGGAACCACCCACAACGTGGAGGAGCGCCCGCGCATTGAGGGCAACCTTCCGGAGGTTTGGCAGGAGGCCGTCAGCGTGATCGGTGGTCTGATGCGCCAGCCCTCCCGCCTGGTGGGCAATCGCTTTCAAGCCGTGAGCGAGTACCCCCGCTTCTCCTGGCAGGAAGCCCTGCTCAATGCCATCGCCCACCGCGACTACAGCCTGCAGGGCAACGGCATCGAGGTGTGGCTGTTCGACGACCGTATGGAAGTCGTGAGCCCCGGCGGGCTGCTGCCCGAGCTCAACCTCCAGGAGCTCCTCAGCCGCAAGCGCGTGCACTGCAGCCGTAACCCGCGGCTGATGCGCACCCTGGTGGATCTGGGCCTCACCCGCGATCAAGGCGAAGGGATCCCGCGCATGTTTGCCGAGATGGAAGACGCTTTCCTGCCAGCACCTCGGATTGAACCCACCCACCGAAACGTCACTGTGGTGCTGGGCAACACCACCACCCTCACCGAAGCGGACCGCACCTTCGTGGAGCGCCTCGCTTCCGAAGAACTCAGCCAGGAGGAGTTCCGCGCCCTGCTCCAGGCCCACCGACACACCCAGGTGGACAACGCCAGCCTGCGGCAGCTCATCGGGCTCGACACCCTTGGCGCCAGTAGGGTCTTGGGCCGCCTTAGGGATCGCTCCATGCTGGAGCTCCACCGAGCCGGCGCTCAGAGCTATTACACGCTGGCTCATGAATTGCTTCCTGCAGACCATGCCGATCGAGGGGAGCTCCCTGTGGATCGAGGGGAGCTAAAGGCGGATCGAGGGGAGCTGGCTGCAGATCGAGGGGAGCTCAAGACCGATCGAGTGGAGTCGCTCGATCCAGCAATGCAAGGAGCCATTGCGGAGATTGGCACACGACCGCGCAAGCAAAAACTGCGTGAGGTGATCACCCAGCTATGCCTGGACCACTGGAGAACCAGTGCCTGGCTGGCCCATCACCTAGACATCAAAGTCCGGAATCTTGTAGATCGGCATCTTGGACCGATGGTGAAGGACGGCACCCTGGAGCGTCGCTTCCCAGACAAGCTCAACCATCCAGAACAGGCGTATCGCGCTTGCCAACTTCAGGGCACCCTTCTGCTCAACTCAACTCAAAACCCTGCTGATCGGGGGCCTGTGACGACCGAAAGCGAAGTAGGAGCAGATAAATGCTGACAGCAGAAGCTCCTAACAAGCTCCACCGCCGCCTCTGCCAGGAGCTCGCCAAGCAGCTCAGCGAGCATCGGGTGCTGCTTGTCTTTGATCCCGGCCAGCAGCTGCGCTCTTTTCTCGACGACATCGCGACAGCCCCGCCCAGCGGCACTGAGCTGGGAACCCTCAGCCTTGGCGAGCAGCCGATCCGCTGGCTGGCGGCCGGCTCCAGCCTCTATCAGTTGCGCAGCCAGCTTGAGCCCCATGTCTCAGCAGATCTGCCCGATCCGCTGCTCATCTACCTGCCCGATCACCAGGAAAGCGAATCCCGCGCTGTGCTGCTGGAGCTGATCCGGGGCGGCTCCACCTTCGATATCCAGCTGGTCAACCGGGCCCGCTTCTTTCTGCGTGAGGTGCTGGAGCCCGACAAGGTGGAGCAGCTGCTCAAACAGCCCAACCTCACCTACCGCGACATCGCCCTGGCCCTGGAACAATCCGGCGAGGGGGGATTCAGCCAGCTCAAGGCCCTGTTCCAACAGCAGCTGGGGCGCAAAAGCTCCCCCGAGAACGCCGAGCTGGCTCGGTTCTGGCTGGCGTCCGATGCGCTCGATGCCGCGATCACGGCCAAGGGCCTGCAGGGCGAACTGCAGGATCTACTTCACAGCCGCTGGGGGCTGAGCTTCCCTGCCGACAGCTCCTTGGCTGAGTGGCGCCAGCGGGCCCAGCGGGCCCTGCTGCTGCATGAGTTCCTGCATGACTGGCACGGCGATGAGCTCACCTCCTTCGCCAGACAATCGCTGCCGGTAGGCAAGGCCGCTGAGGAAAACGCCCTCGCCGATGTGCAAGGCCTCCGCCGCAGTTACGCCGATGTCTATGTCGCCGTCGCTTCCCGCATCGAAGCCGAGCTCGACCTGCGTACCCTCATCAGTGGCGAGCGGCCCGGTGTTCTCGGCTCAATCGACACCTTCCCCTGCGAAGAGCAGTTCCTGCTGCGCAGCGTCGATGCCTTCCTCGCCAAGCGCGACTACGCCAAAGCCCAGGAGCTGGTGGCCGCTCGCCACGACAGCTTCTGGCTGGTGGGCCAACCCACGGATGCCCAGCAATCGAGGCGCCGACTGCAATGGGATCTGGCCCGCACGGCTGCCGCCCTCGGCCTTGCTCTTGATCAGGCGCAAGCACAGCTGCCCAAGGCTGCAGCTCCCATCGAAGCCTGGTTGGCCTATCAGGCCCAGATTGCCCATCACGTCGATGGTCTGCAGCGGCGCCTCGAGCAACAGGTGGCTGAGCTCTCTGCTTCCGAGGTGGAGATCGCCCTGGGGCTGGAACAGCTGCGGGGTCGTTATGAGGCCCTGCTGGAGCAGCAGACCCAGCGCTTCACCGATGCCCTACAGCAGGCCGGCTGGCTCATCCCCGGAGCGTTCCCCCAGACACGCACCTGGGCCGAGCGGGTGCAGCCCGGCGCCGGCAGGGCGGTGGTGTTCTGGGTGGATGCCCTGCGCTACGAGATGGGCGCAACCCTGCACGAGCGCTTCAGCGGCTGGAGCCGCGAGCAGCTCAGCGATCTCAAGCTGGAGATCGCCCAAGCTGCCCTGCCGTCGATCACCCCCGTCGGCATGGCGGCCCTGCTGCCCAGCGCCGAACGCAGCTTCGCGGTGGCGGACGTTGATGGCAGCCCCTGCTCCGTGGTGGATGGGGTACCGGTGGGCTGGAGTGAGGGCAAAGCCAAACGCCTGGCCCATCTGCAGCAGCGGGTGCCCACGGCGGTGGTGATCTCGCTGGTGGATCTGATCCGCAGCAAGGAGGCCGTGCTGATTGAGAAGCTGGCCGGCAACGGCCCCGTGGTGGTCACCAGCGTCGGCATCGATAACGCCGGTGAGCGCGACACCGACGAGAACCTCGCCAACGTGCGCACCGACATGCAGCGCGAGCTCGACACGATCGAGAAGGCAGTGCGCACCCTCGCTGAGCTGCCCCTGGAGCATCCGCTGGAGCGCTTCGTGATCACGGCCGATCACGGCTTCCTGCATCTGCCCTTGGGCCGTGAGCCGGCCATGCGCATCGATCCTCCCGATGGGAAGACGTTCAAGCTGGAACGCCGCTGCTGGCTGGGTCATCCCTCCGCCGTTAAGCCCCCCTGCGTGGAGATCCAGCCCGCTGCCCTGGGGTATGGGCCAAACGGTCTCTCGGTGGTGGTGCCCCGGTCCTCTGGTGTGCTCAAGGCCGGTGGCAGCCTCTGCTATCACCACGGTGGCAGCAGCATTCAGGAGCTGTTGATCCCGCTGCTCAGCTTCCGCTGTGCTCCACCCGCCGGAGCGAATGATGGTGTGGCTGGCTCAGCAACTGGCAGCCCGGCCAAGGCCAAGAAGCAAAAGCTCTGGCCAGGAACACTCGTCGAGAAGGTCACCAACCGCATCCTGATGGTGCCGATCGAACTGCCTGTCGATCTGCTCAACCAGGGCCACACCCGCCAGACGGTGCTCGTCGCCTACGACTGCAAAACGCAAGAGCTGGTGGCAACCCCCATCCAGGCCATCGGCGCTGAACTGGATCGCGACACCAACCGCCTCACCCTCAACCCCGGCCAGGCCGCCACCATTGGCCTGCTCATTCCAGGCGACTGGAGCGGCAAGAAGCTCTACCTGGAGCTGCGTGATGCCGCCACCGATCTCGTGCTGCACCGCAGCCCTGATCTGCCGGTGGATCTGATCGGGTGATGGCACCTGTTCCCTACCACCTTGGTGGATTCCCCCCGCCGGAGCTCGATTGGCAGACGTGATCCACAAGCCGCCCTGCCCCACAGTGCACGTCACCTCAGCCATCACCTCCTAATCCAGCCCCATGAGCACCCCCGCCCGCGACGCCCTCGACGACAAGGTCAATCAGGTCTTTGCCGGAAAGTGCGTCCGCAAGGACCTCGTCCGGGCCGTGAAGGTGGGCGCCAACGTGCCGGTGTTCGTGCTTGAGTATCTGCTCGGCAAGTACTGCGCTTCCTCCGACTCAGCGGCGATCGAGTTGGGCCTTGCCGTAGTGCGCGACACCCTGGCCAACAACTACATCCGCCCCGACGAGGCCACCAAGGCTCAGAGCAAGGTCAAGCAGAAGGGCCGCTACACCTTCATCGACAAAGTCAAGGTGCGGCTGGTCGGCAACTCCTATGTGGCCGAGTGCGTCAACTTCGGCAGCAACACCCTACGCATCGCCGATGACGATGTGCATGCCTTCGAGCGGCTGCTCACCGGCGGGGTCTGGGCCCAGGTGGAGGTGGAATGGGATGAGAGCGACAGCAAGGCGCCCTTCTCGATCAGCCAGCTCACGCCGATCCAGCTGGCGAGCTTCAACTTGGAGGAATACCGCAAGCTCCGCACCCAGTTCAGCACCGAGGAGTGGATCGACCTGCTGATCCGTTCAATGGGCTACGAGCCCTCTCAGTTCAGCCAGCGACTCAAGACTCTCTTCCTGCTGCGGCTGATCCCCCTCTGCGAGCGCAACTACAACCTGGTGGAGCTCGGCCCCCGCGGCACCGGCAAGAGCTTTGCGGTGCAGGAGCTTTCCCCATACGCCGCCCTGCTCACCGGCCCCACCACCGTGGCCAACCTCTTCGGCCACATGAACGGCAAGGTCAAAGGGATGGTGTCCATCTGGGACGTGGTCGGCTTCGACGAAGTGGCTGACCTCCAGAAGATGCCGAAGGAGGTCATCACCACCATGAAGACCTACTGCGAATCCGGGCAGTTTCAACGGGGAGCCGAGAGCTTTGCCGGCGACGCCAGCATCGCCATGTTCGGCAACACCCAGCAGCCGATCGACGTGATGGTGCAGACAGGGCATCTGTTTGCCCCCATGCCGGACATCATCCGCGATGACCGCGCCTTCATCGATCGGCTGCACTGCTACCTGCCGGGCTGGGAAGTGCCCAACATGCGCAATGAGTTCTTCACAGACCACTACGGCTTCGTGATCGACTACCTGGCAGAAGCCCTGCGGGATCTGCGCAAGCTCAACTACACGGAGCTCTGCGACAGCCACTTCGGACTGGGCAGCCACCTCAATACCCGCGATCGCAAAGCCGTGCGCCGCACCGTATCCGGTCTGGTCAAGATCATCCATCCCCATGGGGAGCCGTCAAAGGAGGACCTGGAAGACATCGTCAAGCTCGCCATCGAGTGCCGCAGGCGCGTCAAGGAGCAGCTCAAGAAGATGGGCTCCTTCGAGTACAGCCAGACCTCCTTCAGCTATTCCGACAATGACACTGGCGAGGAGCATTTCGTCGGTGTTCCCGAGCAGGGCGGTCAGGATCTGATCGCCGCAGAGCCGATGGCACCGGGTTCGGTCTACACGGCGTCCGTAACCGGGGATGGCACGGTGGGCCTCTATCGCTTGGAGGTCTCCATCGCGGCAGGCAACGGCAAGCTCAAGCCGGCAGGAGGCATCAGCGGCCAGATGAAGGAATCCATCCAGCGCGCATTCGCGTTCCTGCAGGCCAACAAGAGCGCCTTCTCGATTAGCCACGAGGCCGACAGCTACGACTACAACGTCGAAGCCATCGATCTCTTGGGCAACAAGGTGGAAGCCGAGGTCGGCGTGGCATTCTTCCTCGCTGCTTTTTCCGCCATTCGCCGGGCCCCGGCCAGGGCCGGCATGCTCGTCATGGGTGACATGAGCATCCAGGGCAACATCAAGGCCGCCCGCTCCCTGGTGGAACCACTGCAGGTCGCCATGGACAACGGCGCCCGCTGCGCCCTGATCCCAGGCGAAAACAAGCGCAGCTTCCTCGAGATCAGCAACGATGAGATCGACAAGATCGACCCGATCTTCTACAACGATGTGAAGACGGCGACGTTCAAGGGGCTGGATCTGAACTGAATTCTTCTGAGCCACCTGGCAACAGGACAGTAGTGCTTGATCCCTGCGATCAGAAATCACTTCAGCATCCAATTCTCCTCCCTGCTTCTGACACAGGCCTCTGGCTAGCCAGTAGCAGCGTCAGGGGGCTTGGCTCCTTTACGCAGGCTTTCAACTGCTGCAAGTACGCGCAAATTATCAGGATGATGCAGTCCGCCAGCAGCTAGTGGTTGAATATGATCAACGTGATAGCTGATGCACCCCTCCGCTTGGTTGAGCGAGTCTCGAAGTTCATAGATCTGGTCCAGCCGCTCCTTTTCTTCCTCCGAAAGCGCCGGCGACTGGGCGATGATACGCGCTTTTCTCCGCTGAAGGCCGGAAGCACCCTTGTGTCGATTGGCCTCATAAACAGCCTCTGGATCAGGGCAGCTCAGCTGGCTGAGATTGACAACTTCTCCGCTCATCGTCCACATCTCTTGCATGAGCTGGTGAGAGCACCACTGATGGAAGCAGGTTTGTCCCTGCAGATCAATGACCTCCCGAAAGCGCGTCACCTCATAGACAAAGTCCTTCTCCAGCACCTCGCCCGTCCAGCGCGTCCAGCAGCGGGCTAGGAGGCGCTGTGGCTTCTTGACCCAGATGAAGAGGGTTGGCAACTCAAGCTGCTCCTCCCCCTTGGCAGGCTTCCGATGGGCATAGGTTCGATCGCCCTCCTTGGTCAGCAAGCCGCGGTCATTCGACTGGATCACCCGGAACTTCATGCTGCTCCTAGAGGCGGTTTTTTCTTGGGGAAGCAATGCCAAGCTCTTGAGCGATGCGCTCAAAGCCCTTCTCGTTCTTGAAAGGCTCTATCTCATCCTGAAGCTTCTTAAGCCTGACCTTCTCCCAGCTAGAACTTGTATCGTGATGCTCCCTAATGAAGGCTTGGGGTAATGTGTAGAACTCAGGCTCGCAGAAGCCCGTGCTGCCATCGTTTTTTCCATTGAAATTGCCGATGTTCAGAAAGGCAACAACTAGGTAATCAAATGCAGCCAGGCTCTTCTCCTTGACGGGGAAGCCACGGTCGCAATCCGTTGCATACCTGCTTTTCACTTGAACCCTGATTTGCGCCTTTTCCATTTCAGATGGATTATGCCTGGGATCCGGGTGAATGCAAATCAGATCGTACCCTTCGTTTCCAGGCGGTGCCTTGTAGGTAAGAATGTTTCTACGCATTAAATAGCCCATTACCAGGTATTCGGATCCTGCGGTGACTACCGGTAGGCGTAGCCAGTCCCTATCTGTGTCTTTCATGCGGACTAATGGATGCCACTACAGGAGCAGGCGACTGTCTTGCCAGTGTCAACTGGTTCTGTCCTCGCTGTCCAGTCGTTGGGGGCGTCGCAGCTCACGGTCCTCGAGGGTCTCTCTCTGCGAGCCGCCGCGGCGCAGCTGCAGATCAGCCCGATGGCGGTGTCGCACCGAGAGGTGCGCTTGGCGACTCTTCGGGCCCAGAAGAAGGCCCTTGCCGCCCTGCGCCAGCAGCTGGTGGGGGCGGGTTGAGGCCCCCACCCACGGGGCTCCTGCCAGGCCCGTGGCAAGAGCCAGAGGACCCGCCGCCCTCTGGCTTCATGAACCCCCTGCTGCGGCTGCTCGGAGCGGCCGCGTCAAACGGTTTGCTCACCGGTCAGATCATCTTCTCCACCGCATTTGTCGGTGCCTGCGAGCTGCCCAACTGGATCAGCGGGCCCAGGGAGTCGAATGCCTGCCTGGAGCGCTGGATGACGGTCAGCGCCCTGTTCTTCCCCTCCGGCATGCAGACCACCCTCGGGAAGATCCAACCGGTCCTGACGCCCGGCCGGCGGGGGCTGTTCCGATGAGCCGCTCCATTCCTGTTGGCGACTACGTCGAGCACTTCGATCCTGATCTGGATCACCACCGCGCCTGGCTTTTGGCGGTGTTGGAGCATCTGGTGGCCCATGAACCCCAGGCCCTGGAGGAAGGCGGCACCCTGCGCCGACTCTGGACTGCCCATCAAGCCGGAGTTGGTACGACTCCAGCACCATCTCTGCCGGTCCCACCACGTCCAAACCCTCCCAGCCGACCGAACCCGCTGCCGGTTCCCTGGTTCGCCCAGGTGGATTCGGCCACCGATGAAGGCCGGCGGATGTGCTTCTCCTCCAGCTGCGGCATGCTCCTGGCCTTCCTTAAGCCCGGCGTCCTCACCGGGCCCAACGGGGACGACCAATACCTTGCCCGGGTCCACCAGTTCGGCGACACCACCGATCCGGCGGCCCAGATCAAGGCCCTCACCAGCTACGGCATCAAGGCCCGCTTCTCCAACCAGGCCAACTTCTCCACCCTGGAAGAACAGATCGCCGCTGGCATTCCCGTCCCCTGCGGGTACCTGCACCGCGGGCCGATCAGCAGGCCAGGTGGCGGCGGCCACTGGCTGATCGTCGTCGGCATCACGCCGTCCCACCTGATCGTGCACGACCCCTTTGGAGAGGCGGATCTGGTGAACGGCACCACCCTGGGCGGCATCGCCCGCTTCTGCCGCTACAGCCGCCGGAACTTTGCACGGCGCTGGATGGTGGAAGGAGAGGGCA
>Ga0114972_10001017_pt1 | contig 21076 bp, 14 predicted proteins | sample M_140807_EF_Meta_FD_87354 | JGI IMG/M metagenome (GOLD analysis project Ga0114972, IMG submission 87354) | Freshwater microbial communities from Lake Montjoie, Canada to study carbon cycling - M_140807_EF_MetaG | ecosystem: Environmental > Aquatic > Freshwater > Lake | place: Lake Montjoie...
GGCAGGCTTGGAGATCGAGGGGCCGAGCAGCGGGAACGACAAGCCGTTCTCTTGGTAAATGAGCGCAGGCGCCTCGTCCGTCACGTCCCAGACGTAGGGCCGCGCAGGCCCAGCGCCCTTGAACAGGTCCGCGAAGTTCAGACGCACGCCGTCGGCACCGCCGTCGCGCCGCGCAAGGCCGCGCGCGTAGGTCAAGTCGATCCCGAAGAGGTTCGGCGCATCTCGCCCAACGCCGCCCACGAGCATCGTGCGAAAGCTCGCGTCGTTGAGGCCTTGGGGGCACGTCGCGTTGCCTTGACCGAGCGCACGACACGCAGCGATGTCGGCGCTCTCCATCGGGCCGTTCACGGTTCGGACCACGGGTGCGCCGTTCATGCGCGACCATGCAGACCGCGGCACGAAGTTCAGCACCTCAAAGCCGTCGTCCACGCGGTACACATGCACTTGACCATCGTTCGCGCCGGCCGCCATCAGCGTCGGTCGGTCGCGGTTGAGCTGCGCGTACGCTTGATAGGCCGGGCTGGTCAGGTCGAGCTGCGGCGCGACAATCGGCGCGAGGTCCGACTCGAAGATCTCCCCGAGCTGAGCGGTTACGGGCAGCCCGTTCTGGACGCCGCGTGCGCCGAAGTAGCCGTTGACCAACATGCCCGACCGACTCAGGCCCGCCGCGACGTCGTCCGCGGAGCCCGTCAAGCCGAGCATGGAGACGACCGTGGCCCGAGGGAGGGCCTGGCCGAGCACGCCATTCTGTTCAAAAATCGAAGCGCCTCCCCCGCCCAGGACAGCGAGTACAGCGCTCCGGTCTATGCTGCGCGTCAGCGAGCGCCGCGGGCGTGCGCCGCGGTCACGCCCCGCGAAGAGCAGGTCGAAGCGGGCGCGCGAGAGAATGTCCCGCGCACCCGGGGCGTCTGCCGCGCCCCCCGCGCCGCGCGCGCAGCCATAGTCCACCCGCTCGATTCGACCGTAGCGGTACGCATCGCCGCCCCCCGCGACCTCGGAGAACGCGTTGATACGCCACTGGGCGACCTCGGTGCCATTGTGGTCAAGGTCGCGGTCGTCGCCCTTGCGGGGCGAGAGGACGAGGGGGCGCGTGTGGCCGACGAAGCCCGCTTGCGTACCATTGACGATGTGCTCGAGCGCGCGCCGAAGTTGGTCCGCATCGTCCGCCCGGAAGTAGCCGTCGGACAGACCGTCGTAGCCCATGCCGGGCGAGCCAACTTGCGCGATCCGCTTGAGCTCGGACCGGACGCGGTCCTCTCGCGCGACGGCGTTCGGGTGGTTCGAGTAAGCGCTGAACGCCACGACGAACACCGGCACCCCGAGCGCGCGGAGCCGCGCAGCTGAGACCGCAGGCGCAGGGTATGGGTAGCCCTCGGGCAGTCGGCATACGCGCGCGGGCGCGGCGCTCGCCGCTTGGTCGACGGCCTGCAGCGGGACGCACGCGCCCTGGACCAAGCCGTTGTTGAACACGCACTCGGCGTCTGCCACGCACGGCTTGCCGCCAAAGTAGTCGCTCGCGCCTTGGTCGGTGACGACGACGAGCGACTTCTGGCGACACGCGAACGACGCGTCACCGCCACCCGCGGCCTCACGCTCAAAGTGGTCTACAGCGTCCGCGAGCGCGGCCGCCAGCGGCGCCTCCCTCGAGGGTGTCATCGAGCGCACACGACCCGCGACAAACGCGTTGTGCATGCCGACCTCGGAGACCGAGTCGCCGACGTTCGTGCGCACGCCCGTCGCCGGGTCGTAGCGCCAACCGCCCGCGACGAGCCCGCCGAAGGGCGCGTACTCGTTGCGAATCCCTAGGTTCAGCGTGAAGTTCGCGCGGTTCAGCCGATTGCCTTCGTCTGCAGTCCGCACGAAGAAGAGGCCGTCGAGCGGTCGGGGCGCGTTCGGGTCCAAGTTGGGCGCCACGAAAAACGGGAGCTTCGGCGAGACCATCAAAGGGTCCGACACGAGGTTGAGCGCACGGGGATACGAGAAGGCCCCGTCCTCTCGCGCGCCGGCCTCAGGGTCGCCGTCCGTGGTCATCAGGCCCCATCGCACGCTGAGCCGCGTCGCGTGAATCAAGCCGTCGGTCGTGAATGTATTCCCCGGCTCGTAGGGGACGAACTGCTTCTCATCTTGGAACAGGCCGTTTTGGTCCGTGAACACGCCGGAGTCCGCGCCACAGCGCTTCCAGACCGAGCAGCCATTCGCCCCGCGCGTGGCACAGCACATCGACTGGGTGTGCGGGAGAACGGCGTCGAGGCCGCATGCGGGCTCGGTGAATCGTCGACTCCCCCCCGGGGCCTGGCCGCAGAGCGGCTGCGCCTCGCCCGCCGTGCACCAGTAACCGTCCTGCGCCTCTGACGCAGAGCGGCCGGTCAGGACCGCCTTGATCGTCTCCAGGCGGCTCCGCGTGTACTGGATCGTGGGATCGGGCATCCCGGCGCTGAGCGCACACTTTACCCTCAGCGGCGCGCCAGTCTGCGCGTCGTAACCGACCTGCAGGCTCGTCGTCCGGCCGGTGTTCACCAGCACCATGACGTCCGGCTTCGGCGGGCCAGCGGCGGCGCCTTGCGCCCAAGCCACTCCAGAGACGCCGGCGAGCGCGAACCCTACGGCGAGCGCGATACGCGAGGCCTTCATCGGACACACACCTCCTGCGGCACGCTCCGGAGCCGAATCACGGCCTTCAAGCGCTGCTCCGCGTACTGTTCTTCGACGTTGGCCGCGTTCAAATCGTCGGCCGTCGGCAAGTTCTCCCGCGCGACGTAGCCGGTGGCCTGAAGCTCAATCGTGCAGTCCACGAACGTCTGACCTTGGTTCGTGGCACTCGTACCTGCCGCTGCGCTCTGGCGCAGACCGTCGACCGTGACGCGATAGCTGGGCCGCAGCCCGCTCCCCGCCTCGAAGTCACCGAGCGCAGCGGGGGGGGGGTCGGCGCCCGGCGCTGCGACAAAGACCGCAGGCACCGGCTGCGCGGGTCCGGGGCGCACTTGGCCGCCCGGCTCTTCGAACTGCACGACGCCGTCACTGTCGAACTGGATCACGGTCCCTTCCGCCCAGAGCTTGCGTGCGTTGAGCAGCGCGAGCCCGTTTCGGTTCATCAGCGTCGCCACGTGGTAGAGCCCCGTCTCAGCGACGGCGCGGGCCTGCTGAGTCAAGCGGGTATTGCCCGACGAAGCGATGGCTTGCGAAGTGGAGCGCAGCGCGACCATGCCGAGCCCGAGCATGGCGAACATGATCAGGATGGCCAGAATCAGCGCGTTCCCGCGCGCCTCGGGGCGTCCGCGACGTCTCATGGGTTGGCCTCGGTCAACAAGTTCGGGGTCTCGACCTGCGCTGTGAGCGTCGTGACCCGGGCGTAGGCCGGCGTCTGACCATCCGCCTCGGGGGTCACATTGAACCACGTTCGGTCCGCAGCGATGCGCTGGTCAGCCTGAACGTCTCGGTCGAGCGCGACCGACATCTCAGGGTCTTCGCGCGTCGAGCGGGTCGCGAGCAGCACGCTCAGGCCGCGGAGCCGATGAGGCGTGGTGTTCATGCGCGCGCCCTCGTCCGCTGCACCGGGCCAGTTGCCGATATCATCCGTCGGGTCCGGATCCACGGGCAGCTCGGCCGCCGCGCCGGGCGCGCGGACGTCGTAGCGTCCCCAGACCTGAATATTCACGACGTTCTCCGCGATTGTGAGGCGCGAACCCACCAGCGTGCGCTCAAGTGCCGGGTCCGACGCGTCGAGCACCTCGCGGACCAGATCCGTCTTGGTCGCATCTGGCTCGGCGGGTGGGTCAGAATCGACGCGGTACTGCACGAACTGCACGGCGTTGACGGCGCAGTCCTCGCAGAACTGCAGCGCCTGACACCGAAACCCCGCCACGGTGATGGTCGGGACGCCCGCGTTATAGGCGACCCCCGTAATCACGGCGAGGTCGAACGCACGCTCGCGGTTCTCGATGCGGAGCAGGTGCCCCGGCCGGTAGACGGTCAGAAACTGCGCCTCGCTCGCGAGCATCGCCTGCGCGGAGCGAGACCCCTGACGGAGGCCCGGGGCCACGGAGATCGTCGCGCCGTCATTCGTCGAGGCCGTGAGGAGCGTGCCCCCAGAGGCGTCCGTGAGGATGCGGACGCGGTCCGGCGCGAGGTCGTTTCGGTGGCTGCGCAGAATCACCGGCGCAAGCGCTGCGTTGTTGTTCACCAAGTCGATGGCCCGCAGCTCGGGTCGGGACGACGCCGCGCAGAAGCCCGGATCGCGGACGCCCGCGCTGCCGTCCGCACCATTGATCACGGCTAGTCGGCCCGCATTGCGCAGGTCATTCTTGAGGTAATCGACCGCGAATCGCATCGACTCCTGCATCTGAACGATCTGCTCTTGCTGGTAGTACTGGCGCGAGTTTGCTGTGAAGACGAAGTAGATCGCGAGCAGAACGACCGCCGAGATCAGCCCAGCGACAAGCAGCTCAATCAGCGTAAAGCCGCGTGCCCGAGTCCGAGTGCGCTCAGTCGACATGGGCACGCACCGTCCCCGGCAGGGTCATCGAGGCGAAACGCTGGACGCGGTCCGCAACCGGTCGGCCATTGAAAGCGTTGGCGCCCGCCTCACTGCACACGTCGGCGAGGCCCTCATTGCTCCGGATGTCGCGGGTCCAGAGGACACGAACGCGGGCGTTCATCACGCCCTCGTAGAGCCCGGTCAGGGGTTCGAGCCAGTAATGAACGCAATAGCGCTGTCGAGACAGGGCGCTGCCTGGAAGACCCGCCGCAGCGAGCGTCAAACCGTTCTGGTCGACGGGCGCGGGGGTGAGCGTGTGCCACTGCCCAGGCGCCGCGTTGAGCAGCGGCGCAGGGGGCGACCCCGGCTCGGTCCACATATAGGCGTCCCCGCGAAGGCGCTCGAGCGACAGTTCCGCGAGCGCGGAGGCCGCGATCTGGTCGCGCGTCGATAAGTTACCTCGCAAATTCGAGACCTGCAGCGCAAAGACCGCGGCGAAGCCGGCAGCGCTCACCGCGACCGCAACCAGGATCTCGACGAGCGTGAAGCCCTTGGGGCGGGGCGCCGCGTTCATATGGCCTCCAGCACCAGGCGCGCCGGCTGGGCGAAGTCGAAGCGCACGCGCCGCGGTGGACCGTTCACCGGCCCCTGCTCCGTCTCAAAGCGCTGCACCAAGAGCTGCGTCTGCCCATTCACCGGCGTCACCGCGTTGCCGTCAATGCGCATCAGCGAGCCGTCGACGCGCGCGCACAGCGTCAAGTCGGCGACCAGAGGGTTTCCGAGGTTGCCACCCGGCGGCACCCAGCCGCTCAGCCCCACGAAGTTCGTCCTCAGGCCGGGGACCTGCTCCTGCTCGGACTCGTCGTCGCCGACGCCGTAGGCTGCGATGACTCGGCTGCGCGCGTTCACGTTCGCGGCGACCTCGGCACAGCTCGTGCCCTGCGCCTCGCGGATCTCGACCCGGCCGCTCGGCAGGTTTCGGTTCATCTGCCTGAACGTGACAACGTACGCCCGAGTTCGCCGCTGGGCTTGGCTCTTCACGCGATTGAACTCGTGCGTCAGGAACGTCGCGACGCTGACATCTTGGTCGCGCGCGCTGAACGTGCGCAGGTTCGGGAACGCGAGCAGCGTGATGGCGATGACCATGACCACGACGAACATCAGCTCGGTGAGCGTGAAGCCGCGCGGGATTCGCGGTCTAGGGACGGAGGAGCGCATGGGCACGAGCGAAGCAAAAAGTGCGCCGCGCTGAGGACCGCATCGCCGCGTCGGACGGCGGCGGCGTAACCCCGCAAAACTTGCGCAGTGCAGAAACAATTTGCGCGTTCGTGCAACCTGCTACTCTCGGGCCGTGTCATTGATCGCCCCCGATCATTTCAGCAGGTGGCTCGGCCCGCTGAGCACAGTTGCGTTCGCCGCGTTGCCCGCCGTCTCGCACGCCACGGCTTGGAACGTGCGAGCGGACACGCGCATCACGGCGGACCGTTGGCGGGGGACGCTCACCGAGCCCGTCGACCGCGCGGACGTGCGACCCCGGCTCTCCTTGGGCGGCTGGGACTTCGAGGGGGACGGAGACAAGACCCAGCGTTTTTCGCTCGTCGCGGACTTGGAGCTCGCGACGGACTTCGGCCCCACAGACACGGCGCGTCGCGCGACGCAGCCTCGGCGAGCGCTGTTTGAGCTCTACCGGGCCGAGCTCCGCTGGCGCGAGGCGCTCTCGGGTCAATTCACGACGGACCTGCGGGTCGGGCGCCACCTGCTGGTGGATGCCCTCACACCTGGGAGCTGGGACGCTGTCGACGGCGCGACGCTGCGCCTCGGCCTGCCTTTCGTGGTGCTGGAGGGCACGGGCGGCCTCGCAGTTCGGCGCGAGTGGAACGCGCTGGGCCCCGATGTTTTCGCCCCGGACGGCGCTGCGCTCCCGGAGCATCCCGGCTACGTCGTCGGCGCGGCGGCCGAGGTCGCGCACATCGAGACTGTGCATGCCCGCGCGGGCTGGCGGCGCCAGTTCGAGGCCGCCGACCGCGTTCAGCGCGAGGACGTCGGCGGCGCGATGACGCTCGGCCCGTGGGCCGGCGCCTCACTGGAGTCGGGTGCCCGCTTCGATCTGCTCTACCGCTGGCTGGGCGAGGTCTACGCGCAGGCGGGCTTCGGCGATGCCGAGCTGTGGCGCCTGACGGCCGGGTGGCGTTACGAGCGGCCCACGTTCGGCGCCGACAGCATCTGGAACGCGTTCTCCGTGATGCCCTGGCAGGACTTTACGCTGAGGGGTCACATCAACCCCGGCCTGTGGCGCCTGAGCGCAGACGGGGGCGCGCGCCGCTTCGACGCGGGTCCGCCGGACGCGCAAGCGCCGGGTGCCGACCTGGTCGGGGCCGTGTTGCCCGAGGACCCCGCGACGTCGGGCCTCAACCGCCACCCGGTCGCGTGGGACGGCGGTGTGCGCGCGACGCGGTGGCTCGACGAGTCGGGCGACCTGCACGTCGGCGCCGAGGGACGGCTCGGCTTCGGCTACGGCGGTCGTCGCCACTACGGCGATGTCTTTGGGCAGGTCCCCATGCTCGGCGCGGGTCACTTCGCCCCCATGTACCTGACCGCGCGGCTCGGCGCAGTGGAGTTCGAGGACGCGCAGAGAAAGGCCTTCAGCGGCGTGTCCGGCTGGGCTGTGCTCGGGAGTCGGTGGCAGGTCTCGGAGTCTGCGCGCTTTTAGCTCGTCGCCGAGGGGCACTCGAGCCGATTCACGCCCTTTCGGTCGCGCGTCTTCGCTCAGGCGACGCTGGAGGATTGGCTGTGAGCCGCCACGCACTCGCGACCGCCGTCGCCTGCCTCTGGGCCCTCGTCGGCGGCGCGTTCGCTCAGACGCCGCGCACGGCGCTCGACGCCGTCTATCCCCCCCAGAGCATTCCGCTCGCGTTCGACCATGCCCTTCACCTCACGAAGGCGAAGAGCGCGTGCGGCGATTGTCACGCATCAGTCAAGACGTCCGTGCGCGCCTCGGACCGCAACCTGCCCGAGGAGCGGGTGTGCCTCGACTGCCACGATGTCCTCGAGGAGCCCATCGAGAAGGCGGACCCGCCGGCGGAGTGCAAGACCTGCCATCCGAGCTATGTCCCGACCTTTCCCGAGGGCGTCGACCGAGACGAGACGAGCAAGGCGACGCCGCACCCGCCCCGGGTCGTGCTCCCGACGCCCGCGATCAAGTTCGGCCACAAGCTGCACCTCGACCGCGGCATCGAGTGCTCGGCGTGCCACGTCGGGATCGAGTCCGCGGGTTTAGGGACGCGCGAGCACTTGCCGATGATGGACCAGTGCACGTCCTGTCACGACGGCCGCCAGGCACCGAGCCGGTGCGACACCTGCCACTTGGCCACGCCCGATGGGCGGCTCGTGACGGACCTGCCACACGGCAAGTTGGTGCCCCGCGGCCTCTTCCGGAACGATGACCACGGCGGCGACTTCGTGCGGTCTCATGGGCCCGCGGCCAAAGCCGACGCGGCTTACTGCGCCAACTGCCACAAAGAGCAGGAGTGCGCGTCGTGTCACCTCAGCGGTCCGAAGCCGCTGTCGATCCACGCGGGAGACTTCGTGCTCACGCACGGACCCGAGGCCCGGCGCAATGACCCCTCGTGCGAGAGCTGTCACCGCCTGCAGTCGTTCTGCCGCGACTGTCACGTCCGCAGCGGCGTGAGCGACCAACCCGGGGCGCTCTTCTTCTCAGCGGCCGGCAACGCCTCGGGGCGCTTTCACCGAGAGGGCTTCGTCGCGCCGCTCGGTGGCATCCCCACACCCGCGCACCACAAGTTCGAGGCGCGCAAGAATCTGCGCCAGTGCGTAAGCTGTCACCAAGAGAGCACATGCGTGCAATGCCACAGCGTGCAGGCGAGCGTCGCGGTGCGCGCGAACCCTCACCCACCCGGGTTCCGCGCCCAGTGCGACCGCGCGCTGCGTCAGAACGACCGCGGGTGCGTGAAGTGTCATGAGTCACGCGCCGCGCTGGAGCTCATGTGCGGGCGCTGACGCGACGTCGATAGCGCGCCGCGACCGTTGACGCATCGACGGCGCGTCTGTAAACGCGCCCGTGATGTCGAACCACGAAGCTGAAATCGCCCGACGCCGCACGTTCGCGATCATCTCGCACCCGGACGCCGGCAAGACCACCATCACGGAGAAGCTCCTGCTCTTCGGCGGAGCCATTCAGATGGCCGGCGCGGTGCGCGCACGACGCAGCGGCAAGTTCGCCGCGAGCGACTTCATCGAGATCGAGAAGCAGCGCGGCATCTCCGTGAGCACGGCCGTTATGAGCTTCGAACACGCGGGGTGCGCGATCAACCTGCTCGACACACCGGGCCATGAGGACTTCAGCGAGGACACCTACCGCGTCCTCACGGCCGTCGACAGCGCGCTCATGGTGCTCGACTCCGCGAAAGGGGTCGAGGCGCGCACGCTCGCGCTGATGGAGGTCTGCCGACTGCGCGACACGCCGGTCATCACCTTCTGCAACAAGTTCGACCGCGAGGCCCTCGAGCCCTTCGAGCTGCTCGACAATATCGAGAAGAAGCTCAACATCCAGTGCGCCCCGATGACGTGGCCCATCGGCATGGGCAAAGACTTTCAGGGCGTCTACGACCTCATCGACCGGAGCGTCGTGTTCTACGAGGCCACGGCGCGCGGTCGAAAGAACGAGATCGTCAAGGTCGACCCCGCGACGCCGGCCTTGGTGGACGCAATTGGCGACTCCGCCGCCCGTAAGCTGCGCGAAGACCTTGAGCTGCTCGACGGCGCGAGCGCGCCCTTCAACCAGACTCAGTTCTTTCGGGGCCGACAGACGCCGGTCTTTTTCGGGAGCGCGATCAACAACTTCGGCGTCAAGGAGCTCCTCGACTCATTCGCGCGGTTCGCGCCGGCACCCCAGCCTCGAGCGACCACGACCCGGTTCGTCGAGCCCGCAGAGCCGGCCTTCACGGGCTTCGTATTCAAGATCCAAGCGAACCTCGACCCGTCGCATCGCGACCGCATGGCGTTCATCCGGATCACGTCCGGTCGCTACGAGCGCGGCATGAAGATGCGTCACGTCCGCAGCGGGCGTGACGTCGCGGTGAACAACGCGACCACGTTCCTCGCCCGGGAGCGCACGCTCGCCGAAGAGGCCTTTCCCGGCGACATCATCGGCGTGCATAACCACGGCGCGATCCGCATCGGCGACACCTTCACCGAGGGCGAGGCGCTAAAGTTCACCGGAATCCCATCGTTCGCGCCGGAGCTCTTTCGCCGCGCGCGCCTGCTCGACCCGCTGAAGTCCAAGTCCCTGGTCAAAGGGCTTGAGCAGCTCGCCGAAGAGGGCGCCGCCCAGCTCTACAGGCCGCTCGATGGGCAGGACTACCTGCTCGGCGCGCTCGGTTCACTGCAGTTCGACGTCATCCAGTCACGCCTGGCCGCGGAGTACAACGTGCGCGCCCGCTTCGAGGACACGCCATTTCAAGCTGCCCGCTGGTTGCGCTCAGACGATCCCGCGGCGCTTGAGAAGTTCGTCCATCAGAACAGGGACCGCATTTACCGCGATCTGTCCGACCAGCTCACGTTCGTCGCGAATACGGACTGGGCCATGAACTACGCCGCGCAGCAGAACCCCAAGGTCGAGTTCCTCAAGACCATGGAGATCGCGTGATGCATTCAAACCCGCTCGGCCTGCGCGCGGCTGTCATCCTCGGCGCGCTCGCGCTGGGGTGCACGACCACCAACCCTGACCTGAAGCCCGGCCTCGGTGCAGACGACGCTGGCGGCGGACGCGACGCCCGACGCCCGGGGCCCGCCTCGGACGCTGACGCACCGCCCGCGGGTGGCGCTGCCGCGGGTGACTCGGCGCCGCTCGGCGGGCGTGAGGCCCAAGACGCCCAAAGCGGCGGAGCGGACCTGAGCGACGCGAAGCCCAACACCGGGGGCGCCCCCGCGGACGCAGCGATGGCCGAGTGCGCGCCGGGCGCGTCGTCCACGGAGGCATGCGGGCGAAATGGCCGCGGCCAGCGTGAGCGCGTCTGCAACGAAAGCGGCCGATTCGGGCCGTGGTCCGACTGCGTCGATCCAGATGTCTGCGACGACGGGACGGTCGAGACGCAGGCATGCGGCGTGCGGGGGCGCGGCGAGCAGCAGCGCGTGTGCAACGGCGGGCAGTGGAGCGGCTGGGCCCCATGTGACGACCCAGACCAGGAGTGCGCGGACGGAACGAGCGAGGTAGCGGCTTGCGGGCTCAACAGCCGCGGCACGCAGACACACACCTGCGTCAACGGTCGGTACGGCATGTGGTCGGATTGCGTTGACACCGACGTCTGCGTAGACGCGGCGACCGACACGGGCGTGTGCGGCCTCAACCGCCGCGGGCAGCGGGTCCGCACCTGCACCGAGGGCCAATGGAGCCCGTTCGGCGCTTGCCAAGACCCCGATGTGTGCGTCGAGGGGACGCAAGAGTCACGGGACTGCCCGGCAGGCGGCGCGCAGGCGCGCGTCTGCATCCAAGGCCAGTGGGGCAACTACAGCGCATGCCCGGCGGCGCCGTGTGACGCGATCGTGGCGGTTGGCGTGGGCGTGACGGCGTCCGAGACATTCCCGACGGATTCGCTGACCTCGGGCTGCAATGGCAGCGACCGGGGCGAGCGCGCGCTGTCTTTCACGGCGCCCGCGGTGGGCACGTACAGCTTCCGGCTCTCCGAGGGCGGCCGCACCGCCAGCCTTTCAGTCCGAAACGACTGCGCGCGCCAGCAGAGCGAAATCACGTGCGTCCCGCCCGAATCGGCGCGCGTCGTGCAACAGGTCATGGCGGCGGGTCAGACCGTGTACCTCATCGTCGAGAGCACGAACGATGCACAGCCGTTCAGTCTCGAGGTCACCGCGCAGAACCTCGCCGGCCCTTGCTCGACGCCGCAGCTCGCGGTCGAGGGCGTGAACCGAGCGCAGACCATGGGTGCGAGCGGCCTAGCGTCCACCTGTCAAGGCGCCGGCCCAGAGAAAGTCTTCCTCTTTGCGCCGCCGAGGACCGGTTTGTGGTCCTTCGACCCGGCGGGCACGGCCTTCGATACTGTCGTCTCCGTGCGGACCGCCTGCGACGACGCAGCGTCTGAGCTCGCGTGCATCGACGACCTCGGCAATAACCAGCGTCAGGCTGAGCTCATCGTGCCGCTCACTGCGGGCGCGCTGTACGCCGTCATCGTGGACGGCTTCGGCGCGAACGACGCGGGCCAGGTCGTGCTCACAGTGGGCATGGCGGACCCGCTGCCGTCGCCCGTCGACACCGTGGCAGTCCCCGCGGGGCGGTTCCGGCGCGGCAGCAGCGCAGAGAACGCCCCGGGCAATGAGCGCCCGCAACGGGACGTCAGCGTCGCCGCGTTCGAGGTCGACGTGGACGAGGTGAGGGTCGACGACTTCGACGCATGCGTGACGGCAGGGCGATGTGCCGAGCCGGAGTTTGGGTCGGAAAACGGGTGCAACTGGGGCAATCGTGAGCGTCTCGGCGGTCACCCGATCAACTGCCTCACCTGGCTTGAGGCCGCGAACTACTGCGCTCAGGTCGGCAAGCGTCTGCCGACTGAAGCGGAGTGGGAGAAGGCCGCCCGAGGCGGCTGCGACCGTCGTGGCCAGGCGGCGTGCGAGGCCGTCGATGCACCGCCCTATGTATGGGGCGTCGACCCAGCACCCAACTGCGACCGCGCGTGGAAGTTCGTGTGCGACGACGGCGCGACGGCCGAGGTCCCTGCGACCGCCCCAGACGGCAACAGCACCTACGGTGTGCATGACATGGCCGGCAACGTCGCCGAGTGGGTCATCGACTGCTACGCGGCCGACTTCTACACGACCGGCGGCGAAGTGGACCCGGTGAACCTGGGACCAGCCTGCGCTCAGCGCGTCAAGCGAGGCGGCCAGTCCACCGAGGACAGCTGGCAGAGCTTCCGCGTTGCGCGCCGCGTCCCGACCGACCCGAGCGAGGGCACCGCGGGCGTCCGCTGCGTGCGCTGACGTCCGCGTCGGTCAGCGACGGACGGGCGCGCCCGCCTCGCTGGTACGCCACGTCAGCTCATCCACCTTCCGGCCGCGCGCATCGAGCAGCCGCGCGACGTCGTCGCGGTTGTTGAGCGAGAGGCCGTTCGGGGCGATGTACGCGCCCTCGACCGCGCTGCCACCGCCGAACACAGTGACTTGCTCGCCCGGCTCGAGGCCCGCGTTGCTCGGGAACGTGAAGCGCACGCCGACGCGGTCGGCGATGGCGTAGCCCGCCAGACTGACCGCGCGCCCACCTGCGTTTTTGATGGTCACAGCCTCGTCGCCGCGGTCATCGAAGGCGCCGTCGCCGCTCAGGTCCGCATCGGGCGCAGGGACCGCCGAGTCCAGCACCACAAGCGGCGCGCGCGCGGCGTCGGTCACATCGCACGTCGCGCGCGGGGTGGCGCACACCTTGCTTTGCACAGTCCGCGCGCGGGCAGCAGGCTGACACACAAAGCCGACATCGCAGCCATCGTCGGCGGTGCACTCGAAGGTGCAGGCCTTCGCGCCGCCCATCGTGACGCACCGATTGCCCGCGCCGCCGCAGTCGCTATCGCGCGAGCACACCGCGCACAAGGCGTCGTCCGCCGCGAAGGGGTGCCCGCGCGGGTTGTCGTCGATGCCGTGAAGGCCGTACATGCTGCTGAACCAGGGCGACGTGCCGTCGAGCCGCTGCAGGAGTTCAGACACCTTCCACGCGCGCAGCACGCCGCCGGCTTCGTCGTTCGTCAGCGCGTCGAGCAACGCGTAGACCGGCTCCGGGGTCTCGGCGTTGCTGAAGCTCGTCGTGGTGATGACGTCGAGGTCGGCGCCGCCCTGCTTCGCGGGGTTGGCGAAGAAGCCCTCACCGATGGCGTAGGTATCGCAGCCCTCCGCAAAGACCAGCTGCGAGCGCTCCGCCGGCAAGTCGAGCCCCGGCAGCTCAGCGTCGTCGAGGTCACCCTCGTCGGTCTTCTTCCAGTTCGCGAGCGCGAAGCCGTAGAACGGTCCGCTGTGGCCTGAGAAGACGATGACGTCACGTGAGGCGAGGCTCGCGCGCATGTCGGCCTCGAGCGCTCGCCCACCCGCGTCCGTGTCCGGATCAGTCTCCGTGCCCGGCTGGCCCCAGAACAGGCTGACGCGGACCTCGACCTCGCCGTCCGGCGTCTGCAATGCGCGGGTCAGCGGCCCACTGGTGCGCTTGAGGTCGGCAAAGCGGGCGACCGGAGACGCAAAGCCGCGCGTCCGGAGCTCTTCGTAGAGCGCAGCGCTGTGCTTCAGGTGGTAAGCGCTGTGATAGTCCCAGCCAAAGTGCACGCCGATGTCGAGCACGCCGTCGACGAGCAGGCCGCGGTAGTCAAAGTAAGCGTCCGTCGAGGGCGGCTGACGGGCGATGACCACGCGCAGCGTCTCTTGGCGAGCCTCCGGGAGCGTACGCGGGTTGAACGCGTCCCAGGGCGCCTTGCGATACCACTCGTCGTTGATCTCGAGCGCCTGCATCTCCTCCGTCGAGACGCGGCCGATCTGCAGGTCAAACGCCGCACGGCCGTCCGGCAGCCGCGTGGTCGGGAGCTGCTCGATGAGGTCGGGGGGACCGCCCACCTCCTGACGAAAGTCGAACGCGAAGGTCAGCGCGTCGACCTCGCGCAAGTTCAGGTCCTCGTAGCGGCCGTTCTTGGTGAGCGATTGGAAGCCGCCATAGCGGGCGTTCGTCTCTTTGGACTCCTTCTCGACCAAGTACTCCGAGAGGAACCAGCCCACGACAATCTGTCGAAACGGCACGAGCGCCTTGGCCCGCGCGAGCCGCTCCGCGCGGCTCTTGTTCGCGTAGCTCGCCTCGATCGTCAACGTCGTGGAGCCCGTGACGGTGAACTCGCGCGCCGACGTCGAGATGAAGTTGTCTTCTTTGCCCGCCTCGACGACGACGAGGTCTCCGCCTTCGTTCAGCGGCGCCGGGGAACGCGCTGCGCCTTCGCACGCCGAGACGCCCGCGGCGGCCAGACAGACAAGCGAGGACAGGCGGCGAAGAGACATGGTTACTCCAGTAGTCACGTGAGGCGCGCGAGGACGCGACGCGCCCGCGAGAGCAAAGTTCGGGCCACGTCACGCACCTCGCCCACCCCCAGCGCCGCCGCCGCCCCCGCACAAACCAGACCCGCGAGCGCACTCAGCAGGGTCGCGCGCAGGAGCGCGGGCCAATCGGCGGGCAGCGCCGCAGACATCACGTGTCCGAGGGCGACCGCGACCCCCACCCCGACGCCGAGCCGAGCGAGCGCGTGAACCAGCCCGGGTGCAGCGCTCTCACCCCCGACTCGCCGTGCGAGCAGCGCGCTCAACACACCCGCGTTGAGCGAGATGGCGACCGCGGATGCCACGGCGAGGCCAGTCGCGCCAAACGTCGCCGCCAGCGCACCGTAGAGGGGGATGGCCGCGAGCGTGACCACGGACCCCACCAGCGTGGGGGTGAGTGTATCCCCGAGGGCGTAGAAGCCTCGAGCATACAGCCCTTGGACCGACCAGCCCCACAGCCCGACGCAGACCCACGTGGTCAGCTCGCCAATCTGGGCTAGGTCGGCGGCTGAGAAGCGTCGCTCGCCCCAGATGACGGCCGCGATGTCCGCGCCCGCGACGCTCAGCGCGGCCTGCGCAGTGAGCGCGAGCACGAGCGTGAGCCGCGCTGTTCGAACGATGAGCGCGTGCCCGTCGCCCGTGCGCCCCTCGGCGAAGAGCCGCGCCATCGCAGGGAACGCCGCCATGCCCGCCGCCAGCCCAAAGACGCCCATGGGGACCCGCATGAGCGTCTTGGCGTACGTCAGCCGCGAGATGGTCCCCTCGTCGAGCAGCGAGCCTTGGCGGCGCAAGATGAAGTCATCGAAGACCACGATGCTCACGCCGAGCATGACCGGCAGCGAGCGCCTGAAGTAGGTCGCGACGTCCGCATCGAAGAAGCTTCGGTCAAGGCGCAGTCTCAAGCCCGCGCGCCACGCGCCCCACAAGGGTAGGCAAAACGGACCCATGATGGAGCCCGCCAAGACGCCCCAAGCGAACCCCGCCGCGCCGAGCCATGGACCCAGCGCGAGGCCCCCAACGACCACGCCGAGCGTGTAGACCAAGGGCGCGAGCGCAGGCATCGCGTGCCGATCTCGCGCTTGAAGCGTCGCCGATAAGAGGCCGCCGACCACATGGAAGATCTGCGCGGGCAGCAGGATGCGCACCAGTGAGGCGAGCTGCGTCTGGTGCGCGTCGGTCATGCCGGGCGCGATCAGCGGAGTCAGCCAGGGGGTCGCACACCACAGACCGAGCGTCGCGGCGATGACCAGGGCCCCGAGGACGGCGCCGATCCGCGTGAAAGCGCGCCACGCGCCCGCCTCGTCTTCGCGCGCCCAATACGCCTGAAAGATCGGGATGAAGACGAGCGAGAGCGCGCCACCCGCGAGCAAATAGTTCAAGAAATCCGGGAGGATGAACGCGGTCCAGTAGACGTCTGCCTCCGCGCCGTTCCCGAGCGTGCGGCCGATGACCGCCTCGCGCACGAGCCCGATGACGCGCGAGAGCAATATCGAGGCCGCGTAGAGCGCCGACGCGAAGCCCAAACTCTTGCCCATCGCGTGCCTAGTCGTCCGAAGGCGGTTCGGGCCGGCGCGCGTCCGCGGCCAGCACGAGCTGGGAGAAGGGCCGCTGCTCGAACGCGCGGATCAGCAAACCGACGCCCAGCGCGAGGAGCAGGACCCCCACCGCGTTGAACCAGTGAGGCTGGAAGAGCACCTGCGCCGGGTTGGTCTGGTCGAACCCCGGGACGCCGAGCGACAGGTCGAAGACCTCAAGCCAAACACCCGAGAACGAGCCCAAGAGCGCGGCCATGGACACCCAGACGTTGTGTGAGCGGACGTACGCCCAGCCGGCGACGCCCGCGGGGAGCGCGAACCGGAGCCAGTCATGCAGCGCCCCACTCATCGAGAAGAAGTACGCGAAGGTCGAGAAGCCGACCGCCCACGAGAGCGGCGCGGAGAAGACCATGTTCCGGAGCACGACGCCGTGGACCACGACGGCCCGCGTGAGCGGCATGAACAGCCCGCTGACGACCGCGTGCAGCCAGAGGGGCTCGACGATGATCGGGCCTCGATCGATGGGCGTGGCCTGCGGGTCGGCGAAGTGGGAGCGCATGACGTTGTCGATCTCACTGCTCAGGATCGCCGAGCCGAGCCCAGCGACCAAGGCATAGGTGAAGAGGTCGAGCGCGGGTCGCCCGAAGCCCAGCGGCGGCATGTCCGGCACACGGCGGTTGCGCTCCATCAGGACCACCAGCAGCGTCCCCCCGCCCCACCCCGCGAGCAGAATGAGCGGGAGCCACACGACGTCCATCCAGACGAGCAGGCCCATGATGGCCGAGCTCAGCGCGACCCAGATGGGCGCGACGAGCATCGCCCAGAGCGCAGGGGGCATGGTCACGCGCGCCCCCACGTCGCAGCGCCGCGCGCCAGCGCTCGCTCGACCCACGCGGGGTGAGCGGCGTACCAGTCGATCGTCTCGTTGAGACCAGCGTCGAAGTCGACCCGCGGGGCCCAGCCGAGCTCGACGCGCAGCCGCGCGTCGTCGACGCAGTACCGCCAGTCGTGACCCAGTCGGTCCGTGACGAACGCGATTCGGTCGCGCGAGAGCCCGAGGCGGTCAAGGACCCGCTCCGCGATCTCCAGGTTTCGCCGCGGGTTGTCCGCGCCGACGTTGTAAACACGGCCCGCTGCGCCGCGCGTCAGCACGGCCCACACGGCCGCGGCGTGGTCGTCTACATGCAACCAATCACGGATGTTGCGACCGTCGCCGTACATCGGGAGCGTCTGCCCAGCGAGCGCCCGCCTCACCAGCACGGGGATGAGCTTCTCCGGGTACTGACATGGCCCAAAGTTGTTCGCGCAGCGCGTGATTCGCAGGTCAAGGCCGTAGGTCCGAGCATAGGACTGGGCGAGCAGGTCTGCGCCCGCCTTTGCGGCGGCGTAGGGCGAGCCGGGCCGAAGCGGCGCGTCCTCCGAAGTCGCGGGGTCGCTCTCTCCGAGCGAGCCGTAGACCTCGTCCGTCGACACGAGCATGAAGCGCACGCCGGGTCGCGCGCGCGCCGCGTCGAGCAGGGCGTGCGTGCCGGCCACGTTCGTGCTCACGAAGGCCGTCGAGTCGTTGATCGACCGGTCTACGTGGCTCTCTGCCGCGAAGTGAACGATGGCGTCGACCGACTCGTCGACGACCAAGCTGCGCACGAGTGCGCGGTCGCGCACATCGCCTTGGACGAAGCGGTAGTTCGGCAGGCCCGCGACCGCAGCCACGTTCTCGGCGTCCGCCGCGTACGTCATCAGGTCGAGGTTGACGCAGCGAACGCTCGGCTCGGCCGCGACGACCTGCCGGAGGAAAGCGCTGCCGATGAAGCCGCAGCCGCCTGTCACCAGGAGCGTGTTCACAGCCGGTTCGCGCCCGTCTGCTGCACCAGGTTGCTCGCGCGGTGCAGACTCTCGAACGTCCCGGCGTCTGTCCACCAGCCGTCGAGCATGCTGTGCTCGAGCAGGCCGGCGCGCAGGTAGGCGTTGTTCACGTCCGTGATCTCGAGCTCGTTCCGACGGGACGGCTTGAGCGTGCGAATGATGTCGAAGACCCACGAGTCATAGAAGTAGATGCCGATGACGGCCGCGTTGCTCGGCGGGTCCGCGGGCTTCTCGATGATCTCGGCGACTCGACCGCGGTCCTCTTCTGCGAAGCGCGCGACGCCGAAGCGCTGGGGGTCGTCGACGTCCTTGAGCAGGATGCGCGCGCCAGATTTCTGCTGCCGAAATGCCTCGGCCGCAGCGCGTACGTTCCCCTGAATCAGGTTGTCGCCGAGCACGACACATACCCGGTCGCCCGCGGCGAAGTGCTCAGCGAGCCGCAACGCGTCCGCGATCCCGCCCTCGCCTTCTTGGTAGGTATAGTTGATGTGCTTCAGGCCGAACTCGGCGCCGTTGCCGAGCAGCCGCAAGAACTCGCCCGCGTGGTTACCGCCCGTGACGATCAGGATGTCCTTGATGCCCGCGTTCACGAGCGTCTGGATCGGGTAGTAGATCATCGGCCGGTCGTAGACCGGCAGCAGGTGCTTGTTCGTGATCTTGGTCAGCGGGCTCAGGCGCGTGCCGAGGCCGCCGGCGAGGATGACGCCCTTGAGGGTGGGTGCGCTCATGTGGGGCATCGTGGTCGAGTTGCCGAAGTGCGTCAATCCGCGCCGACCTGATACACTCCGCGGCCATGTCGACCATGCGCGCCGTCTACACGAACCTGAAGGCCGCGCGCACGGCCATCAAGGACTTCGGGCGGCTGGAGCGGATCGTCGCCGTGCTCGCCCGCTACGGCTTCGGTCACGTCGTCGAGGCTTGGGACCTGCAAGACAAGGCCGTGCTCAAGCTCCTGGTGCGCGCGCGCCCCGAAGAGCACTCCCGTAAGTCGATTCATGAGCGCGTGACCGAAGCCCTGCAGGAGCTCGGCCCCACGTTCGTAAAGCTCGGGCAGATCCTCTCCACGCGTCCCGACTTGGTGCCGCAAGCCCTGTGCGACCAGCTCTCGCAGCTGCAGGACCGTGTGTCCCCGATCACATTTGACGAGGCGCGCAGCGTGGTCGAGGCGAGCCTCGGGAGACCCCTCGGCGACGTCTTCTCCCGCTTCGACGAGCAGCCGCTCGCGAGCGCGAGCATCGCGCAAGTGCACGCCGCTCAGCTCCTGACGGGCGAGGACGTCGTCGTCAAGGTCCAGCGGCCCGGCATTCGCGACACCATCGAGAGCGATCTCAACATTCTCTACTTCGTGGCGCGCCAGCTCGAGGAGACGATCCCCGAGCTCAAGGCGTTTGACCCCGTCGCCATCGCGGGCGAGTTCGATAAGGCCATCCGTAAGGAGCTCGACTTTAGCCACGAGGCGAACCACCTCGAGCGCTTCGACCGAAACTTCGCGGCGTGGCCGTCCATTCACGTGCCACGGCTGTATCGCGCGCTCTCAACCGACCGTGTGCTCGTGATGGAACGCCTAGAAGGCGTCAAGGTGACGCTCGCGGGCGAGCACGGGCATGACCTTGAGGTCATCGCGCGCGAGATGGTCCGCGCGCTCTTCAAGATGGTCTTCGAGGACGGCTTCTTTCACGGGGATCTCCACCCCGGCAACATCTTCGTTCTGCCAGACGGGCGCATTGGCCTGATCGACTTCGGCTTAGTCGGCCGCATGACGCCCGCGATGAAGGACGAGACCGCGGGCCTGCTCCAAGCCATCGTGACGAACGACTACGAGGGGGTGGCGCGCTGCTTCTACGAGCTCAGCATCCGCACAGGCCGCGTGAACTACGCCGAGTGGGAGGCCGACACCATCGAGCTGATGGAGCGGTACTTCCTCAACAAGCGCTTGGCCGAGGTCGACTTCGGGCGTTTCCTGCGCGACCTGGTGGAGGGCGCCATCCGGCACGAGGTCCGCATCCCGCCGGACTACACGATGTTCTTCAAGGCGATCATGACCGTCGAGGGGATAGGCAAGACCCTGACGCCGGACCTTGACCTCGTGGGTGAGTGCAAGCCCTATGTCGAGCAGCTCGTCGCGCGCCGTTATTCGCCCGACCGGGTGCTGAAATCTGCGGCGGATGCCATGCAGGGCATCGGCCGCCTGAGCCGCGTGTTCCCCGTCAAGGCGAGCGAGTTCCTCTCACAAATGGAGGACGGCAAGCTCGCGGTCCGTTCCGAAGACCGTGACTTCGATCGCGCCGAAGAAGGCCGCGAGCGACGCCTCAACCGCGCGGTGCTGACGGCGCTCGTCTGCGCGCTCGCCCTGGTGGGCACGATCGCCCGCTACGACGCCCGCTTCATGCTGTTCGGGGCGCCGGGCGTCACGGTCGTGAGCTGGAGTATCGCGGGCTGGATCGCGCTGCGGCTCCTGTTCCGCATCTGGCGCTCAGGTCGCTGGTGAGCCGCCCTCGGTCGGGGCGAGCGTCAGCCCGATCTTCCGCGCCGCCACGTCCAGCGAGCTGACGACCACGCGCACGTCGTCGCCCGAGTTGAAGCGGGCCTTGGGCTTCTCACCTTCGGCGAGACCCATTGCGTTCGCGTGCAGCAGCCCCTCGACGCCGGGCGCGAGCTCGATGAAGGCCCCGAAGTCCTTGACGCGCGCGACCTTGCCGACCAGAGCTGCCCCCACGGCGAAGGCTTCCAGAGACGGCCGTGTCGGCTCCGGCTGAAGCTGCTTGACGCCCAGCGTCGCCCGCCCGCGCTCCTCGTCAACGCCAAGGACCAAGACCTCAAGCTCGGTGCCGACCGTGACGAGGCTTGCAGCCCGCGCCCCCGGGAGCCAGCTCAGGTCGCTGTTGTGCACGAGGCCTTCGAGTCCGCTCGCCTCGTCGAGGACCACAAAGACGCCGAAGCTCGCGACGTTCTTCACGCGCCCGGTCACCTTGGCGCCGACCGGGAACCGCGCGCGGAGCGCGTCGACCGGCGCGGGCTGCACCTTGCGCACGCTCAGCTTCAGGTGACGCTTGGCCGCGTCGACCACGATCACCTCGGCCTGAACGCTCTCGCCCGCGCGCAGGGCGTCCTTCGGGTGCTTCGGCGA
>Ga0114972_10001022_pt1 | contig 21023 bp, 16 predicted proteins | sample M_140807_EF_Meta_FD_87354 | JGI IMG/M metagenome (GOLD analysis project Ga0114972, IMG submission 87354) | Freshwater microbial communities from Lake Montjoie, Canada to study carbon cycling - M_140807_EF_MetaG | ecosystem: Environmental > Aquatic > Freshwater > Lake | place: Lake Montjoie...
CCTCATCGTTGCTCAATGGCACACCATCAATTACATACAATGGATCAGATGATCCTGAAATTGAGTTGTTACCACGAATTTTTACAACTGAAGAGGCTCCGGGCATACCTGAAGATGTGGTAACCTGCACACCTGCTACTTTTCCGGAAAGTGCATTTAACACATTGGTTTCGCGGGCATTTACCAATTGATTGCCATCAATTTTCTGGGTTGAGTAACCCAATCCACGCACATTCCTTTCGATACCAGCAGCTGTAACAACTACATCACGAAGGTCTTTTGCCTCCTCTTCCAAAGCAACATTGATGACCATCTGTGCACCAACTTCAAGCTCCTTCGTCTTCATGCCCATCATGCTGAAAACAAGTACTGCTCCCGTTTCTGGGACAATCAATGAGAAATTACCCTGCCCATCTGAATTGGCACCTGTTCCGCTGCCTTTGAGGAGGATACTTACACCGGGCAATCCTGAGCCATCCTTGGCATCGGTAACTTTTCCGGTAAGCTGGCGTGTCTGTGCCCACGCCGAGACTTGACTTATCAGGCATATGAGCATGACAAGCCACTTGTGCTTTGTGTTTTTTAACATGTTTGGTAAAAAGAATTGATTATCGATCCAATTATGGCGAATAATAAATGCGAATCAAATTTTTTTTGTTTGCTGCAAGACAATCAACAATCAATCTGAAACTTGATTTCAGATTCCTTTTTCCACCAACAATTTCTGCACCAAATTTTTGCAGGTATCGAATTCAAAACCCCGTGAAAGGCAAAACGCCAAAAGTTTTTCACGGATTTTGGGGTCCGCTTTGGCTTTCAAGGTTTCGGCTTTTTTCGAGGCATCTCGGCTTAGCTTCTGTATTGCTTTTCCTAATTCTTCGCCTCCAAGGATAAAATCACGACCATTGCCCGCTTCCCTTTGAAGGGCCATGGCAATTTTTCTTGGACCCCAACCCTTTACAACGGCCCTCGATCGAACAAACTGTTTAACAAATCGGCCTTCATTGAGAAATCCTTCGTTTTCAAGTGAAATAAGAAAAGACTCTCTCTTATCCTCTTCAATGCCGAGTCCATACATTTTCCGCAAAACCTGAACCCGACTTCTTTCCTGATAAGCACAAAATGCGCGGAGTTTCTCAAGAAGCTCTTCAGGAGATTTCGGCTCAAGGCTTTTTTTGGCCATCTACAATTGACGAAAAATTTTACTCAATCGAAGCCAAACGAAATCAAAGGATTGATCAAACCACCATTTCATGCACATCCGAGGCAACTTCAAGTCTGCCTTCAGTGGATTTGAGAATTTCCTCAATGCTTACTCCGGGGGCGGTTTCCAAAAGCATAAATCCACCTTCTGGCAAAACATCAAAAACACCAAGCTCCGTTACAATTTTCTTTACGCAACCGAGACCTGTGATGGGCAGCGAACACTTTTTGAGCAACTTCGATTTTCCGTCTTTACTTCTATGCTGCATGGCTACGATGATGTTCTTCGCAGATGCAACCAAATCCATCGCACCACCCATTCCTTTCACCATTTTACCTGGTACTTTCCAATTGGCGATGTCGCCATTTTCAGAAACCTCCATCGCGCCCAAAACCGTGAGATCCACATGGCCTCCGCGGATCATGGCAAAACTATCGGCTGAACTAAACAGGGAAGAACCCGGAATCATGGTGATTGTCTGCTTTCCAGCATTAATCAAATCCGCATCTACCTCAGGTTCATAAGGAAATGGTCCAATGCCAAGCAATCCATTTTCAGATTGAAGGGTAACATTCATTCCTTGTGGAATAAAATTGGCCACCAGCGTAGGAATGCCAATTCCAAGATTTACATAAAATCCATCCCGAAGTTCCATCGCAATCCTTTTTGCGATTCCATTTTTGTCCAGCATGCTTGGTTTTGTTTGCCCCAAAAGAACAAAAGAACTGCGTATTGAAGAAATGGATTTATCAGACCCATGGATCAGAATTGTTTGTGGCTAAGGTCAAGGAATCAATCTCTACAATTGAGACCTTTTAAACCCCGCAAACCGGAATTTATAAAAGCGGAACCAAAGTTTCCAACTTCATACCTCGTGAAGCTTTTAACAAAATGGTTTTATTCTTAGGCTTTTCCGTTTCTAAATATTTCTCAAGGGTAACTTTCTCCGGAAAATAAAGTGCTTCTGGACAAGTTTTCGAAAATGCGGCCATTTCTGGGCCTGTAATTAGAAATGAAATTTCCGGATGGAGGGCCGCCCAATTTCCCAAAGCGGCGTGCTCGGACACAGAATCAAGACCCAACTCCAACATATCTCCAAGAATCGCCATTTTTTCTGTTGAAGGAAGATGCGCCAGGTTTTCCAATGCCGCCAAAACGGAACTTGGGTTGGCATTATAGGCATCTGAAATCAGTGTATTGGAATTCGTTTTTACAAGCTGAGAACGGTTGTTTCCAGGCTCATAGGAACAAACCGCTTCCAAAGCACTTTGAGACGAGATGCCATAAAACTTTGCGACAGCAAGCGCGCATGACAAGTTGTGAAAGTTATATGCACCGAGCAATTTGCTTTCCATTTGTCCGGCTAGAGGAATTTCAAGCTTTACAAAAAAGTCAGATGGCAGCAATTTGCAAGGCGCATCATCTGTTTCGGATGGGAAGGTAAAATTCCTGCTTACCAAAGCTTGCAGCTTTTGGTTCCATTCATCTTCGGTATTGATAAAGGCAATACCTGAATTTTGTTCAAGAAATTCGAACAATTCAGCATTTGCCTTGGCCGTATTTTCAACTGTTCCAAAGCCTTCCAAATGGTCCTTTCCAATATTTGTAATGAGTCCGGAATCCGGCAAAGCGATTTGACACAATTCTGCAATTTCGCCGGCATGGTTTGCCCCCATTTCAATAACCGCAATTTCGTGCTGAGAATTTATCCTGAGCAAGGAAAGCGGAACGCCAATGTGGTTATTTAAATTTCCCGGCGTGGCAAAAACCGATTTTTCTGTTGAAAGCGCCTTCGTAATCAGCTCCTTAGTGGTGGTTTTTCCATTTGAACCGCAAACTGCAATTACTTGTCCGCCCCAAACCTGCCGGTGGTGCCTTGCCAGATCCTGAAGGCCAATAAGCCCGTTTTCAATACGAAGAATCCGCTTGTCTGAAATTCCGCAATCTTCATCCGTTACAACAAAAGCGGCTCCAAGTTGAAGCGCTTTTTCAGCAAAAAGGTTTCCATTAAAATTCTCTCCTTTCAATGCCCAAAACATCTGACCGGCAGTAAGTGTCCTGGTATCTGTATTCAAGCCCGAGGACCTCAGGAAACAGGAATATAAAACTTCAGTTTGCATGGGGCAAATATGGTAGAATCCCGAAATATGCAGGCAGACTTTGCCCTTTCATCAAGGAAACATACTTTTAGCCTCCACAATCCGGCAAATGAATAAAAGAAAACTCAGGATGGGCATGGTGGGCGGAGGCCCGGCAGCCTTTATCGGCGATGTGCACCGAATGGCTGCAGCTTTAGATGGGCAAATTGAACTGGTATGCGGCGCTTTCAGCGGAGACCCTGAAAAATCTAAAGAAAAAGGACATTCCCTTTTTTTGCCAAGTGAAAGAATTTATGCCTCGTTTCAGGAAATGATTCAGACCGAAGCGGAACTTCCAGAAGATGTACGGATGGATTTCGTTGCCATAGTAACGCCTAACCACCTCCATTTTGAACCGGCAAAACTTGCAATTCAATATGGATTTGATGTGGTATGCGACAAACCGCTTTGCCACAATTTAACTGAGGCCGAGGAACTGGCGAACCTAGTTGAATCTTCAGACCGGATATTTTGTTTGACGCACAATTACACGGGCTACCCAATGACGAGGCAAGCCAGAGCCATGATTAAAAATGGCGAATTAGGATCAATCCGAAAAGTGGTTGTGGAATATCCCCAAGGCTGGCTTTCTACCCTTCTTGAAGCAGAAGGACAGAAACAGGCGGATTGGCGCACAAATCCTGCAAAAGCTGGAAAGGCTGGAAGCATGGGCGATATCGGAACCCACGCCGAAAACCTCGCTACCTATATCACAGGTCTGGAAATCGAAGAACTTTCCGCTGACCTGAGCACTTTTGTCACCGGGCGCAAATTGGATGATGACGGCAGCGTTTTACTCCGGTTTAAAGGAGGTGCAAAAGGCTTATTGTTTGCCAGCCAGATTTGCGTGGGTGAAGAAAACAATCTTAAAATTCGGGTTTATGGAGAGAAAGCAAGTCTGGAATGGCAGCAACAGGAACCAAATTCACTGCGCATTCTTTACCCCGATAAACCATCCGAAACATTGAGGACTGGCCATGCATACCTCCATCCCGAAGCAAAATCTGCAGCCAGATTACCAGCTGGACATCCAGAGGGTTACATCGAAGCTTTTGCCAATATGTATCGGGATTTTTCGTTTGCCTGCCAACAACGAAATTCAGGTTTGGAATTTATTCCCGATTTTCCGGGAGTAAAAGAAGGCTTGCAAGGCATGAAATTTATTGAGGCCGTAGTAAAATCCTCTTCTCTGAATTCAAGTTGGGTAAAACCTTAAAATTAAATCTGAGATGAAAATCCTTTTAACCTGCCTGCTGCTGTTTTTAAAACTCAGCAACCCAACAAATTTTGAACCTGAAAAAATGAGCCCGCAGGAGACAAAGCTCCTGAACAACATTAATGCCTACCGAAAAAGCAAAGGACTCAAAACAATCCAGGTTTCACCAAACCTCAACCTTGTTGCGCAATTGCACGTAAAAGAATTGTTGGAAGCACCGCCTGAAGGAAATTGTAATATGCATTCCTGGACAGGTAAATTCGGAGAAAAACCTTGTTGCTATACATCCGACCATAAAGAAGCCGCTTGTATGTGGTCAAAGCCATCAGAATTTTCAAGTTACAAAGGTAATGGCTATGAAATTGCAGCTTTTAACACAGCTTCCGATGTAGACTGGCTGACACAATGGAAAGGAAGTCCCGGCCACCATGCCGTAATCATCAACCTAAAAAACTGGAAAACAATCCATTGGAATGCAATTGGAATTGCCATTCGAGAACCTTATGCTGTTGTATGGTTCGGCGAGGAAGCCGATGCAGAAAAGGTAAATTGATTAAGAATTAGCATCTTGCAGGCAATAGAAAAAAAAAGAATGCTCTTTAAAAAGGCAATTGTTTCATCAGCGGGTTTTAATTCAAGCTATTTCCGGCAATATCTGACCACTGCGTTCTGTGCTTTATTCTTTTTGAGTGAAAACGCGAGGGGCAATCAAACCGTGGCCTTACCAGATTCAACAAAACCGCCAAAGCAGGCATCTTTTTTCTCAATGGCATTTTCATACCCTGACCGGGCCGCATCTTTTGAGGAAAATCTGTTCAAAGATGCCCAGTTGGTATTAAATGCTTCTGTGATTCAGTCGAATTACAACTTTTCAAATTACATTTTGGATGAGCAGCTGCTTAATGAAAACAGCATGGGACTCAGCAAAAATTCGTCACTCACAGACCCTTCCAGGAAATTCTCCAAGACCAGAATCTCGATTGACCTCAGCGGTCGATTTCTGTTCTTTTATGCCGGACTCGGGATTGTGGTTCCTTCCACCAGCCAAACAATTATTTTGGGTGAAGGCAATGCGTGGTACACAGCAAATACCCAGAAATACTATGCAGAAATCCGCAAAAGCAGTTTTTTAAAAGTTGGCATTCATATGCATTTCAGGAGGTTTTGCTTGTTTGGAGGCCTCCGATCCTACCAGGGAATTGGCAAAAGCAGCCTGCTTGCTGTTGAGGACAAGTCCGGAAAAAGAACTAAAATAGAAGGCATTGGTTCCAATGTTTTCAATGGCTTTTTTGAGGCCGGACTCAGCTACCAGAATTTCACAATTGGTTTCGAAAAAGCCCTCAACATTGATTATCCGGGGGCTGAATGCACGAGCATTTTAATTGGATACAACCTTTTTGACCTCAGGAATTATAATGAAAAGAGAATTCCACGGTGAATTATAAACTCCAAAATTTAGCAAAACCAATGTTTTCGGATTTCCGTGAAAGACTTGTTTACTTGCACAAAATCGAAAAACGCCAAAACGCATTCCTACATTGAATGGTATCTGATTTACTACTTACAATTTTCCTTGTTTTCATGAACGGCTTCTTCGTTGCAGCCGAGTTTGCCATCGTTAAAGTGCGGGAATCGCAACTCGAACTTGAAGCCAGGGCAGGGAATCTTTCTGCTGTGCTTGCCAGAAAAATTGTTGGCAACATAGATGGATATCTGGCGGCAACCCAACTCGGCATTACCCTTGCCAGCCTTGGCTTAGGTTGGGTTGGAGAACCCGTAGTTTCAAAAATCCTCCTTAAGGTTTTCGAATTGGCAGGACTTCACCTGGAACACAAACTTGCACACGACATCGCATTGCCATTTTCATTTGCGTTTATCACCATTCTCCACATCGTTTTTGGTGAACTCGCACCAAAATCAATTGCCATCCAGCGTTCAGATAAAACCACACTTTTTGTGGCATATCCGCTCCGGTTTTTCTACCTGATTTTCAAGCCTTTTATCTGGTTGCTGAATGGAATTGCCAATTTTGTTTTAAAACTTCTGAAAATCAACCCCATACACGGAAACGAAGTACACTCCAGCGAGGAGCTACGCTACCTCGTAGAGCAGGGAAAGGAAACCGGGACAATTGAAGCAGAAAATTATGCCATCATCCAAAATGCATTTGACTTTCAAGAGCGAAGCGCCCGGCAGGTGATGATCCCTCGAAAACAATTGGTTGCCATTAATTTATCCGATTTTGAAGACCGCGACCTGGAGCAAATCCTCGAAGCTGGTTATTCCAGGATTCCATGCTATGAAGAGAATCTGGACAAAGTGCTTGGAGTGGTTTATTTGAAGGACATCCTGATGGAGCTCAGAAAGAATAGGAACCCAGATATCCGAATCTTAATGAGGCCTGTTACTGCAATTCCGGAAACCATGCCAATCGGAAGGCTTCTGAAAGAATTTCAGAAAAAACGCCAGCAGATGGCAATTGTTCTGGATGAATTTGGAAGCACCAAAGGAATCGTTACAATGGAAGACATTCTGGAAGAACTCGTGGGTGAGATTCAGGATGAATTTGATAATGAAAAGTCAAGTTTGGAATCAATGGGAAATTCGGTTTTCCGAGCTTTGGCATCCGCCTCAATTCACGACTTAAACAAGGAACTCCCTGAAAGTCTGGAAGAAGATGGAAATTTCGAAACCATTTCGGGTTACATTCTGCACCATTGTGGGCGGATTCCTGATTCCGGCGAAATATTCGTAATCGGCAGATATGAATTCCGAATCCTTAAAAAAATAAGGAGTAGCATTCAAAAGGTACAATTAAGGCTTCTGCCTGTAGCAGAAATCCAAACAGAAAAAGATTCTGAACTTTGATTCTGAGACTTCCTGTTCAGGAAACCTCCTCAAATTCAACATACTCGCCTTCGTCTCCGGAACTTCGTCCTGGCTTTTTGGAATTGCCAGAAGACTCAACCCGTATCTCACCTTCCTTTCTTTGGTTCTGATTAAAATCTGCTGAACCAAATTGGCCATTGAACTGAAATGCCTTTCCGGCATTTTTTTTCACCCAATAAAGAAGTGCGAAACGGAATACGAACTTTAATAGCTGCCAGGCAGCATAAATGAGTAATAGAGTTAAAATGAACCTCATAACAACAGTCTAAACCCTGCACGGCCTACAATGGTTGAGAACAATTGGATAAGCGGCGCAAAGACTTTGCAAAGGTAGGAATTTGAAGGATTAGAATGACTATTTCCGAATCAAGGCACGGATTTCATGCCTATCTTTGCCGCCCCGATGAAGAAAGTTGCATTCTACACTTTGGGCTGCAAGCTCAACTTTGCCGAGACTTCCTCAATATCAAGAAGTTTTGAGGCCAAAGGCTATGAAAAAGTAGCCTTTGGCGAGTCAACCGATGTGTATGTCATCAACACATGCTCAGTAACCGACCACGCAGATAAAAAATGCAGAAAGGTTGTAAAAGAAGGCTTGAAAATTTCGCCTGAAGCACGGGTTGTGATCATTGGTTGTTATGCCCAATTAAAGCCGGAAGAAATCGCCGGAATTCCCGGTGTAGATTTAGTTCTTGGCGCAAATGCAAAATTTGAGGCGGTGAACCATGTTGAAAAACTAGGACCCAGATCAGCGGCAATTGTGGTTGCAGGTGAAATTTCTGACACAAAGCAATACCATAGTTCATTTTCACTTTCCGACAGAACCCGAACTTTTCTGAAAGTTCAAGATGGTTGCGATTACCCCTGCACCTATTGCACAATTCCGCTGGCAAGAGGAAAAAGCCGAAGCGACAGCATCGAAGGAGTTGTGGCTCAAGCATGGGCAATCGGAGAAACAGGCGTCAGGGAAATTGTCCTCACCGGCGTGAACATCGGAGATTTTGGCATCCGAGATGGAATCAGAAAGGAAAAATTCGCTGACTTGGTTAGGGCCCTTGATGCCGTTGAAAATATTTCTCGGTTTCGCATTTCAAGCATTGAACCCAACTTGCTCAGTGATGAAATTATTTCATTTGTGGCAAGCAGCAATCGATTCGTGCCGCATTTTCACATTCCACTTCAATCAGGATCCAATGAAATTCTGGCCCTGATGAAAAGACGCTACCGCCGGGAACTATACCAGGAAAGGGTCGATCGAATCCGGGAACTGTTGCCAAATGCCTGCATAGGCGTTGATGTAATAGTTGGTTTCCCTGGTGAAAGTGATGCCTTATTTCGCGAGACCTACGAGTTCCTCAACAAACTGGATATTAGCTACCTGCACATTTTCCCTTACAGCGAAAGGACAAACACCGAGGCAGCCCTTATGCCAAAGAAAGTCAGTGGAACCGACAAAGCTGAACGCTCCAGGATGCTGCATATACTGAGCGAAAAGAAGCGGAGAGCCTTTTATGAATCACAGCTTGGTAAAATGGACGAAGTGCTATTTGAATCGTCTGTCCAAAACGGCCTTATGGAAGGATTTACCCGGAATTATGTGAAAGTTTCGGCGAAATTTGATCCAATGTGGGTGAACGAAGAAATCAAGGGATTCTTAAATTGCATTAACCAGGAAGGCCATGTACATTTCAGTGAGCTCCCAGAAAAACCCGAAAATATCCTTCGTTTTTCAGACTCAATCTCTGAAAAAGCCTTTTAATTCAATGAGCTTTCTTGCCTCTTCAGGAATGAGGTATTGGGTGGAAAATCCCTTTTTAATCATGTCGCGTACCTGAGTTGCCGAAATTTGCAACAAAGGCGCTTCTATCCAGGTAACCAGTTCATTTTGCTCGGTTTCCTTCGGCCTATCGGAAGCCATTCGAGGATAAATAACGAAAGAAACCTGCTGCCGAATCTCTTCAACATTTTTCCATCGGTCCAGATTTCGAAAATTATCAGAGCCCATTAAAATGAAAAATTCATCTTCAGGATGCTTCTCTTTTAATTTCCGAAGGGTTAAGTAGGTAAAGGAAGGTTTGGGTAGACTGAATTCAATATCCAAAACCTTAAATGCCGGATTGTCCCGGGTTGCAGCAAATGCAATATCGAACCTATCAAATTCGTGAAGAAGTTTGCTGTAATCCTTATCCGGACTACTCGGGGAAACCACAAACCATATTTTATCCAGACCGGCCATATCCAATGCCGACTGAGCCAAAATGAGGTGCCCAATATGGATTGGATTAAAACTACCGAAGAAAAGCCCTACTTTCATTTGACGGCAAATTTCAACCTTTTTCAGGATTATTCTGTGCGACCTCTCTTTAGGAACTTTAAGTCAAAATACATTTCCTTTTTTTCAATTCAAATCTTGCAAAATCCCGGATTCTACATACTTTTGTCAAAAAATAACACAATTCACTAATTGTGTTATTGCGATTTTAACTAGACCACTCTGTCGGAATTCACACGCCGGCATTCTTACAAAAAACCATTATGCCGCAAAGTGCAGAATCGGACTTCCATGGAATCCAAGAGATGATTCCCGATTTCATTTCGGGTCATCCAATTTGGATTTGCGATTCAAGCGGTAAAATTTTGGAATCCCGAAACGCAGCAAAATTCTCATTTTCAGATCATTTATTTTTGGGATTGGTTGAAGAAAACCTCAGCCGAATTGCCGCAATCGATTCAAACGAAACAATCCATTTGGTTTCAGGCCAAAAGGAATTGACAAACGAATTTGATGGTGTATTTTCGTGCCATAAACTTTGGTTTCGGTCTCAGGAACTGCTGGTTTTCAGGATGAAAGAAGAAGAAAAGGATTTAAGGGATACGCAAGCTGAGATGATGGCTGAGGAATTCGGCATCTATCCATGGCGATATTATCCAGAGAATCGTGGCATTTGGCTTGGAAAAGGCGCCTCCGAAAAACTTCTTGGCATTTTTGGCTCAAGGGTTGAATACGAGGATTTTTTCTCGGCCCTCGCACCAGAATCGCTTTCCAGATTCACGGCGGCAATGGAAAATGCACTCAATTTCGGCCGTGAATTCAAAATAGAAGTCCTGCTAGAAACTGGCAAAGAATATCGCTGGATTTCTATTTCCGGACGAACCGACACAAGCAAATCCGAAGTTTCCATTTCTGGGTTCCTGAAAGACCTGAGCGCGGAAAAAGCCGAGAAAGTAAAATCAGAACAGCTGGAAAGCTGGATTCATGCCGGCATGAACCGAATGCTGGTAAAAAGCTCCTCCGGAGAAATTCTCGCAGACCTTGGAAGTTCAAATGGAAAACACATTTTGGAAGAAGGTCCTGGTCACCGAAAAGCAAGAATTGTTGACTTCAGAAATGAAATAAAATTTGTTGTTGAAGCAGAAACTGGAAATCAGACGGCGGCTGTTTTTCACAATGTTCCCAGCAAGGTTGAAGCAGAAACAGAAATCAGCATCCCTGAATTTGAAACGGGTAAGCTCCTAAGCAAGGATGAAAAATTTATTTCTTTAACCAGGGCATTGGGTTTACGAACAGATGCTCAGGTTTCAGCTTTGGGTGTTTTTGACGGTAGCCGTTTTGAATGGAAAGCCTGGTGGAAAAGTCCATCCGGATACGCGGTACCATCTTATAAATATGCTGGAGAATGGCTTCCTGAATTAAGCTGGCTTGTAGAAATGGAGGCTGAAAACATGAAGTTTTCCGACCGGTACTGGTGGCCGCAGGACATGCTTCCATTTGAAATTTCAGACTCATTTGGCAAAGGCTGGATGTTGCTTACAGAACGCATCTCCCCTACTGAAACCGGCCTGGTAGCATTAAGAAGCAAAAAGCCCGAAGAAATAATGGGTTTCAAGGATGAGGTTCTGCAATTGCTTGGTCTGTTGCTCGACAAACCAGGAAATTCCATGCCGGATGACAGCATTGAAAAACTAAAAACGGAGATTGTTAGAAGGGAAATGCTGCTGAAGGAATTAAACCACAGGGCAAAAAACAACCTGGCGCTTGCCGCGGGAATGATAAAAATGCAGGCCTCATATTCTGAAGACAAGGATACACGGCAGTTTCTTAAGCAAACGCAAAAGAGACTTGAAACTCTGGCTACCCTGCATGAGCTCATGTATTTAAGCCCGGGAACAGATGGAAATGTAGAAATACAAACCTATTTATCCGAACTCGTTACCGGACTGCAGAGCAGTTTTGGGAACTCGGAAATAAGCTTGGAAATCAAAATTGATTCCGCAAGTATCAACATGCGATTTGCCAATACCATTGGCCTTCTAGTCAATGAAATTGTTTCCAATTCTTTCAAACATGCCTTCCTTCCTGGAAAGCCCGGATTATTAAAAGTAGACTTTTTAAGTAAAGGAGATTATTTTAAACTTCGGATCAGCGACAATGGTCCAGGTTTTGAAACAGAAGTAAAAGTAGAAAACACTTCACTCGGAAATATTTTAATTGATGAGTTTGTAAAACAGCTCAATGCAGAAATGGAAGTGAACAGGAATCCAGGAACGACCTACTTGATTTCAATAAAAAAATCTAATATTGGCCTTTGAAACCAATCGCCACCGTGAACAAAATTCTAATTGTAGAAGACGAAAGAATCCTTGCGATTTCCCTGAAAATGGACCTGGAAGATGCCGGTTACGAAGAAATCACAATGGTCACAAATTGTGAAGATGCATGCCAGGTTGTGGTCCAGGAAGCTCCTGAACTAATATTAATGGACATCAGCATTCAGGGTGATAAAACTGGGATTGATACTGCCGAAAAAATCTCTGGATTTTCAAACGTGCCGGTCATCTACCTCACAGGTGAAACAGATTTTGAAACGCGCCGAAAAGCGGAAAATACCCCAAATTGCAAAGGCTATCTCAACAAGCCTGTTAACATGGAAATTCTGGAACCATTGATCCAGAAGATTCTTGCAGAAGCTTAATTTTTTTAAACCCGCCTGATTTTCAGGTTATTGAGTTATCATGATTACCTGGAAAGAGATTGTATCATATTGCCGAAACGGCAGCCCGGCACCAGATTCTAGAATTCTAAAAACCCAATCTGAATGGGAATCAATTCTTAGTCCTGAAGAGTTTCAAATCACAAGGCTGAAAGGCACAGAAAGGGCTTTTTCTTCTGAAATGTGCAGCCGCTTTGAGCCTGGAAAGTACGCTTGCACTTGTTGCGGAACTTTACTCTTCGATTCCAACCAGAAATTTGAAAGCGGAAGCGGCTGGCCATCATTTACACAACCTATTAAACCAAATGCAGTCGGATATCATAGCGACCACAGTTTTGGAATGGAAAGAGTTGAAGTAATCTGCAATTGCTGCGAAGCCCATCTTGGGCATATTTTCCCCGATGGACCAGAACCATCTGGCTTGAGATATTGCATAAATGCAGTATCCATGAAAAAAATTAGCGAATAATTTACCGCTGGATAATCAAATCCTACCAACTGTTCATTTGTTTTGGTGGGAAAATGCATGGCTTGTTACAATTGTCTCACTAAACTATTGAGACATGATTACAACAACAAAATTATCTGGCCAGCCCTTTTGGCCCAAACCTTCTGGCTTTGATTTAGATCCGGAGTTTTATTTTGGTTCGAGTGCAAAAAAATTCAGTTCGACAATCCGAAGGATAAAATCACCGAATCCGGAAGTCTATTTTCCAGCCTCGAATTTCAGAATTTCCCCCGAAAAAAAGGAAATCAATCTGGAAGGCACTTCTACCTTTTTTCAGGTAGGGACAAACTCAAAGTCGGGATATTCCTTTCTCAATTTTTCCTGCCATTGGATGATGCCTTGGATCATCACCGAAATTCATTCTTAGACAAGAGAGTTTGTCTTCAAGCTGGTTCAATCGAGAATAATTTGCCAAGGCAATTCCTCCAAAACTGATTCCTTGATTCAGTTCAAGTTTTGCTGAACCTGCATCCTGCCAATGAAATCCGACTTGATTGGCAGGGTAGAATTCAAACCCAATTCAAATCTGCCATTTCATCTGATACCGGGAAACTTGTACTACTCCCGGCCTTGGGTAAATCCTCTTAAGCCAACTCAACAAGCGCTTTAAACTTCATGCAATTTTCACCTAACTAATTCTAAACTATCATGTTAAAAAAGACAATTATGCAGCTCCTTTGCTGGGGCAGCCTCAGCGCTTTCGCTCAAATTTCAAAGGAAATGTCCAGCTTCAAAGCTGAGGCAGATGTGGTTCTGAAAGGAATCAACCAGTATCCTGTTACAACCGGCATACTGTACAACCGGGTTTTTCCGGTCTCAGGCTTAGGCCAACACACAGAAAACATTCCAGACAAATGGAATGCAGGCGGATTTGCACAGGCTGTTCATGAACTTGAAGAGGCTATGTTGATCAAACCTTCCAATCCGGTTGCAAAGTCGCTTGCCACCGAATATCGAAAAGCAAGTCTTTCCGGCGACATGCATATCTTAAGTTTCAACACAACTGTCGAGGAACTGGATACCATCAAAATTAAGGACAGCACCATTTTTGTTGGAAACCGCACCATTAACTTCGATCCAAAACCAGGATCTTCAAGTCCATTTATTAAAACAGGACTGAGTGCGGCAGCAATAATGAATTATGAGGCCCTTGCAACCGGAAAACAATACCGATTTTTCTACCCGAAGAACATTCCTCTTGGGTTCGAATCGAAAAATCCGATTTCGGCCAGAATTCGGTTCGGTCAAGGACAATGGGAAAATCTCCAACCCAACACTCCCCTGCTAAAAACATTTGGTTCAAAAGGAGAACTAAGCACTCGAATTGAGATTGTTTGGGAAGGCGGAGAAACCACAACCTTTGATAACCAGCTGGAAATTACCTCTACGGACCCATGCTCCAATTCTGATGCTTTTTTAAGACCTGATGAGTGCCCAGATTGGTATTCTAATCCTAAATATGCCCCAAGTTGGCCTAGCAATGCTATTCAGGCTTCCATTGGCTTCAACGGCATTAATGGAAAAGGCGAGGTTTACCATTACATGCATAACGGAAACACCTCCAACAGTCAGAGTCCTGTCTATAAAAATCCCATCATTTTTGTAGATGGAATTGATTTTGGGGACAAAAGAAAAGGACAAGTTATCTATGGAAAATACCTTAGTTATCTACCCGAAATTGGTGCCCCGTCCAGTGTAAATCTTGGGTCTAATTTGAGAAATGATGGCAAGGACATTCTGATTTTAAATTTCCCTGACGGTACAATTCAAGAGAATGTGGCTGCAGGAAAAGCAAATCAAGGAATTGATGGCGGCAGCGATTACATCGAACGCAATGCCATGGTCTTGGTTAAGCTCATTCAGCAGGTAAATCAGAATCTTCAACCCGGCAGTTCTAAGATAACCATTATTGGACCCAGCATGGGTGGCCTCATAGCAAAATATGCCCTGGCCTATATGGAAAAGAATGCAGCGAGCACCGGAAACCACAACTGCGGACTATTTATATCGCAAGATTCCCCGCACATGGGTGCAAATATTCCAATTGGATTGCAGCAGCTATTAAAAAATCTGGCAGGAATCAATATTCAAGATGCAGAGATATTTTGGGACAACCTGAATACACCTGCTGCTTGCGAACTTTTAATTGACCATGAAAACCGATCTGAATTGAATGTTGCGCATGAAATTCGAAATTCCTATTTACAAAACACGATCTCAAACAGCTTACCAGGAAGTTTCGGCTGGCCTATACATCCGGAACTAAGAAAGGTGGCCCTTTCCAATGGCAACCTAAATGGGATTGGTGTAATGGGAAAATTAAACCCAAATGTTCCGATTTCGGGAGGTGCAGAGATGGTAAATTTCAGGCTATCGGTTAGAAAGACAGGCACAATGGTTGTGGCAATGGCGGTTTTTGGAGGCGGTTTCTTATTGCCGCCTGCGCTTCTTCTCAAAAGCTTAAATTTAACGTGGAAAGGATATTATGCACCTCAGGCAAATGCTACATCCAAAACTCTGGAGGTCAAACTCGGATTAACCGCATTAAATGAGGATATTGATATTTTTTCTAACACCAAGGAACATAAAGCATTTGACAGTGGAGTCTCCCTGGATGGAGCGCCTGGAGGGGTTTCGAATAGCACTCAGCAGCTCACTGATGTTTTGTATAAAGGACTGAATGTTGCTGGAGATTGGGTACGGCTGGATGTTTTTCATGGCGATAAATTCCATTCCTTCATTCCAGTAAAAAGTGCACTTGCATTCCATTGGAATACAAATGGAATACAAAATCTTGGAGAAAATTTATCCAATAGAAATCTGGTTTGTACAGGGGAAATTCCATTCGACGCATTTTATAGCAGCCCATACAACGATGCGCATATTCACCTTACTGAGGCAGCAGTAAAATTCCTTCAAAGCCAATTCAATTATACGCCGCCTCCAGGAGGAACCTCGTATCCAGCAACCATTGTCGGCCCAAAAGCAGTTGCCGCTGGCTCTAACACGAAATTCACTGCGGAGTATCAAGGCAATTTGCAGTTTCGCACTTCATGGAACATTTCTCAGTCTTCCGGAGTCATTGCCCAACTAACAAACCCATTCAGTCAATCCTGCAATGTGTTGGTAAGTTCCGGTACCGGCCAGGATTATGGATTCTATGTTGTAACAGTAACAACCGAGGTTCGCGCCCTTACTGGCGAATGGATTTGTGCAGGCAAGAAATCCCAGAAAGTGAATGTGCGAAAAATCGCATTTATGGGAATGATTACCTCCCACTGCCTCGGAAACCTAAAGCAAGGCTGTAGTTATTTTGTTTACTCAGGAACGCCTGTTTACGGCAATTTGACGAATGGAGTTAGCCACAAAGGCTATGAATGGCAAATTTCAAAATTTTCAAATTCTGATTTTTCTAGTTCATGCTGGGGAGGTGCTCTTACAATTACCAATGTTTCACATTGGGATCCTACAGTGCAGAAGGCGATGATTTCCCTCGTTTCGGCTTCCATGTCTGGCAATGTCTTTATTTATTATGCAAGGGTGCGAAACATTATGACGATTCCAAATCCAGATTTTGGCCAGCCAGGAGAACCCGAAACACTTGAAATTGAAGGTGTTTGGAAAATGGCCCAGCTCGAAACAGAGGTAATCAATGGTCCAAACTGTCCACCGTGCAATGGAATAATTACTGTGGAGCCTCCAATAGCCAGATTTGGGAATGACCATGCTGTCAACATAACACCGCCATCTGAATTTAGCCTACCTGCAAGACTAAAATTATACGATGAAAAAGACATGCTTATTAGTGATGTCAAGGTCTTAACACAGCCGATGAACATCGAACTCAAAAATCTGGAAATTGGACATTATAAAATTGTTTTGGAGTCTGAGGATGAAACGTATAAGGCCGGATTCTGGCTTACCAGCAATATGGACCAAATGATTCTAACTTCCCCCCAGATACTAAAAATAGACCAGGAAAAGGAAGTTCGAATTCGAATTGTGGATCCAAAATTTCTGGAGAACGGAATGGGTTGTTATGAAGCCACAATGAATAATTTAAGGACCAATGAATCCAGCAATTGGACCGGCTACCTTGAAGAGTTTTCGATTCCAGCCAATGAGCTTACTGAAGGAGAATATGAAATTTCACTAAAAAATTCAGCAGAAGAATCGCTAATTGGGCAATTTATGGTCCTTCCTAAAGAACTGAAACCTGTAAGCATCAAACCAAACCCAGCAGGGAATCAGGTGGAAGTTCACATTCCCGGGTTAAATCCTTGGGCAAATGGAACCAGGCTAAAGGTTAGAGATCTTTTTGGTCAGGTTTTAATTGACCAGGAAATTCAAGGCGAAACCGTTTCCCTTGACTTAAGTGAACTAACAACCAATCTTTATCTTCTTCAGGTGAACGATGGAAATGGAATCCAGAATATCTGGTTCCGGAAGGAGTAACCAGTTCAAAATTTACGTAAAAGGCTGCCCAAAATTTGGGTGGCCTTTTACATTTTGAAGAAAGCAGTTTATAGAATCGCTCTGAGGTGCCATATTTGCCCATGCACCAAACCATGATGGCAAGCCAACTTTTTGGCAATGCCAATGTCAACCTAAAAATCCTGCGTGAAAGGGCTTTTAATCTTCGCTGGGCATCTGTGCCTGAAGGCGTAATTCCTTTAACCGCGGCCGACCCTGATTTTCCATGTGCCGAGCCTATCCGGGATGCCATCCAAAAATTCACTTCCAGCGGGTATTTCTGTTATTCCCCACCTGAAGGGTATGGCTTTTTCAAGGAATCGATTTCCCGTTTTTTTAAGAACAAGCGGAACATCAATTACGACCCGGCCAACATTTTACCTGTTGATTCGGCGGCGGCTGGAATTTTTATGACCTGCCAAGCCTTTCTAAAACCGGGAGATGAAGCCATCGTTTTTGACCCAATAGATTTTCTTTTCCGGCATTCCATCGAAGCAATTGGCGCTAAGGCAGTTCCATTTGCAGTGCCCCTAAGCCCAGATGGCTTAATGAATTTTCAACAACTGGATTTGTTGGTTGGTGCTTCAACCAAAATGATTTGTGTTTGCAATCCACTTAATCCTACTGGAAAAGTCCTGACTAAAGCTGAGCTGCAGGAACTTGCAAATTTTGCACAAAAACACAATCTGATAATTCTATCCGATGAAATATGGAGTGACATTGTATTCAGTCCTGCAGAATTCACTTCTATTGCAGCAATAAGCAATGATGCTTTTAACAGAACCATCACCATCACAGGTTATAGCAAATCCTATGGGCTTGCCGGACTTCGAGTAGGTGCAGTAATGGCTCCAGACCCGGAAAAATTCAAAATGATTTTAACAAGCTCGGGGCACGAATCAACCGTTCACGGATGCAATAGCCTTGGTCAGGTTGCTGCTGCTGCTGCCCTTGACGAATGTAGCGAGTGGCTGGCATCCTTTAAAGAGCATCTTTTTGCCATGCGAAATCTCACGGTGAATGAGCTCAATCAGATTCCAGGAATTACATGCCCAAGCCCAGATGGCTGCTACCTGGTTTTTCCAGACATCCGAAAAACAGGATTTACCCCTGTGGAATTGCAGGAAAAGCTTTTGAAGGAAGCAAAAGTTGCCATTGTCCCGGGGCTTCCAAGATGGTTTGGCGATATGGCCGATGGCCACATTAGACTTTGTTTTTCTACTTCAGAGGAATTATTGTCTGAAGCGCTGTTCAGAATTAAAGCATGCTTAAGTTAATTTTATGAAAATCGTAATAATTGGAGGTGGAATTGCGGGACTGGCACTCGCCAACCTTTTGCTCCGAAAAGGGCTGGAAGTTAGCCTCCATGAGAGAGAGTCTGGAAATCTGGCAAGAGGACATGCATTTCTTATGCACCCAGCTGGAATTTCAATCCTGGAGGAATTGGGCAACTGCAAGTCTGAAGTTCCAATACCCGGACAAAAAATTAAGGATGTAATCATCAGCCGGCCCGATTCATCAGAAGAAAGAAAAACCGAACTGGGAAATTGGCTCTGCCTCAGCAGGTCGGAAACTGTACAATACCTGAACTACCTCCTACCCGCAGGAATAGTAAAATTCGGACACAATTTTTCCCATTTTGAATATGAAGATGGCAAAGCAACTACAGTGGTATTCGAAAATGGCGAATCAGAAAAAGGTGATTTATTCATCGCCTCAGATGGAGCAAGATCAGCAGTTCGACAATTCCTCTTCGGACAAACTGAATTTTCACCGGTAGAAGTAAAAGAAATTGTGGGTGTGGTAAAACTTCCCCGCCTGATTGAAAATGCGCCCAATACCTTTCGAAAATTCGTTAGCCACAACAAAGGTTTGGCGCTTGGCTATGTCCCTTGTGGACAGGATAAGCTGGTTTGGTTTATGCAATTCGATGTTCGCTTTCAACCAAATCCTGAAGAAACTCCCCAAAATCTAGAGGCCCTTTGCAGAGAACTTTTACATGAATTTCCTGAAGTGGTTGCAGGAATCCTGGATGCAAATGACTTTTCGAATGTGTATGTCTGGAATTCTACCGACTTCGAATTGCTTCCAGAATTTCACAAATCGAATGTAATCCTGATTGGCGATGCAGCCCATGTGGCATTGCCATTTACAAGTGCAGGCACAACCAATGCACTGCAAGATGCATCTACACTTGCTGGCCTAATCGAAATTGGGATGGATGTTGAGAATGCTGCAAAAAAATTCTATTCGGTGAGAGCCCCGCTTGTGGGAGAGCATATTGAATTTGGAAGATCCATTAAAAATGAATTTCTGAATCCAACAGAAGATTCAAAAGGGCCAAGTATTCCCCTCATCCAAAACTTTAAAAAGGCCTAAAAAAATAAGCCTCCCCGCAATGCTGGGAGGCTATTTTGATAATCAATTGGGTAATATAAGAAAGCTGTTTTTTTCTGGTTTTGTTCAAGATGGCCTTTAGTCCACAAGACTATCCAGCAATCATGAATCAAATGTCTCCCTCCAACCTTATTTAAAAAAAACCAAGTGGGCTTTAAGTGGATAATTTATACCATTTATTTTTATAAATAATTGAATATAAATATTTTACATAAATAAACTAAACCCGAAAAAGTGGATGCCTGTTGCAAATAAGTGGAGAAACTTATTGGCTTTTTTTCGATTGACTACCGATTAACATTACATTTTTCTCAAAATGATCTCGGTCTACAATGGCCCTGTTTTTAATTTGGGCACGGTAGTTATAAATGGTATTGGGCGAATACCTGAGAAACATTGCAATCTTGTGGCTGTCGTTTATTCCCAGTCTGATTAGGGCAAAAATCCGAAGTTCTGTATTCAACATTTCTCCCTTTTTCACAACAACAGGTAATTCAGGATCCAAGAGCTTGTTGAATTCTAAAACAAATTCTGGAAAGAGACTTAGAAATGCTTTGTCAAAATTCCGGTAGAATTCCAACAATTCAGATTTTACCAGATCGCTTGACTCAGACAATTTCTGGAGTTCGTTAAACTGTTTTGCCAAAAGCAATTTGTGCACCCGTTTCTGGAAACCTTCAAGCTTATCAATGTAAAGCGAGCATTGATTGAGGAACTGGCCTATGTATTCTTCTTTGATAATATTGGCCTCCCGAAGCTTTTCACCCTGGCTGCTGATATTGTCATTTACTTCTTTCAAATTTTTATTGAGTTCATGAAGATATTCCCGGGCCTTCGCCAGTTTTCTTTTTTGCTTAAGCACCAAAAAAGTAGCAAAAGCCAACAAAACAGAAATGGAAGAAACAATCCAAAAAAAGGTCCTCAATCTACTTTCCTGCCTTTTGGATTCAATTTGATACGCTTTTGTGATGATTGGATAAATCTTGGCAATTTCAATTTTCCTTTGCCTGGCATTATAGAAATTGGCATCGGCCATCGCATAGGCGATAAACGCATTCGCCCTTTCTATTTCACCTTCTTCGTATAGACTTACGGCAAGATCTGTGAGACTTTTATTTTCTTTCACAACTGCCTGAATGTCTGCAATTGCAGAGTAAATCCGATACCGGCGTTCCTCAATTGCATTGCCTTTCATTCTGTACAAATC
>Ga0114972_10001023_pt1 | contig 21021 bp, 16 predicted proteins | sample M_140807_EF_Meta_FD_87354 | JGI IMG/M metagenome (GOLD analysis project Ga0114972, IMG submission 87354) | Freshwater microbial communities from Lake Montjoie, Canada to study carbon cycling - M_140807_EF_MetaG | ecosystem: Environmental > Aquatic > Freshwater > Lake | place: Lake Montjoie...
CGGTTTGTTGCGGCAACGCAGGATTTGGTCAAGAAAATGACTTAGTCGGGCTTAATGTTGTTTTCTTTAATCACTTTCGCCCAACGCTGAAGCTCTGATTCTGTCCATTTTTGCAGGTCAGCTGGGCTGCTAGCCCTGATGTCCATACCCATGGTTTCGGTGAGTTGCTTGTTTGTCTCTGGCGAACGCAAAACTTTTGCGACTTCGGCATTCAGCTTATCAATAATGGGTTGTGGCGTGCCGGCTGGCGCGAAAATACCCCACCAGGCAAGTGCCGAAAAGCCTTTATAGCCCTGTTCTGCAAGAGTAGGCACGTCAGGCATCGCAGCCGAACGCGTTTCGCCCGTCACAGCGAGTGGGCGCATTTTGCCGCTTTTGATGTGTGCGCTCATGACAGCAACCGAGCCGATGCCCGAATCGATTTGACCACCTAAAACGTCAGTGACCATAGGGCCGCCGCCCTTGTATGGGATGTGAATCACTTTAAAGTTGCCAGCCTCTTGTACCAACATCATGGTCAAGTGGCCAAGGCTGCCGCTACCGATTGAACCGTAACTCACGGTGTCTGGTTTAGCTTTAGCTGCCGCAACAAAATCAGCAAAGGTTTTGTAAGGTTTGCCCGGCGCTGTTGCCAAGGCCATTGGCGCGGTGCCAATCAGCATGACAGGTGCCAAATCTTTCAGCGTGTCGAAGGTCATCTTCGGCAATAAAGAGGGGTTGACAGCATGCGTGTCAAAGACAAAGACAAAGGTGTAGCCATCAGGCGCAGACTTCGCCACATAGCCAGTGCCGATTGAACCCGAGGCGCCGACGCGATTCTCAACGATGAACTGTTGACCCAAGGCGTCGGTCAATTTGGCAGCGATCAAGCGAGCAATTGGGTCTACCGATCCGCCGGGAGGAAACGGTGAAACAAACGTGACAGCCTTGGTTGGCCAGGATTGTGCGAAGCTAGTTGGAGCGAGCGTTGCGCCAAGCAGGGCAAACAAGAGGGGCAAGCCTCGTAACAGATTTGCGATCATAGTAGGAATTCCACGCTAAGATTTAGTCAATCGAGATTCTCTAATGTAGCGTAAATCGCCTTGGGTCGGTTACTATCCTCGAATAAATCCTTGTTACGTCAATATGCTAAATAAGTACTACAACACTGAGTTAAGCAGATTGCGTAAGCATTCGCTTGAGTTTGCACGGGCCAATCCAGCAATCGCTCCGATGCTTGGTGCGACCTCAACTGATCCTGATATCGAAATTCTGCTGCAAGGTGTCGCCTACCTGAACGGCTTGACGCTGCAAAAGCTCGACGATGAATTTCCTGAGATCGCTCAAGAGTTAGCGGGCATTTTGGTGCCGCAGTTGCTCAGACCTTTGCCGGCAGCCACCATGATGGCCTTTGTCCCGAAAGCAAGGCTCTCCGAGGTCGCGATGATCGCCGCCGGTACAGAGATTGCGTCAACCCCGATTGATGGCGTTTCTTGCGTATTTAGAACAACTGCCGCTTTGCAGGTGCACCCTCTTGCTCTCGATGAGGTAGCATTTACCCAAACCTCAGATGGCGTCAGCACCATTCGTTTAAGCTTTAGTGGGCTTGACTTAGGTAAGGCAGTCGGGATACCTGAAAATTTGCGTCTATTTTTAGCCGACGAACATGAGACGGCCGCTAGTCTGTTTATGTTGTTGCGCCAGAGTGTCAGGGCGATTCGATTGTTAGATGAAGGTGGCCAAGCTGTCTTGCTACCCTCGGCTTTAGCGTTTCCGGGCTTTGACGAGCCTTTGATTCCGTACCCTGACAATGCTTTTCCCGGGTTTTGTCTGCTGCAAGAACTTTTGTTTTTTCCACAAAAATATTTGTTCGTCGAGTTTCAGAACCTTCACAAGAGTCTTGGCGGGTTAAGTGGTAACCGACTGTATATCGAGATCGAGCTAGAAAAAAATTTCGGTGCGACTCCCGACGTTTCGCTAGACAGTTTTCAACTCAATGTCGTGCCTGCGGTGAACTTGTTTAATCAGCAGGCTGAACCGATTAACCTCACGCACGAGACGACTGAGTATGTCGTGACCCCTGACGGTCGGCAAAAAGCACACTATCAGATTTACTCAATCGATTCTGTCATTGGCATGCGTCAAGGGCAGTCGCAACATAAGCAATATCAGCCTTTTTCTTCTCTGACTTTTAGCAAAAACAGTGCGCAGTCAAGCTTTCGGAGTTCGCTTAGGCCCTCGGCCATCGATGACCGTCTCGATACGCATATTGCCGTGGTGTACCCACCTGGCAGCGAACCCAGCAACGAAACACTGTCGATCAAGTTGACCTGCACGAACCGCGCCTTGCCAGAGAAACTCAAGCTTGGTGATGTGAATCGCCCTACCAATAGTTCACCAGAACGTTTTTCATTTAAAAATATCACACCCATCACCGGCGCAGTCGACCCGCCCCATGGTGAAAAACTTTTGTGGGATGTGATTAGTCACACAGTACTGAATGTGCTGTCGCTTAAAGATGCCGATAATCTTCGTGCGTTGTTGCGACTGTATAACTCGTTGCGCACGCATGATCATTCTGCAAAGACGATCAACGAAAGGCAAATAGACGGGATTCTTGAGTTAGTGGTGCGACCCGAAAATAGGTTGTACCGAGGGATGAACACTCAGGGGCAACATGTTCGCTTGCTCTGTCAAGAAAGTAATTGGGGTAGTCGAGGCTCACTCTATTTGTGGGGTTGCGTGCTGGATAAGTTCTTGGCAAGTTACGCAGGGATCAATGCCTATACTCGTTTTGAGTTAGAGGATAAAACTACTGGAAGCCTATTCAAATGGCCACTACGGCAGGGTCTGAAATTACTGCTTTAAAAGCGCGTTTATTGAAAGAGGGAGACAGATTTTCTTTTTTTCAAGCCAGCCGCCTTTTACGACAAGTTGGATTAAGCCAAGATCAACCGGCAGGCGAGGTAAAGGCGCGTCCAAATGTTAGTTTGGGCTTTCCTGACCGAGATATCCAAGAGATCACCGAGCGCGCTGAGGGTGGCTATCAATTAACCGTTAATTTTTTAGGGCTGTATGGGGTGTCTTCGCCCATACCCACCTTTTATTCTGAAGAGTTGCTTGACGAACAGCAGCACGGTTTAACTGCGACACGCGACTTTTTAGATATTGTCAGCCAGACGATTTACCCCTTGTTTTTTAGGGCTTGGCTTAAGTCCAAGTCACACTTTCGTATCGTCGAGTTTGGCGACAGTCGGTTACTTGAAGTTTTTTATTCTTTTGTGGGTATCAACCAACCCGAGAAGTATAAAGATCAACCCGGCTTTGAATCGTTGTTGCGCTTCGCCGCACTTTACTCGCAGTCACCGCGTTCGGCGCTTGGCTTGCAGACCATTTTGTCTGCTTGCTACCCAAGCACAAATATTGACCTCGTCGAGCAGGATGTTCGAGTCTTAAAGTTGCCGGAGGATCAGCAGTTACATTTAGGGCAACAGTCCACCACCTTAGGCGTCGATACCCACATCGGCCTTGAATTTGCTTGCCGAAGCAGTAATCTGACAATCGTGATGCGCGAGGTCGACGACGCTTTACTGCAGCAATTGCTACCCGGTGGCTACGAACACAGTCGTTTAAAATTTCTGGTTCAGCACTACTTGATTGACCCACTCAATGTGGCGGTGGATATCTATCTCAAGCAGGCCACTGCACAGCCGATCATCTTGGGGCAGCCGAGCTGGGCAGGCCTCGGGCGCGACGCTTGGCTTGCGCAGCCAAACGAGCCCGAGCAGCTGCGAGTGCGAATTGAGTTTTAGTTTGCGTAAGTATGCCCAATATTTTTGATTTTTGGGTGAGGTGTTCGGGGCGAAATTGTTTTTAGAACTGGATGGCTTTAAATTTTTGTTACCTAATAAAATCAGTGTCCTCAGCGACCGGTTGTAGTTAAGGCCGGTTTGACTTCGTTTAACGGCCGACCCTGCTGATTGACTTTTATGCGGTCACCCGGATCATACTTAACCAGTGCAGACTGAACGTTACCGTTGAAACGGTAGGTGATGCGGTAGTTCGGTGCCTCAGTATAGGTGGGGCCGCCAGGGGCACAAACCGTTTGGACGTAAAACTTTTGCTCGGCTACGAGGCTGCCTGGTTTAGGAGTCTCCAGCAAGGGATTGGCCGGCACAAGCAATTGCGTGACAAAAAAACCAATGCCGCCTGCTAGTAAGATGGTTGGAAGGACCAAAGACGCTGCAGCGAATGAGGTCGTGTAGCTTGCGGCCTTCGTTGCGACGGCATTGGCAAGGGGTACACCCACCACAATGCCTGCAGAGCCACCAATTGTGGCGATCCAATTCTTTTCAAACCAAGTTTTATCATCTTCTTGCTGTTGGGCGACCTGTTGCGACGTCAGGACGGTCTGCCGGCAGACTTCGGGGCCTGCGCGGCTTTTTTCGGTTTCATGAGTGACAGACAGGACTGTCGCGTTATAGACACCCTCGTGTTGAGCGTTGGCGTTGCTAAAAAACAACGCCAACGGGCCCATTGTGAGCAAAGTCAAACAAAGCGCCGCCGCTGTCCGGCATGGATGAGAAGCTAAAGAAAACATCTTAAAAACTGGTCGAAAGCAATGAAGCAGGTTAAAATTTAACTATATTTCAAGCAATTACAGCATTTACTTGATATATTCGTTAAGGTTGTGGAGCGAGTGCGAATGCTAAATCGATTGGTGAATAGTATCTTGCTTTTATTAAGCTTGTCCTTACTGTCTGGCTGCTCTTGGCTAAATTCTTCCTTGGGCGGTAACACAATGAAAGACGCCAAGGCAGAGGTTGAGTGGCCATATGCCAAAGAGGCCATCCTGGTCGACATGGTGGCAGATATTGATTTGAATTTTTATTCAAATCAACCGCATACCTTGGTACTGGGCGTAGTCCAAGTCGCAGACGCTAAAGTGTTTGTTGATTGGCTAGCCAAGCCCGAAGCTGTTCTTAAGACGCTAGTGAGCGGTAAAGCCGCAACAGAGGTGCTGAAGTTTGAACGCTACGTGGTGAGTCCGGGTAAAAAAACTGCATTAAAGATTGATCGTGTGCAAGAAGCCAAGTTTGTAGGTTTCGTAGCTGGGTATTACCAATTTAATGAACTTCAAGCTGCGCGCCTTTTCAAAATACCGCTCAATGTTCGAACCTCAGGGATCATCACCACCTCGTACAAGGCAGAGCCTGCCGTGCTGGCGCTGAGGCTGTTTTTAGGCAGCGATCGGATTGTGAACGCCGAAAGTCTAACGTATGACTTTGAGAAGAAGATGGTGGTTGAGACGGTACCTCTCGACTCGTCGAAACCGGAGGTTAGTTTGACCGACGGCCGGGTCGGTGAGGCGAAAGCCTCTGCAGAAGCTGCGATGAAACTAACGGATTAGAGATAAGAAGCGAGGCATCATGGATTTCAGAAAAGGTACGTTTTGGCATCAAGGTCTGTTCTTGCAGCCACAGCACTTTCAGCGCTTTGACCTGACTCAGCAGTTTTATCGTAAACCGCTCTACGAGGCGGTGAGTCCGTATTTTTGGGGTGTTGGAAACCTTGTTGTGGCGTCAGAACTGTTAACCGCCCGTGCTTTTGAAGTTCGTGCGGCAAACCTAATTTTTCAAGACCAAACGTATATCGAATTTCCAGGTAACGCGGTGATTAGCAGTCGGTCATTTGACAAAGTGTGGGCGAAGAGCGATGTCCCGTTGAGAGTGTTTTTAGGGCTGAGAAAACTTTCGATGGTTTCGCCTAACGTCACGGTCGTTGACTCGTTGGCTGATGTCGGGGAGGTCAATACGCGTTTTGCGAGCCTAGGGCAGGCCGAGACCATGCCGGACCTTTACGCTCAAGGCCCTAGCGCAGAGGTGCGCACTCTGGTGCATGTGGTCAAGGTTTTTTTTGAGCCTGAGCTTGAAACTTTAGATGACTACGATTTGATTCCTGTGGCAGAGCTCGTGCGCGATATCGATACGGTTCGCTTGGCTTCGCGTATCGCTCCGCCCTGTTATGCACTCTCGGGGTCGCAGTTGCTAACCGATGTCCTGAACGACATCCGCGACGACATGGCAGGGCGCTTGCGCCAAATTGCAGAATATAAGCTGCCGCGCGATATGCAGCGCGACGAGCTAGATCCAGATTTTTTGATGTTGTTGCAGGCGGTGCAGGCGTTAAATCGTTTGGTACCGTCGCTTGTTCACTTGGCTGAGACGCGCCAGATTCACCCTTGGACGGTCTATGGTTTCTTGCGTGTGTGCGTCGGCGAACTCAGCACATTTTCTGACCGAACAGATGTACTGGGACGTCAAAATCCGAAAGATGAGGGGATTCCGCCCTACGATCACCTCAACCTAGGGGCTTGCTTTCTGGCTGCGCGCCAATTAATTAGCCAGTTGCTAGGTGAGATTTCAGTGGGTCCGCAGTTTCATGCTTACTTTGATCCGCGAGATGTCTTTTCGGTTGCTGTCCTGAGTGCGGATTTCTTTGGCGAACGCCATCGTTTTTACTTAGTGACAAAAACCGCTTCGAATAATGAACGTCTGTCACAAGATTTTCTTGCAACTGCCCGTTTGGCCTCACCGTCCGAACTGCCCGCGTTGATAGATCATGCCTTGCCGGGCATCGACTTGATTGAAGTGCTCAGCCCGCCTCAAGGCTTGCCGCAGCGCCCCAACACGCGTTACTACCGCATTGAGCAAATCAGCGCTGCTTGGGAGTCTGTTGAAAAAGAGGGGGAACTGGCGATGTTCTGGCCAACAGCACCGGAAGACTTGCGTGCTGAAATTGTCGTGCTGCGAGGCTGACGGATGAGGCTTTCAGATTTTTTTATGCCCTTGATGGCCTACGCACGATCGTTTGAGACCGCGACGGCAGGCTCACCCGAAGACGTCGCTGCTAGTATCGACGGACTCATTGAGCAAGCTAGTGCACAGGCGCTCAATGCAGGCTTAGATGTGCAGCTGTTTCATCAAGGTTTATTCCCGATCGCTGCTTGGGTAGACGAGCGCATCTCGCGTCGCAAGATTTGGGCGAGCCCCATGGCTTGGCAACCCTATTTATTGCAACGCCGATACTTTAAAACCGCAGTGGCAGGACAAGAGTTTTTTGAGCGGCTTGAGGCGCTGACGGCCGAAGAAGCGCCAGTGCGAGAGATTTATTTGTTGTGCCTGTGTATGGGGTTTGTTGGTCGGTATAGTGCAGCAGCCGACAGCGCCGAGTTGTCGCAGTTGAGGCTAGACCAGTATCGGATGGTGCTCGAGGCAATTGGGGCGTCTACCGAGGGTGCTGAGTTGCCGCTATTTCCGATGGCGTACCGTACCGGAGATATGAATAAGTTGAGTCGAACCAGTCACTGGCCGCGCTGGTTGCGTCCGACGGTGATTTTAGTGGTGGTGGTTCCTGTCGGGTTAATCATCCTGTTAGGTCTGTCCTTGGATGCAGAGCTTACCAGTTGGGTTCGGGCATTTCGTCGTTCAATTTACCTATGAAAGCACTCTTCAGTTTTCTCTTCAAATTGTTTTTGCTCTTGGTGCTGGCCTTGCTTTGTTGGGGCATCGCTCTCGTTCTAGAGTGGCCTCTGTGGGCCAGTCTGGTGATGTTTGTCTCGGTCATCGCGATGCTTTTGGTTTTCAAGTTGCTTCGACGGTTATGGATTACGACGCGGGCACGTGTCAGGCTCTCCCAGTCAGAGCTTGTTGCACGCAAGGGGGCTGGCAAAGAAGCGACATTCTTTGATCTGACTGACAAATGGAAGCAGGCAATCGAGCGGTTGCGTAAGTCGCGGCTTAAACGCTTTGGCAACCCTTTGTATGTGCTACCTTGGTATATGGTGGTTGGAGAGGCGGGCTCGGGGAAAACAACGGCCATCACCCGCTCGAGCTTGGTGTCAGTCGTAAAAAATATCTCGCAAACAGAGGCAATCAAACAAACGAGCGACTTTGAGTGGTGGTTTTTTAGTAAGGCGATCGTAATCGATACGGCCGGTCGCTATGTTTCTCCAGATGCGCTCGACTCCGACCAAGCCGAATGGGAAAAAATCCTCGGCTTGTTGGTCAAGTATCGTCCCCGAGACGGACTTGATGGTTTGGTTGTTGTGATTGATGCGGACCGGCTGTTAAGCAACGATAGTGATTTGCTCAACAGACGTGGCCGTGCTTTGCGCGAGCGTGTCGATCAGCTGATTCGACTATTTGACAAACGTTTTCCAATCTACGTGCTAGTCACAAAGTGCGATTTGATTCCTGGTTTTAATCAATGGTGCGACACGTTGCCCGAGTCTGAACTTGAGCAGGCGATGGGTTATGTTGGAAAGGTCAGACAAGGGGATGGCGCCGAGGGTGATTTCGTCGGCGTGGCTATGGCGCAGGTGACAGAGCGACTGAAGCAACTGCGCCTGGATATGGCCGTCAAGGGGGTCGAGCTCTCGGCCGACGCGCTGACGTTTCCTTCAGAAATCGAACGTTTGCGCCCTGGATTGCACGGGTTTTTGACAGCGAGCTTTGGCAACACTCCGTATTTAGAGCAGCCGCTGTTGCGCGGTATTTTCCTCAGTAGTGGCCGTGCGACAGGTGCAGCAGTGCCGGGCATGTTACGTGACTTGTTGCGACCGGCGGCCTCACGCGCGCCCCGCGAGACAGGCGTGTTTTTACACGATTTTTTCGGCGACATTCTCGCGCGCGATCGCGGTCTGTTTTTGGCAACCCAGATCGTTCATCGCTGGCGACAAGTGACGCGTAACCTTGCACTGGTGACCTGGTGTGCCGTCGTGGTGGCCGCGTTTGGTTTTATCTTGATGTCTTACGTGTCAACGAAGCACACTTTGGTACAAATTGAGCGTGCCTTTCCGAAAGATCTGGGAGATGGCTCACAGGATGTCTCTCAGGCACGGCAGCGTTTGGCTGCGATGCGCCAAGTGGTTGATCTTGTTCTTGATCACGAACACAACTGGCAGTCTAGCTGGCTTGCGTTTACTCCCGCAGTCAATGCACTGGAAACGGATCTTAAGCGTGCTTATGTTGCGACGATCAAGATGTTTCTGTCCCGCCAGAGTGCCTACGGCGATCGCTTTAACAAACTGCTCGTCGACCAAAACTCGCCGCTCTATGCCGATGCAATCCTCACCATCACGCGTAACTACAACAAGAGTCAGGCAAGTTTGCGTGGAGCCAGCAGCTACGACCAGTTGCTGAAAATGCCTGGTACGCCTTTGGAGGTCTTGCAGGCGCTTGATTCGGTGCTGACCCCAGAGGTCAAGGCTGGCTTTGATCGGATGGTGAGTGCGTATTTCGCCTGGGACGACCTGGATGATGACCTGGTTGGTGGTTCGCCGTTGGATTTGGAGACACTGTCTAAAGCGGTGTTCGCCCCAGGGCAGATGCCGTGGTTACTCTCTTGGGCGGATACACGAAGCGGCATACCCGCTGTGACGCTTAATGAGTTTTGGCTGCCGGGCTCGCTGAGTTCAAGTGGTGTAAAAATTCGGCCTGCATTCACGCGTGCGGGCGAACTGCGCATTCAAGAATTTTTGCAAGAGCTCTCGCTAGCTTTCAAAGATTCGCCTGAATTTGTTGCGAAACGTAAATCTTTCGAGTCTTGGTACCAAGCCGAAAGAGTTAACGTTTGGTACACCTTTGCCTCGACTTTTTCAGAAGGCGACTCGCTGCTCGTCAGTGAGCAGCTTTGGCGTGAGATGGTTCGTCGTGTGAATAAAGACAACAGTCCTTACTACACGCTCATTGGTCGCTTGCGCAGCGAGTTCGAGGCAGTGCCTCAGGCGCAATTGCCAGGGTGGTTGTTATTTGCTCGAGATTTCAGTGCGTTCAGGCGGGATGCGCAAAGTTCTGGCCCACTCTCTCGGGCGAACACGGAGGTGGGAGTCTTCAATACCATTGGTGGCCGCGCCATTCAAGACTCGGTGCAAACTCGCTCGGTGTCACCTTTGCCCAATCAAATGAGCCGAGCGCTTGGCACCATCGAGGCGTATCGAAAATTCATTAATGATTTTGATGTGGCGGCAGCTGAGGCGATCGAGGGCGAGGGAAAAAGTTACCAGTTAGCGGCAGATTTTTTCTCTTTTGGGGTCGATCCCAACACTAAAACTTCTAGTTTACGGGCACTGCAAGAGACGTTTGCCGAGTTTCGCAAGCGCTCGGGTTTTGAAGCCCCAGATGATGCGGTGTTATGGCCGCTCGTTAGCGGGCCCTTACATTTACTGATTAAGTATGTGACCGAACAAGCCTCGTGTGGTGTGCAACGAGACTGGGAAAAGACGGTACTCTGGCGCACCCAGGCAGCGGTGAGTGCCAAAGAGGTTGGCGAACAACTTTTTGGTCAACAAGGCTCGGTGTGGGCCTTTGCTAACGGCCCAACCAAGCCGTTCCTTCAACAGAAAGGCGGGCAGTTTTTACCGATCAAAGCCTTGTCTCACGACAAGTTGGTGGGGTATGAGTTTCCGTTTCAAGGCGATTTTGTGCCGTTTTTGAATCGCTCGATCGGTGTGCGTGTTGAGCAACTCGTCAAAGATCAGCGAGCAGAAAGCGCTAAAGGCAAGTCGGTTAAGTTGGCGATTACTTCGCGTCCAATCGGCGTCAATGCGAGTGCTAAAGTTAAACCTTATGCGGCAATTCTGTCGATTCAGTGCGCAAACGAAGAAATAGTATTGAATAACTTCAACGTGCAGGCAAACGATACGGTGACTTGGTCGCCCGATTTGTGCGGCGACGTTGCGTTACAGATAAAAATTGAAAGTCTGTCATTGATCCGCCGCTATCCCGGTGCTCTAGGTTTGGCCCGTTTTATTGAAGAATTTCAAGATGGAGAGCGCATCTTTACACCCGAAGATTTTCCGGCACTGCGAGAAAAGCTCGAGGGTCAAGACGTGCGCTCGATCAATGTGCGCTACGACTTTGTGGGGCAAGAAGCTTTGTTGAAATTGGCCTCTGACTACAGCCATCTGGCGGAAGTGTCGATGCCGACTGTGACAGCAGGTTCGTCAGCACGCAGGCAGTTGAATATTCCTGAGCGAGTTGGGCAGTGCTGGCTTGGCGGACGTTCGACGTCTGTTCAGATGGACCTGCCACGCATGATTGAGCAACGCGTTGCCTCAATCGTTGATGCCCCGTTGCCAGCAACCTCGTCGACCGTGACGCCCCCGCCGCCAGCAGTCGCGGCCCCTGTTGAAGAGAAGCCTGAAGTGACAAGCCGTCCGCCAGTTTCGGTTCAGCGGGCGACGACGCGCAGTCATGTCATAGTGTCGGGCGATACGCTTTCTAAATTAGCGCTTAAATACCAGGTCGATGTGAAAACATTGATGAAAGCAAATGGGCTAACAAGCGATCTAATTAGACTAGGGGAAACCCTCAAAATCCCTGCGCAATAATGAGTAATCGTCAGCATTTGCGAGCATTGCGAAAAAGACTACCGTAATCGTTTGCGATCTTGCGTTACCGTCTATCTAATGGCAAACTTTGCTTGCATCCTAATTGCAGTTTCGGGGTGTTGCGATTGCATTTTAGTCGCTCGGAATATCCGAGCACCTTCAGACCTTAGGAGAATAATGATGGCTACTGCCGGTTCAGTTGCACCAAAAGAGAGAATCAATATTACGTATAAGCCAGCAACGGGTGATGCGCAGGCTGAAGTCGAATTGCCTCTAAAGTTGTTGGTAGTCGGTGACTACACCCAGCGCGCAGATGATCGTCCGGTCGAAGAGCGGGCACCAATCAATGTTGATAAAGACAACTTCCAAGAGGTGCTCAAGGCTCAGAAACTGTCACTCGACATGAGCGTCCCCAATCGCCTGCAAAGCGAGAATTCGGACGAGAGCCTTGCAGTGAGCATGAAATTTGAGTCGCTCGCCGATTTTGAACCCGATGCGATTGTTGAAAAAATTCCAGAACTTAAAAGCATCCTCGAACTTCGCGAAGCATTGAAGTCCCTGAAGGGCCCTCTGGGTAATGTACCCGACTTCCGGAAAAAGCTTCAGGCTCTTGTCAGCGACGAGGGCAGTCGTGCAAAGCTGTTGGCTGAGCTTGGCCTAGACAAAAAGTAATCCATTCAAACTCCAAAGCATACAAAAAAGCGAGAATTTCGATGAGTGAAGAACAAGCAAAAGCTCAAGGCGCCGCGTCCGGCGCGGCTGAGTCCGGCTCTTTGATTGATCAGTTGCTAGAGACAAGCAAGATTCGTCCTGGTGACGACTCATACTCCATCACTAAACAGGGTATTGAGTCTTTCATTGGGACTCTACTTGACCCCACGCGCTCGACCGACCGAATCACAGCCGCCTTGGCGGATGAGTTGATCGCCGAGCTCGATAAAAAGCTAAGCCGTCAAGTGGATCAGGTGTTGCATAACCCAGCATTTCAAAAGCTAGAGTCTGCCTGGCGCTCGCTTAAGTTTTTGGTCGACCGCACAGATTTCCGTGAAAACGTAAAAATCCAAGTGATGAACGTCTCGAAAGAGGATTTGTTGAGTGACTTTCAGGATTCGCCAGAAATCACGAAATCAGGGTTGTACAAAAACGTCTATACCGCTGAGTTTGGTCAGTTTGGTGGTCAACCTTTCGGCGCGATCGTATCAAACTACGAGTTTGGGCCCGGGACACAAGATGTGGCGCTGCTGCAATATGTTGCCAGTGTGGCAGCCATGGCGCACGCACCGTTTATCGGAGGGGTCAGCGCATCGTTTTTTGGCCTCGACGACTACGCAAAGTTGCCAGACCTAAAAGATTTGTCTGGTATTTTCGAAAGCCCCACCTATACAAAATGGCGTGGTTTCCGTGAAAGTGATGACGCTCGTAATGTTGCACTCGTTATGCCGCATTTCTTGTTGCGCACGCCATATGGTGTCGATACCGTGCCCGCAAAAAAATTCGCCTACAACGAAGATGTCAGCGGCGGCAACAATAGCTTTATGTGGGGTAACGCATCGTTCGCCTTTGCGTCGCGTCTGACTGCCAGCTTTGCCCAGTACCGTTGGGCTGCCAATATCATTGGGCCTCAGGGCGGTGGTGCGGTTGAGAACTTGCCGATTTACAACTACGAAGCAATGGGCGAGATCCAAACCAAGATCCCCACTGAGGTATTGATCTCTGAGCGTCGTGAGTTTGAGCTGGCAGAGCAGGGGTTTATTGCTTTAGCCATGCGCAAAAATAGCGACAATGCGGCGTTCTTTTCAGCGAACTCTTGCCAGAAACCCAAGTTTTTTGGCAACTCAAAAGAAGGCAAAGAAGCAGAGACTAACTACAAGCTCGGAACGCAGTTGCCTTACATCTTTGTGGTCAATCGCTTAGCGCATTACATCAAAGTGCTGCAGCGTGAAAACATTGGTACCTGGAAAGAGCGTGGCGATCTTGAAACTGAACTCAATAATTGGATTCGCCAATATGTTGCGGACATGGATGCTCCCGGCCCTGAGGTGCGAAGCCGTCGCCCACTGCGCTCAGCGGTGATCGAAGTCAATGACGTAGAAGGTGATCCAGGTTGGTATCGTGTATCAATGCGCGTGCGCCCGCACTTCAAGTACATGGGCGCTTCGTTCACGCTGTCGTTGGTCGGCAAACTGGACAAGAGCTAAGTGTTTTTGCGGCGACGTATCGTTTTCACGGGGTATGTTGTCCACTTAAAGCAGTAAAAGTAACAAAATATTCAGCGTTGTACCTTAACTTTATTGACAAACGAACAGGAGCTAAGAATGCCAACACCAATGTTTTTAACCGTAACAGGCAACACGCAGGGCGCCATCGACGGAAGCTGTACGATTAAAGGGCATGAAAACACGATGCTCATCCAAGCCGTTGAGCACATGATCGAAATCCCCAAGTCACCACAAACAGGCTTGCCGACAGGTAAGCGCGTGCACGGTGCCTTAACGCTGACGAAAGAGCTCGATAAAGCTTCGCCCAAACTTTTTCAGGCGCTGACCTCCGGTGAGCAATTAAGTAGTGTCAAGTTGTCTTACTACCGTATTTCTCCAGCGGGTAAAGAAGAGCTCTATTACACAACTGAGCTCAAAAATGCCATCATCACCCACATCCATACTTGGGTGCCAAACTGTCTGGATCCCGCCAATAAAACCATGGGTCATATGGAAGATGTCGCGTTTACCTACGAGACCATCGTTGACACCTGGACGCCTGATGGCATCGAGGCAGAAGATTCATGGAGCTCACCCAAAGCCTAAGTCTTTGAGCAATCGAGGTCATTGAGTGATTAAAGAAAGATTGCTTGAAAGACTGAGTCGACAGGAGTCGCCCAATCTAAGTGATCGGCGATCTCCTGAAGACGTGGTCAAGGCATCCATTCAGCGCTATCTTTCACGTCTGCTCAATGTGCGTCGCGGGTCGGTACCGGTTGACGCTGAGTACGGGCTTCCCGACATGTCAAACATCGCTGGCTCGTTTGCGGTTGGCTATGTGAGTGACATACAGCGAGAAATACTGATTCAGATTGACCGTTACGAAAAACGACTGCTCAAACCTACGATTCAACAGGTAGTGGAAGAGCGCGAAGTCATCACGCTCAAGTTTATTCTGACCGGAGAAATAGACCTAAGCGTCGGCTTAACCGCCGTGGCAAAAGAGTTCTCAATGTTTTTGCGGATCGACTCTGCTGGGCAAGTCCGCGTGGAACTTGCGCATGGCCTTTGATCAGATTTACGCAGCCGAATTGGCGAGATTGCATAGTTTAGGTCAAGAGTTCGCCACCGAAAATCCAACTATTGCCTCTTATTTATCGGGGAGCAGCGGCGACCCCGATGTCGAAAGGTTGTTGCAGGGCTTTGCCTTCTTAACGGCAATGGTTCGGCAAAAAATGGACGACGAGTTGCCTGAGTTCATCGGTGACGTGGTCTCTTTAGTTGGACCTGATCTCATTAATCCGTTGCCTGCGGCCACAGTACTCGCTTTGAGCGCAAGCGGTAAATTGCCAGAAGGATATGGGATCAAGGCCAACACACCCTTCGCGTCGGTACCTGTTCAAGAGACCGCATGTCAGTTCTCAACCTCTTGGCCACTTGTGATACAGCCGATCAACTTAACGGCAGTGAATTTGCAGGCGCTTAGCAGAAATCGCTCGACACTGACGCTTGAACTTGAGATTCAGGGCCAACCACTCAGCCAATGGTCTGGCAATTCTTTGTCTCTTTATTTGTCGAGCCCCTATCCAGAGGCCACCACACTTTTGATGGCGCTCAGACGGCATCTGAACCAAGTCTCGGTGCGCAACGTAGGGCAAGTCGATAACCAGCCTCTATCCTTAGCATTTGGTGGCTTAGACCCTTCGCAACATCTGTTCTCCACACATCGCTCCATTGCGCCGCATCTGCAATGGATTCGTGAGGTCTTGGCATTTCCTGAGCGGGCTTTCTTCATTCAGCTTCAAGACTTTGACAACTGGACCACGCGCGGTAGCGGTCGAGAATTTGTGATTGAGTTTGAGTTTGACTTGCCGGCCGCAAAATTACCCAAACCAACTTTGTCACACTTCACGCTCAATGCGGTGCCCGCAGTCAATTTGTTTGAGGCCTTTGCGAATCCGATTGAGGTGACGCATCTTAAAGAAAGTTATAGGCTTGAACCGATGGGTTACGAGTCGGGTCGGGCGGTGGTGCATGATGTGACGACAGTGACTGGTCGCATACAGGGCCAATCTGAAGAAAAGTATTACATGCCAACGACTGATCTTTTGGTTGAAGATGACGCGTTGAAGTATCAAGTCATTGCCAGTAACAGCGTCAAGCGCAGTGCGTTTGAGCAACATATTCGACTACCCCTTAACAAGAGTCTTGATCTCACGAGGCGTGAAACCTTATCCATCAAGATGCGCTGTACCAATGGCCGATTGCCAGAGAGCCTGCGACTTGGCGAGATCTCTTTACGTACGACCGAATCGCCCGAAAAAGTCACAGTCAGAAACGTGACCCTGCCAACGGGTTGGTCGTTGCCGGCACTCGGGGTGGACGCCATGTGGAAAGTCGTGGCGCACGCACGCCTAAATTTGCAGGCCTTTGCTGAAATTGAAACGCTTAAAGAATTGTTGTCAATGTATCTGCCCGAGGGTGGCGGAGACCCTGGGCGTTTGACAGCCGCACGGCGCCGGATTGCGGGAATCGAGGAGGTGTCCTTGCTGAGCGACACTCGTCTCGTGCGCGGCAGCCTCGTGCGTGGTTATATCGTTCGGCTGAAACTGAGGCTTGATTATTATGCGAGCGCTGGCGACCTCATGTTATTTGGTGAGTTGCTGTCACCATTTTTTGCTGGGCTCGTAGGATTAAATTCGTTTGTCACCCTCGTGGTGGCAGACCCTGTAAGCGGAGAGCAGTTTGAATGGCCCACCTTGCTGGCACCGGACTTGATGCTGTAGTCGCATTTTTTGGTAAAAATTACGCACAGCTGGATTTTTTTCAGATGGCGCGCTTGCTGTCGCACGCGCTTCAGCAAGAGGGGTTGGCGCAAGGAATCGAGGCCTCACCAGAAGAGTGGGAGACTCGTCTGACCGAGGTGCTTAGAGTACGTCCAACCTTGTCTCTGGCCTTTCCAGAGCACGATCTTTCTAGTATCGAAAAACGCCGCGACGGAAAAATCCAAGTCGAGGCCGGTTTTTTTGGGCTGTATGGCGTCACATCACCCTTGCCATACTTTTACACGGAAGGCCTGATGCAGGCCAGCCAACAAGGGCGAACCAGTGCGCGTGGCTTGTTAGACATGTTTCACTATGCTGCCTATCCGCTGTTGATCAAAGCATGGACTAGGCATCGTAATCTGACAGGGTTGCAGCAAGGTTTGACTGATCGTCAACTTACCCGTCAGACCAGTTGGGTCGGGTTGGTGGGTCATGCGGCCCGTAAACGTTTTGATCAATGGCCGCGAATCGTGCATCTTGCGCCACTGCTGTCCACTGTTCATCGTTCAGCGAGTGGTTTGCAATCGCTGGTGAATTGCATCGTTCGCTCTGGCACGACCAAGGTCTACCCCTGTGCACCCACTCGCATGCGGGTTCCTGCGCGGGCGCGTTTATGCCTGGGGCGTGTTTCGCATCAGTTAGGAAGTCAGGCCGTTTTGGGAAACACCCTAATTGATAGAAGAAATAATGTTTCGATTGTTTTGCAAGGCCAAGTCACTGCTGATATCGAAGCGGTTGTTCCTGGCGGCAAGCTCTATCCGCTTTTGACACAGTCGTTGCAATTATTTGCGCTAGACAATTTACGTATTCGTTTTAAAGTTGAACGCCAACCAACCCCTAAACCGTTAGGTATGGCGAAATTAGGCTTGGGCGCCTCAATTGGGCAAGCAGGTCCAATCGGTGGTTTTTCATATTTTGTTAATTAATCCAGACAGACTGTGAGCTGGCTGGCTGTCGATTCGTCTTAAGGAGAATGCAATGCAAGTAGTTGAATTTGCACCGCTAGTGAGCAGACTGAACACGAGTTGCCGTGGCGCCCTTGAAAATGCTGCCGGTACGTGTTTAAGCCGCACGCATTATGAGATCACTGTTGAGCACTTGATGGCCCGTCTGCTTGAAGATCCAATGGGTGATATTCAGCTGATCCTTAAACAAGCAGGAATCGATCCGGGGCGCGTGATGCGAGCGTTGGATCAAACCATCGAGTCTTTTAAGACGGGTAACGGTGGTAAGCCCCAATTTTCACCGCTGCTGCCTGAGCTGTTTGCTGATGGCTGGTTGATTGCCTCGGTTGAGCTGTTTGAAAACCGTATTCGTTCGGGTGCGCTTTTTGCTGCCTTTATCTCGCGCTTGTCGTTTTACGGCATCGACTCGTACACCAAACTGCTTGACGGCCTGAACAAAGAAAAAGTGATGGGGCTCTTGGGTCAGGTCGCTGCAGCATCGCGCGAAGCTGGCGAGTCAGGCCCAATGGGCAACGAGACGGGCTCTGGGGCAGGCGCCGCGCCTCAGGGCGACAAAGCAGGTAGTGCGCTACAAAGATTTTGCGAAGACTTTACCGCCAAAGCCCGTGCCGGCAAGATTGATCCCGTGTTTGGACGTGACCCTGAAATCCGTCAGATGGTTGATATCTTGGCGCGACGTCGCAAAAACAATCCGATTTGTGTGGGTGATCCTGGTGTTGGTAAAACGGCCGTCATTGAAGGCTTGGCCGTGCGCGTGATTGAAGGTGATGTCCCTGATATTCTGAAAGACGTCACTATTTTAGGGTTGGATATGGGGGCGTTAGAGGCTGGTGCAGGCGTCAAGGGTGAGTTTGAAAATCGCTTGCGTGGCGTGATCAACGAAATTAAAGCCTCGACCAAACCGATCTTATTGTTTATTGATGAGGCGCACACGCTGATTGGCGCCGGTGGCGCTGCGGGCACCAACGATGCAGCAAATCTTCTGAAACCCGCGCTCGCACGTGGTGAGTTGCGTACGATTGCCGCAACCACCTGGAGCGAGTACAAAAAATATTTTGAAAAAGACCCTGCGCTCGCACGTCGTTTTGAATTGGTGAAACTTGACGAGCCCTCGGTCGAAATGACCGTGCAGATTTTGCGCGGCTTGAAATCGCGCTACGAAGAAGTGCATCAAGTGATCGTGCGCGACGATGCCTTGCATGCGGCGGCAGAGTTATCGCATCGGTATATTACGGGCCGACAGCTGCCCGACAAAGCCATCGATCTTTTCGATACGGCTTGCGCACGCATCAAAGTGAACTTATCGTCAAAGCCAGATTTCATTGAAGACCGTGAGCGCAAAGTGCAAATGCTCGAGCGCGAGAAGCTTGGTTTATTACGCGATCAAGATAACGGCGTGGGTGTTGATCTTGAGCGCTTGGTTGCGATTGCCGACGAGCAAGCGAATATCACCGAGACGTTAGCAGGTTTGCAGGCGCGCTTTGACAAAGAACTGCAGGTTGCACGTTCTGTGGTGGGTTTGCGCCAAGAACGCGCACAGTTAAAAAAGGGGCAAGCGGCGCAAGCCTCTGCCGCTACAGCGGGCGCAACCCCAGTGCCCGCCACAACCACAGCTGATGGTGTTGCGGCACCAGCGAGCACTTCAGGCGATGCTGCAACGGCAAATGTCACTCCCGCAGCGAATGAACAAACTGCAACGCCACGCACGCTTGACCAAGTTGAGCAAGAGGTTCACGAAGCTGAGGCTGTGCTCGCTGAATTACAGAGCAAAGAAAAGCTCGTCTTTATCGAGGTGGCACCCGACACGATCGCCAAGGTCGTGTCAGACCGTACCGGCGTGCCCTTAGGCAAAATGATGCGTGATCATGCCGCGAGCGCCTTGGCGCTTGAGCAGTCTTTAGAGGCCAGAATTAAAGGTCAAAATCACGCGATTGCTGCGATCTCTGAAGTGTTGAAGTCAGCAAGCTCTGGCTTGCGTGACCCAGACCAACCCATGGGTGTGTTTTTGCTGGCAGGCCCCTCGGGTACCGGCAAAACCGAAACGGCGTTGTCGGTGGCGGACATGATGTTTGGTGGCGAGCAGTCGATTGTCACGATCAACATGAGTGAGTTCCAAGAGAAGCATACCGTGAGCCGTTTGGTGGGTTCGCCTCCGGGCTATGTTGGGTATGGTGAGGGCGGCGTGCTGACCGAAGCGGTGCGTCAGCGTCCCTACACAGTTGTGCTGCTTGATGAAGTTGAAAAAGCGCATCTCGATGTCGTGAACTTGTTTTATCAAGTGTTTGACAAAGGGATTTTGTCTGACGGTGAAGGGCGCGAAATCAACTTCAGAAATACAGTTGTATTTTTGACGTCAAATCTAGCCCTAGATGTCATCACTGAATTGTGTTCTGGGGATGAGCGCCCTGATCCCTCAGTGGTGATGGCGGCTGTACGCCCAATCTTGTCGAATCATTTCAAGCCTGCGTTGTTGGCGCGTATGACGGTGATCCCGTTCTACACCTTGCCCAAAGACGCGCTGCGTGGCATTGTTGATCTGAAGCTCAAGAAGGTCATCAACCGTATGGCTGCAAACAACAAGATTGCGCTTGAAATTACTACGCCTGCACGCGAGGCCGTGACAGCGCGTTGTACCGAGGTTGAAACTGGCGCGCGTAATATCGACTTTATCTTAAAGGGTACGGTTTTGCCTCTGCTGTCAAATAGTCTGCTCGAAAGCATGGCAAAAAATACCAATCCCACCACGGCAAAGTTGGATGTTGATGCTGTCGGCGAATTCGTTGCGACTTTTTCTTAAGGGCGAGATATGGCAGACAAATGCGCGTGGGTGATTGCGTGGGGTGAGGGGGTGGATCCGGCTGCCCAACTCATTGCGGGCGCAGCTCGACAATACGGTCTAAATGTGAAGGGGCAACACTGGCCTGAAAAAGAAAAGCAGGCGTGGCTGGCGTCGGCCAAAGAGGCGGCCGATGCGCAGACTGCTGTCATCCTTCTTGTGACGACGCATGCTGTGTATGCGCAACCCGAGAATCGGCGTGCCTTAGCGTTGTTTCGTTTGCGGTTGCAAAGTTTGTTAAATCGACAGGTCGATGGTGTCGTGCTGCTGCAAGGCCCGCCCCCTGCTGAGCCTTTACCTGAGTTGTTTGGTACCGCGGTGTTAGGTGATTGGATGGTGGTGGGGCCAACCGACAAGTGGGTTGCGCGAGCTGTGGCACGGGCGCACGCACCAAGCAAGTTGTCGTTGCCCTTGCGGCTCTCTGTCTATGCCGAAGAGCGTTTGGGGGTTTGGCTTGAGTTGCGTCCTCGCACAACCGAACCGGTGCAGGGTTTCATTGCAGGGGTATCAGGCACCGGGGCCGACATTACCTTTCATGCGGTCGGCCTCAGCGGGCGCTTGCCTGACAAATCAGTGAACGAATACGAGCTGCGCGGTCTTCAGTCTGATACTGCTGCTGTTGCCTTTCACGCCTGGGGCTCGCAAAACACGATCACACCAGAACAAAGTTATTTTATTCGTCTAGAGGGTGAGCCTGATGTATTAGCGTTTGGCGCCTTACCTGGCGGCGAAATTTCGGAGCTTGAATTTGTTAGATTGGCTTGAAGGCCCGGCAGTTGCTGCAACGTTACGCCGAGTGAAAGAGCTGGGTGCGCCGGTGGTTGGC
>Ga0114972_10001024_pt1 | contig 21009 bp, 19 predicted proteins | sample M_140807_EF_Meta_FD_87354 | JGI IMG/M metagenome (GOLD analysis project Ga0114972, IMG submission 87354) | Freshwater microbial communities from Lake Montjoie, Canada to study carbon cycling - M_140807_EF_MetaG | ecosystem: Environmental > Aquatic > Freshwater > Lake | place: Lake Montjoie...
CCTATGACTAAAAAGTCTGTCTTCATTATCTAATTTATTACAGGAGCATCAACCCATGCTCCATTTTCTTTTAATAAGTTTATCAATTCATCAACCGCCACTTCACTGCTAATATTTTTCTTTACTACTTCTTTGTTTTTATACAATGTGATTTTTCCAACACCACTGCCTACATATCCAAAATCCGCATCTGCCATTTCTCCCGGTCCGTTTACAATACATCCCATAATTGCAATTTTCACCCCTTTTAAATGATTGGTAACGGCCCTAATCTTTGCAGTAGTTTCCTGCAAATCAAAAAGTGTTCTGCCACAGCTAGGACAACTAATATATTCTGTTTTAGAAATGCGTGTTCTAGTGGCTTGCAAAATTCCAAATGAAATAGAATTGATTATTTTAGAAGGTGTTGGAATAGTTGGATTTGAATAATGAAAGCCTAAACAAATTCCATCGCCCATGCCATCAATCAATAAAGCACCCGTTTCAACTGCATAATGAATAAGGGCCGAATCAGTTGATGCATCCATGCTATCTGAAATAATGATTACAGGATTATTGATTTGTTGTTGCATCAGTTCTACAAACATCATACGAATGGTTTGTACTGCATTTTTTTTCATTGAACTTAAACAAATAACAGCTGTTGTATCTGATTTAATCTGATCTAATAAATGCAGTGGTGGAATTGAATCACAATCAATCATCACGAAATTCATTGCAGAAGATTTAAGCAATGATTCGTCTAAATAATCAACAATATTCCACAAAGGAAAACAATTTTCTTTTTGAGTATTGTTATTCCAAACTGATGCATCGAGGAGTACTTTTAAAGTTCCTGGCAAATTAAATGGCGGAGCAGCTTGACAATAAATATAATCTGGGGCAGCATCAGCAATATGCCATTTATCTAATTTTTCATCATACACATACCCTACTGCTTCTAAATCGGTAGGATGTATAGTTATAGATTTATGATAGTCCGCAATTACAACAGGCACCTGATTTGATCCAATATTTCCAACTTGAAAAGTATTTCTCCTCTTATAATTGAATGGATCGTATGTTAATTTAATAGGTTCGTCTGCAGATTCTATTTTATTTTGAGTTTGATATCTGTTTACTAAATCTTTACAAACAGGTATTTCAAATTCAGGGTCTTCGGTTAGCGATACACGAATAGTATCTCCTATTCCATCTTCCAGCAAAGTGCCTATTCCAATGGCAGATTTTATTCTTCCATCTTCTCCATCACCCGCTTCTGTAACACCCAAATGCAAAGGATAACACTCGCCAAACTCATTCATCATATGATTAATCAACAAACGATAAGCATGCACCATAACCTGAGGGTTACTGCTTTTCATGCTCAATATGATGTTGTGATAATCTTCTGATCTGGCGATTCTTAAAAATTCCATTGCGCTTTCAACCATTCCAATGGCGGTATCGCCATATCTGCTCATAATTCTATCACTCAAACTTCCATGATTAGTGCCAATGCGCATGGCAGTGCCGTGTGCTTTACAAATGGTAACTAGCGGAGTAAATCTTTCTCTAATTCTTTCAATCTCTTCTATATATTCTTCATCGGTATATTCTAATTGTTCAAATTTTTTCTTGTCTACATAATTGCCGGGATTCACTCTTACTTTCTCCACAATCGCCGCTGCAATTTCAGCGGCATTAGGTGTAAAATGAATATCTGCTACTAACGGTGTATTGTAACCTCTTTTACGAAGTTCATCTTTTATATTTTGAAGATTTAATGCTTCATTTTTGGAAGGAGCTGTAATCCTTACCAATTCTGCACCTGCTTCAATACAACGAATGGTTTGCTCTACAGTAGCTAATGTATCCATTGTATCTGTAGTGGTCATTGTTTGAATGCGAATGGGATGATTGGCTCCCAAATAGATGTTACCTACCTTAACTTCCCTAGTTGGAAGCCTCTTGTAATTAGTTAATGACGCACTATATAGTTGCATAATGTATTTATGATTATTTAACCCCTTTAAAAAAACCGTAATGAGTCAAGATGTCTTTAGTTATTTTGTTGGCTATTTGATTATTTGAATTATTATTTTTTTCGGACTTTGTATTACAGACGAAAAAATAAACGTGTTTGTTTTCTTCAATCCAACCTATATTCCAATCAATTATTTTATTTTTTTCATCCGCACCGTTGCCAGTTACATAACTCAATTTATAAACACTATTGTCTTCTTTAATCATCATGTTGCGAACTTGCTCCTGAGTCGACTTTCTAAAGGGAAGCTGATCAAAATATAAACGCTTTAATAATCCAAGTTGTTCATCAGGAGAAATTTTTATTTTATTGTTTAACCAGAAAGAATCAACTGGATTTGTTATCATTTTATTGCCATATGATACAGTATCAATCCAGGATTGTAAGGTGTCGTATCCAAGCCTTCTTGAAATCTCTTGAAAAACAGAAACATTGTTCTTTTGAAAAGCAGAAACTATAGTAGATTCATTTGTTGATTGAAGATTTGAAGTTTTTGTACTATCCATCTTTATAACCATATTCTCATCTGTAACAATACCATTTTGTAGTGCTATTAAAGCATTCAAAATATTAAAAGTAAAATAGGGCGCTACTCTTGTAGTATCCATAGATAGGTTATATACCGTAATTTCACCTGTTGAATTATCAAGCAAAGTAAAACAACCTTGATTGGTATAAGGTTTAAAATATTCAGCAAGATCGTTATCAATTTTTGCTTTATTTACTGAGCATGCATTTAAAAAAATGGTCGCAGTCACGATCAAAAATATTCGACAAATGTTTTGCATGCTTTTTATTTTTTGTTTTTTAAATGATTTGCTGTTGCTTCTAAAGCTTCATAAAATGGTTCGCCAAATTTTCTAACTAAAGGTTCTTTTAAAAATTCGTAAACAGGAACTTTTAATTTTTTTCCTAATGAGCACGCCGCTTTACAATGATCTTCTCTGGGCTCATAGTTAGCTAATTCTGTAATGCCGTCTTTGCTTTTTTTTACTATAATTGGAAATAGATGACAGCTTATTGGTTTTTTCCATTTTATTTTTCCGTCTAAATAAGCTTGTTCTATACCGCATTTTACAATGCCGTTATTATCTGTAATTCCATACACACAGATTTTGCTATCAATCGTAGGTGTTACCCATCCAAATTCTCTGTCGTACACAAATCTTCCTTGTCTTTCAATTTCTTTTTTGCTGATATTATTTAAATATGGAAGCACTTCGTCAAAAACGGCATCAATTTCTTTTAATTCTTTTCTGTCTAATGGAGCGCCTGCATCTCCATCCACGCAACAAGCACCTTTGCATTTAGTAAGATCACAAACAAATTGTTCGCTTATTATTTTATCGCTTAGCAGCACATTATCTATTGCTATCATTTGGTAAATTTACAATTCATTGAGCAATGATGAACCTTTAAAAAGAGAAAAAGAAATCAGATTAATTATGTATTTGATTCTTCCACTTAAAAGTTTGAATCATATGATGAATATCTTCTTCTAAAAATTCATGCACGGGTTTTAAAGAATCTGCATTAGGGGTGGAATTAAAATACAAAGCACCTCTTAAAAAATGATGAACAGAATCTGTAAGAAAAAATTGTTTGGCAGTAGCTGCATTTCCTCCAACTTTAAAATACATTCCACTTACGCCATTGGATGTAAGAATAGGAATTTCACTAATCGACGTAGCCATGATTTCATTCTTATTGGTAAGATTAAATGCATCGTTGACCATTAAATCAAATTGATTAATTCCTGTTGAATCTTTATAAGTCCCATTAGCTTGTTTTAATTTATACAGAACCTTACCGCCTATAATTTTATAACTTAAAAAAACTCTCGCATTTAAGGTTGGAAAATCTAAATTGATCCAATAATTATTTTCTGGTGTTCTATCAAAATAAGTGCTGTCTTTTATAATGTTTCCGTAAATGGGATATTCGAAACTATAAGGAAAATCGGGCTGATTAAAAGACTGATATTGATGTTGAGGTAGAATGATTTTATAATAGCCTGTCTTTTTATGGCTATACTCTGAATTACAAGCAATCATAAAAATAGAAATCAATACACAGAAAAAAATACTTTTAATATTTATCATGATGCCGCTGTATTATTTTCAATGATTACTTTTACTTTATCGATTCTGTTTTTATTGATCTCAAGAGGAATAAAAGTAAAGTTAGAATACGTTAAAGTTTCATTTACTGCAGGAAATTCGCCTGCGATTTCTAATACTAAACCTGCTAAAGAATCACTATCTCCTCTAATGATATCAAAAGTATTAACGGGTAAGTTCATTGCTTTGGAAACATCATTAATCATTGTTTTGCCTTCAAAAATATACGTGAAGTCGTCAATTTTTTTGTTGGCACTTTCCTCATCATCAAATTCATCTTTAATATCTCCAATTATTTCTTCAATAATGTCTTCAAGTGTTACAATTCCACTAGTGCCGCCAAACTCATCAACAACAATTGCAAAGTGATTTCTTTTAGCTCTAAATTCTTGTAGTAAATCTTCAATTGATTTTTGCTCGTGAACAAAAAAAGGCGTTCTTATCAATGGATGCCAATCGAAGTCTTGTGGTTGATCTAGATAGGGTAATAAATCTTTTATATGCAATACCCCAATGATCTCGTCTAGATTTGATTTATATACAGGGAGTCTTGAATAATGTAAATCTTCAGAGAGCTTCAAAATTGAATGAAAATCGAGAAGCGATTCAACGCCGCTAACGTCCAATCTTGTACGCATAATTTGTTTTACAGAAGTACCTCCGAATTTTCTAATTCCTTTTAAAATTTGTTTTTCTTCAATAGTGGCTTCTGTTTCAGGCAATAAATCAATAGCATAATCAAGATTACTATTATCCATACCTGCTTCTTTAGAAAACGAAACTCTTGATTCTAAATTATCACCAAACTCTACAAATTTTTTACTTAATCTATAAAACAAACCATTCACTATTTCAACAATTAAAGAGGCATTGGAAGCAAACCAAACCTTATGATGTGTAGCCCAAACTTTGGGTAGAATTTCGGCAAACAGAACAATTAAAAAAGTAACCGAACCTACTTTTATCAAAAACTCAACAAAAGTATTAAAAGCGAAACCACTCATCCAATCATTGATAAGTAGATTTGAAATTAATATGATGCCAATATTTACAAAGCTATTGGCGATTAACATGGAAGCCAATAATGTTTTGGGTTGTTCCAGCAAATGAACGATTCTTCTAAAGGATGGCTGCTTTCGAGTTTTTAAGATATTGATGTCTTTTGAAGTGAGCGAGAAAAAAGCAACTTCGCTACCTGCCAATAAAAAAGAAAGAATAAAAAGAATAATAATAGTAACTATTAGAATAGTTGTTCCAGCCGTGTTGATGTTTAAAAAAATAAATGGGAAGTTATAGACTTCCATTACCGAATGATAATCCAAAGCAAAGTTTTTAATTAGCAATAATTTGCACTTAGGTACAAACTTTTATTAGAAGGGCAACACTTCATCAGTCGTTCCTTCTGATAAAGTGTTACCTGATTTTTCCTGATGTTCATTTCCCTCGAAGCCGTCTGTTTTTTTATCCAACATAATTAAATTGTCTCCAATTATTTCTGTTGCATATTTTTTTTGACCATCTTTATCATCCCAGCTTCTTGTTTTTAGTCTTCCTTCAATATAAACCATACTGCCTTTGTGAAGAAATTTTTGAGCTAGTTCAGCAAGACCTCTCCATAAAACTATAGTATGCCATTCTGTTTGAGAAATTGTTTTTCCTGCTCTGTCTTTAAAGGATTCTGTAGTTGCCAAAGAAAATTTTGCAACTGGAATATTACCCTCTAAAAATTGAATATCTGGATCTTTGCCCAAATTTCCAATTAACATAACACGATTTACACCTCTCATAAATCAAATAATTTATTACAAAGTTATATTTTGAACCAGATTAAAGATACAAATTAAAGAGAAAAAATGGATGCCTGTTGGTAATTTTTAAAAATTGTTCTCTTTAAGAAAATCATTAGTCAGCTTGGGAAATGCACAGTTTTTTATTTCTTTTTTATTGACCCAAAAATATCCTGTTAAAGGCAACTTTTCTGTTATTTTCATTTCAATGAAAGAAGCATTGATTACTTGGTGTGTTAATTGCTGTTTAAAAAGTGAATTAAATGGTTTTACCATCATAGCTTTTTGAGAGAAATATTTCGCCTCTGTTGAATTATTAATTTTCTGTTGGCTTTCCTTTTTTAGAGTTTCAATCAAAACAAACTCATGCAAATCTCTCCAAATATCTTTTTCATTTCTTTTTCTGATTAATACATAGTTTTTATACTGAACTATTAAATAATAAAACCATCTTTCCTTCTTTACAATTTTTTTTGATTTAACTGGCAAGAAAGCAGTCATTTCATTTTTAATAGAGAAGCAATTTTTTGCCAATGGGCAAGTAGTGCATAATGGCGATTTGGGCTTACAAATTGTTGCTCCAAAATCCATTATTGCCTGATTAAATTTTGCAGGATATTTACTATCAAGCAAGGTATCTGCTAATTCAGAGAAAGCTTTTTTTCCTTGTCCTGTGTCTATAGGTGTTTCCATTCCAAAAAACCTAGCCAGAATTCTTGTCACATTTCCATCTACTACAGCAAATGGAAGATTAAAAGCAAAAGAAGCAATAGCCGCTGCTGTATATGGACCTATTCCCTTAAGTTTTACTATATCTTCATAATTTGAAGGAAAAACACCATCGTATTTTTCAACAATTGTTTTTGCCGTTGATAACAAATTTCTACACCTACTATAATATCCTAATCCTTCCCAAAGTTTAAAAACGGCTGCTTCATCAGCAGTTGCTAGTTTTTTTATGGTTGGATATTTTATAATAAATCGATTGTAGTAAGCCAAACCTTGTTCAACCCTTGTTTGTTGTAATATTATTTCACTTAACCATATTTTATACGGATCTTTTTCAAACTTCCATGGCATTTCTCGGTTATTATCGTATTCATTCCATTTCATCAGCTGAGCAGTGAAGAAATGATATAATTGATTATTCTTACCCTTCATGTGTTTCTTTAATTTGTATTTGGTCAGATATTATGCAACTAAAAACTCAAAGCTGATTTTTTAGATCTGACTATTTTGGGCATTTCATAAATTTACAAATCAAGTACAAACTTATTGATTATCATTGTTTTAATTTTGGATTAATAATTTTTTTTTACTAATTTACTTTCTAAATTGTTTTTATATGAGAAAAGCAGATTTAATAAATAAAATTTCTGAACGTACTGGCATTCAAAAAGTGGATGTCATGGTTACTATTGAAACTATGATTCGAGAAATTAAAGATTCTATGTCTCATGGTGAAAATCTTTATATAAGAGGATTTGGAAGCTTTATCATCAAGAAAAGAGCTGCAAAAATTGGGAGAAATATTAAAAAGAATGTATCTGTTTCAATCCCAGCGCATTTTATTCCCGCTTTTAAACCTTCAAAAGAATTTCTTCACGAAATAAAAACCTCTCCAAATATCAAAGAGGCTCCTGAAGTGAAAGAAGATACAGAAGATTAGTTTACCTTTGCATCCCAACCTAAAAAAGTTGGATTTATCAATTGAAAAAGCAAATATTATTAGTTGTTGGTGGTATTCTATTAGTTTGTGGCTTGTACTTTTTCGGCAAAACAAGCATTGAAAACAAACCAATAACTCCAATGGAGACCGCAATTGAAAAGAAATTTGATGTTGAATTATTTGTTCAAAAAGGAAAAGATAAATTAACTTCTGAGCAAAAAGCAAGGCTTAAATCATTGGAAATCAATTCAAATTCAGAAAACTATACCAGTTTAACCAACCTTGCAAATTTCTGGAATGATACTGTTCATAATTCTAAAATCTATTCTTTTTACATAAGTAAGGCTGCAAAGTTGGATAATTCAGAAAAAAGCCTCACCTTCGCTGCCCAATTATTTTTAGAGCTTCTCAGAGGAGAACAAAATGCTGAAATGTTGGAATGGGAATCAACAGAAGCTATTTCGCTATTTGAAAAAGCTATTAACATCAATCCTAATAATGAAGATTTAAAAATCGGTTTAGGGAGCTGCTATGTTTTTGGCAAGGGAAGAAACGGAGACCCTGCTCAAACGATGAAAGGAATTCAGGAGTTGTTGGGTGTTGTTAGACGTGATTCCACTAATATGAAAGCGCAGTTGGTTTTAGGAATTGGAGGTTGTATATCTGGACAATACGATAAGGCGATTGAAAGATTGAAAAAAGTAACAGAAAAACAACCCAACAATTTAGAAGCAATTGCTTTTTTGGCTGATGCTTATGCAGCTAAAGGAGAAAATGCAAAAGCTATTGAATGTTATCAATTGAGTAAGAGATTAGCAAATGATGCTCATTACTCAAAAGAAGTTGATCAAAGAATTCAAATGCTTCAAAAAAAATAATATAATACTAATACAATATTTTTAACAAAAAAAGACTTGGTTATGCCTTGTGGTAAAAAGAGAAAACGTCATAAAATCGCAACACATAAGCGTAAAAAGCGTTTGAGAAAGAATCGTCATAAGAAGAAATAAATTGTGAATTAATACTCTTTTATAGAGTACCATGTTTTATTTCAATACACATAAGTATGTTTATTGCTTATGTGTACTTGTATTTGCAATATTAATATTTGTGAGTACGCCTTCTATCATAGTGCATACTGGTCTGAAAATGCTATCATTTGACCAAGGAACTAATTATTAATGTTATTCCTCAAGGTGTAGAAATTGCCTTGATGGAAGACAAAAAGCTTGTTGAACTTCATACCGAAAAATCGGATGCCAACTTTGCAGTAGGAGATTTATATCTGGGAAAAGTAAAAAAACTAATTCCAGGTTTAAATGCAGCCTTTGTGGATGTTGGTTTTGAAAAAGACGCATTTCTGCATTATACAGATCTAAGTCCTTATGTACGTTCCATCTTAAAATTCACCCAACAATCTATTCAGCAAAGGCCAGATCAAATATTTGATTTTTCAAAATTTAGAGTAGAGCCAGAAATCGTAAAAACCGGAAAAATTAATGATATTTTTAACGGCAAGCCGAATGTTTTAGTTCAAATATTAAAAGAACCAATTGCTGCTAAGGGCCCTCGATTAACTTGTGAACTGTCGTTAGCAGGAAGATTTGTAGTGGTAACACCATTTAATGATGTAATTGCAATCTCAAGAAAAATACATTCTGCAGAGGAAAGAAAAAGACTTCAAAAAATAATAGAAGCAGTTAAACCTAAAAATTTAGGAGTAATTGTTCGTACTGCAGCTGAAGGTAAAACTAGTGCTGAACTTCATGATGATTTACTAAGCATAGAGAACAATTGGAAAACTATTCAAAGAAATTTATGCAATGCAGTTGCCCCAACAAGAATATTAAGTGAGCAAGGAAAAACAAACAGCATTTTACGTGACTTATTAAATGCAGATTTCAACAAGATTGTAGTAAATGAAAAAACAATTTATCAAGATACTAAGAGCTATATTCAAAAAATAGCTCCAGATAAAACCGATATCATTTCATTGTATAGTGGCAGTAATTTGGTTTTTGATAATTACGGTGTTACTAAACAAATAAAAGCAGCTTTTGGAAAAACAGTAAATCTTCCAAGTGGAGCCTATTTAATTATTGAACATACTGAAGCCCTTCATGTAATTGATGTTAACAGTGGATATAAGAGCATAAGCAATAATCAAGAAGAAAATGCCTTAGAAACTAATTTAGAAGCAGTTGAAGAAATCGCAAGACAACTCAGGCTCCGAGATTTAGGCGGCATCATTGTAGTTGATTTTATTGATATGAAACTAATGGACAACAAGAAGAAGTTAGTTGATGCAATGGAATTGTTGATGAAAAACGATAGAGCTAAACATTCTGTTTTGCCTATTTCTAAATTCGGTTTGATGCAAATTACGCGTCAAAGAATGAAACCAGAAATGAACATCAATACCAGTGAAGTTTGTCCAAGTTGTAACGGCACAGGAAAAGTTTCTTCAACATTGATTTTAGAAGACGAAATTTTCAAAAATTTAAATTATCTGATTACACAAGGACATAAATCTCTAACGATTATCGTACACCCGATAATTCATTCTTATTTAACTTGTGGTATAATTTCAAGAAGATTGAAATGGTGTTGGAAGTATAAACAAAACATCAAAATAGAATCAAACACTACTTATCATCTTACCGAGTTTAAATTTTTTGATAGCAGCGACGAAGAGATAAAATTATAATTACATTTTACTACATTACCTTAAATATACACTTCGAATCTGAAGGCCTTTTTTTGATTCAACTTTCAAGCTTGTAGACTTTCCATTGAATTGAATATTTATGTTGTTTTCGCCAGCCTTTAATGGCACTCTGATGTAACTAATATAAGCCGGTAAACTTATCCAGCTTCTAGTGTCGGCTTTTTCAGTAATATTATTTGCAATGTTTGCAATTAGACCGACTGATTGTCCGATTAGTTTTGCATTAGAATCTTTTTCTTTTTCTGACCCTTTTTTATCAGATACTCCTTTGGATTGATTATTGTTTTTTGATGAAGTTCCTTCTGCGAGTTTTTCGGTTAAGGAAGACACCCCCTTTTCCATTAGTCTTTTGGTGACAAATCTGATTGATGCTTTTGTTAAGTCATTAATAAAATGCTCTTTCAAAACATCCACAGCAAGCGTGTTGAAATTTTGTACCAATTCTGGTTGAAATGTTTTTTCATTCAACAAAATTGTTTTACTGAGTTCATTGAAAGTTACTACCTTATAGTAAGGCAATGCGATGGTAAAATAACTTAGATCTGAAAGCTTGGAAGCAGAAACCAGAAATTGAGGGTTATTAAAATTACAGTCATGAGCATTTCCATAACTATCTCTGTATTGCCAGCTTCTTTGTAGTGGTGCGTTGAAAATTGTAATTTTATTTTCCTCTTTTACAGGCACATTGCCTTCTTCCATAAACAAGATTAACTCTCCATTTCCGTTGTTTGAGGAATCTAGTTTTTCATTCAACAATGTTTTATATTTTTCTACATCCTCATCAAAACCCATTTTGAATGCAGTGTTCAAAAGGTCTTTCTTTAATTGTTGTGGAAGGGTTACTCCAAAATAGGATCCTCCTGCCTGACTATAAACATTATACGCATTTCTATAAGAGATAAATGCATTATTATAATCACCAGCCGATTCATATATCATGCCTTGTACATTCAAAGCAAAAGCATCTTGATAATATCTATTTTCATTATCCTTTTTTTTTACCGAAAGTCTGTCGTTTGATAGGGTAATTCTTCTCGCTTCAACAACTGCTTCTTCAGTTTTTCCGAGAGACAAATAATTAATGGCTTTATAAAAATTAAGCATGAAGTATTCAAAATCTTCTCCTCTATAATTTTCCATCATAGGGTTGGTTAGATTGCTTAGCGCCACTTCTTTCACACTCTTGAAATTAGATTCAAGCATATCATCTGCGTCATTCAAATATTGATTACTTAGTGCTTCATTATTTGTTAGATAATATAATCGACCTAATTCGAAATTGTATAAAAGCTTGTTTCTTTGTTTTTTTAGCAGTTTGTTTTGTTCAATATTTCCTATTGCATGAACAAAAGAAGCATTTTTTAAATTTGCTGAATAAGCGCTCATTAAACTGTTATAAGAGGAGCATGAATACACAAAGGGCATCAATAGAAAAACTATCAATGCCCTTTGTGATTTTAATTTCATTTCCAATTATTTATTCTTAGTTGTGGGGAGGCCTAGTTTTTAACCAACTTAGATATTTTCTTGTCTCCTATCCAAACAACTTCATTAGTTTCAATATTTGTTAGTTCTAAATTTATTTGATAGGTAACCGATTTGTTTCTTTTATATGCATCCACTATTGAATTAATAGATCCTTGTAAAATAAAATCAGCTCCATTCTCTAATCCAAAACGCTTCATTGTACTAACGGATGCATTGCTTTGCTGATCTCCTTTTTCTGCACGTAGCTCTTCTCTTTTTTTGCCGCCTTGCACAAGACCAACCTTAGCTGTATTGATAAATGCTCTTTCTAAATCTTTAATGAAAGTTTCCGCTTCGATATGCTCATGACTTTTATTCGTAATCATACCTATTATCACTACTGGCTTTTTTCCTTTTTTTGATTCTGAAAAATTAGCCAACCATGGACTGTTCAAACTCTGACTAATCATATCATCTGCTGTTAACCTGCTATCCGTATTATTCCACTTGCCACTTATATCTGGTGTTTCATTAGATTCTATTCTGGTTACTTTATGTGCGCACGAAAACAACATCAAAATAAATGCAACTGCAGAAAGTGTTTTTAAAAATTTCATAATCAATTTATTTGTGGGTTTTTTAATTAGAGAAAGTTTACTATCTACATCTTCTTAAGATGAAACGATCAGATCCATACATACACGTTGGAGAACCTAGGTAATTGTATGGATTGTTATAACCATTGAAAGAATAAAAAGGATATTGATTCGAATATTTGATATAAGCTAAAGCTCTTTGTTGTCTTAATTGTATTCTTTGTTGTTTTGATTCTTGCTTTGCTTCAGTCCAATCATAAGCTTTATAGGTTTGCTGAGCAGTTGTTCCCATTGAAGCAAGAACTTTTTCCTGACCCAATTCGTATTTTGCTTGACTGATTTTATAGTTAGGGTTTTGGTTAGATGCTTCTTGTGCTTTTATAATTAATGACGATGAAAGCACAAATAATGTTAAAATAACTTTTTTCATACTCTATTTTTTTATTGTCAAATATAAAATTTCATTTTAAAAAAACACAAGAAATACTTGTTAAAAATTCCCACTAATATTTCAAATGATTAATGACTATGGTTATGTTGCATAGCCGCTAATTCTTCTGGAGTAACTTTTTTATCTTTTGTTTTCACTTGATTTTCAAGGAAATCAAATAGTCTTTCGGTAATCATTCTTCGGTAGGTGGCGTCTACTTGTTTTTCATCTTTCATCATTCTATCTATGTAACTGTCTAACCAACTCATATCTTCGCCCATATTCATTTGTCCGAAATAACGCATTACTTCTTCTTTCATGTGCGATTTCAAATCTTCGTCTGTCACTTCTAATTTATTATCAATAATAATCTTATCGCTAATTAATGTCCATTTTAATTGATTGCTGAATGTTGGATATTCTTTCTCTGCTTCTTCCGCAGTTTTAGGCTTTTCTCCACCAGTTTGTAACCATCTTTTTAAGAAGTCTGAAGGAAATTCCATCGGTGTTTTATCCAATAACAAATGATACAACTGATCATGTAATTGGTTGCGTGTTTGTGAAGTCCAATACTTTTCGATTTCTTCTTTTAGTGCTTTTCTTAATTCTTCTTCAGAAGTAATTCCTTTTCCAGGATATACTTCGTTAAAAAATTCTTCGTTCAATTCTCTTTTTTCTACTAAGCCAATTTTTACAATATCTAATTTGAAATATTTCGACGCGTGTTCTTTATTTCCTTTTTCTAAACCCAAATCATGCAACATCATATCCAACTTATCATCTTCAAAGGTTTTGTTCAATTGAAAAACAACGCAGTCGGCCATTTTTTTACCTTTTAATTCTTTTTGCATTTTTGGTGTGAAGTATTTCAACAAAACAGAATTTTCTTTGCTTATAGGATTCTCAACAACATTTCCTTCTTTATCGCACTCAGTAAACAATACATTCAAAACATTTTCTTCATTATCTATCACTTCAGGCTCTGTCATTTTACCGCCTTTTATTTGCATACGATTAACCTCTTCGCTCACCATTTCATCATTTACTTCAACGCTATGTCTGGTAAGGGTTTCTTTAGAAAAATTAGGTAATTCAAATGCAGGTTTTAATCCCATTTCGAAAGAAAAATCATAATCAGCTGGCTCGTTCAAATTCATTTTACTGAATTCAGATTCCAATGGAAGAGGTTGCGCAAAAATATCTGGCTTTTCTTCATTCAAATAAGTATATAATTTTTTCTCTGCTGTTTTCAATACTTCTTCATTGAAAATTGAAGGCCCGTACATTTTTTTTATCATTCCAACGGGAACCATACCTTTTCTAAAACCAGGTATATTGGCTGTTTTGCTATATTCTTTCAATTTTTTTTCAAAAGAACTGAAATACTCTTCTTTGGTTACTTTGATTGTGATTTTGTCGGTTAATAATCCGATGTTTTCTCTTACTACAGTTGACATGCGTAATTTTTTGAAACGTGAATAAATTAAAAGTTGATAAGTCAATGGGGATGACGTTTTCAGTCATTGTACCAAGACTTACCAACTTCAATGTGTGCGGATGATAGGGGTCGAACCTACATGCCTCGCGGCGCCAGATCCTAAGTCTGGTGCGTCTGCCAATTTCGCCACATCCGCTTATTTGTATTGAACTACAAACGGGGGGCAAAACTAAGGTTTTTTGTTGAAAAAATTAAAAATATAATGAAGGAATTATAGGCATAGTATTGTAGTTATTGAAGATTGGCCCTTTTATTCTAAATTCGTACTTGATGCCAACAACAGATTCCATACCAATTTACACTTTATCAGAAGCAGAAGAAAAGAAAGCAATTGTAAGAGAATACCGGTCTTTATTGAAAGCCTTAAAGGAAAAAATAAAGCCCGGCGACAAGGAGCTTATCCGTAGTGCTTTTGAAATGGCAACAGATGCACACAAAACGATGCGTAGAAAAAGTGGCGAGCCTTATATTTTACACCCCATTGCAGTAGCGAAAATTTGCGTTGAAGAAATTGGATTAGGCGTTAGAAGTACAATTTGTGCTTTAATGCATGACACAGTTGAAGACACTGACATTACACTTGAAGATGTTCAAAGAGAGTTTGGATTTGAAATTGCAAAAATCGTGGATGGTCTTACAAAAATATCCACGGTAATGGATGCCAACATTAGTCAGCAAGCAGAGAATTTCAAAAAAATATTATTAACACTTACCGATGATCCAAGAGTAATTCTTATCAAATTAGCCGATCGTTTACATAATATGCGCACCCTAGATAGTGTAAAAAGGGAAAAGCAGTTAAAAATAGCATCTGAAACTGTATATGTATATGCACCTCTAGCGCATAGAATGGGTTTGTATTCTATTAAAACAGAAATGGAAGATCTGTCTATGAAATACATGGAGACAGATACCTATAAATTTATTGCCAAAAAATTACAAGAAACCAAAAGAGAGAGAACTAGATTTATCAATGATTTTATACGCCCATTAAAAGAAAAACTTCAAACAACTGGGTTAGATTTTGGCATTTATGGTCGTCCTAAAAGTATACATTCAATTTGGTCTAAAATAAAAAAGAAGGGCGTTTCTTTTGAGGAGGTGTATGATTTATTTGCGATTAGGATTATTGTGAATTCTTTGCCCGAAAAAGAGAAGGAAGATTGTTGGAAAGTTTATAGCATTATTACAGATGAGTACAATCCTTCACCAGAAAGGCTTCGCGATTGGTTAAGCAATCCCAAGAGTAATGGATATGAAGCGCTTCACACAACCGTAATGGGTCCTCAGGGAAAATGGGTGGAGGTGCAAATCAGAACTAAAAGAATGAATGAAATTGCTGAGAAGGGTTTAGCAGCACATTGGAAATACAAAGAAGGGAAAGATGATGAAAGTCGTTTTGATAAATGGTTTAATCAAATTAGAGAAGCGCTTTCCAATCAGGACACAAATTCTCTAGATTTTTTGCAGGATTTTAAAACGTCTTTTCTTGCAGAAGAAATTTATGTGTACACCCCTAAAGGAGATGTTAAGATGCTACCAATTGGTGCTACTGCTCTTGACTTTGCATTTAGTGTACACACTGCCGTTGGTAGCAAATGTATTGGCGCTAAAGTAAACCACAAACTTGTACCAATAGGTTACAAATTGCGCAGTGGCGATCAAATTGAAATCATTACTAGTGCGAAACAAAAGCCCAATAATGAGTGGTTGAATTTTGTTGTAACTACAAAGGCAAGGGCCAAGATTAAAGATTCTTTAAAAGAAGAAAAAAGACAGGTTGCGGATCAAGGCAAAAGTATTTTAGAAAGAAAGTTCAACGCCATGAATGCGGCAATGAATCAGCATAATCTAGAAGAACTTGCGAGTTTTTATAAAATCAACAGCACATTAGATTTGCTGTATGAAATCGCTATAAAAAAAATAGATCTTAAAGAGTTAAAAGAATTTACAGTTCATGGCGATAAAATTATTTCGCCAAAACCAATAAAAATTCCTGAAGAGAAAACAGTTGGAATAGAAGGAAAGCCATTGTCTAAAAAAGACACCGAGCTTATAATTTTTGGGGAAAGCAGTGATAAGATAATGTACACATTGGCCAATTGTTGTAAGCCCATTCCTGGAGATGATGTATTTGGATTTATTACAACAGGAGAAGGGTTAAAAATTCACAGAACAAATTGTCCGAATGCAACCCGATTATTAGCGAATCATGCGCATCGTGTAGTAAAAACGAAATGGGCAAAGAACAAGGAAATTTCTTTTCTAACAGGACTAAAAATTATTGGGTTAGATGATGTAGGAGTGATACATAAAATCACGAATTTAATTAGCGGAGAATTAAAGGTAAATATATCGGCGATGTCTATCGAAGCGAATGATGGAATATTTGAAGGGAATGTAAAAGTGTTTGTAAAAGACAAAGAACAACTCGAAAACTTAGTAAAGAATTTATTGCAGTTACCTGGCATTGAAAAAGTAGACAGGTATGAAACTGAGGAGAAGTGATAGATAAGATCTAGTGTGGTTTGCTAGTTAAATAGTTTTAATTATACCAATATTATAAAGGACCAAGATAAATAAATTCTTGCGTCCATTCGCGAGAGGTAGTAGGATCGAATTGACCATTAACATACCTATATCCCCATTTTGCATAAATATTTCTGGTTATTGGGTCATAATAAGAATTATAGGTGGGATTCATTTCATAAAAAGTAGAAGCACCTGCAAATGCATTTTGAACAGTTACTTTATTGGTGACAGGATCAATTGAATATTCCGGTTCTTGAGAACCAAGATAACTAAATGTTCCATTTAAAATAGCAGGGTTTGCAAACATACCTGTAGTTGGCCAGTAAATCTTACATTTATTTAGTCCTGTAGGTATCAGTTGTACCTCTGTAGAAGAGCTGTCATAATTTGGATTATAGGTCGGGTGATAATTAGAGAATTTTAATAAATATCTACCCGAAAAAAATGACTTTGTTTTAAAAGACAACTCATTTCCATATGCAATACCAGCGGCATTTTGAGCATAGGCTCTAACATAATAAATGGTATTTCCAGAAACAGCAATTCTTGAGTTAAACACTCCTAAAGTAGCACCATCATTGGTATGATTAGACTCTTCAATTGTTGGATTGGGATTAGTACTCCAACAAATTCCGCTTCTTACAACTTTAGTGCCCCCGTTAATGGCAACTTCGCCACCAATTGTAGCTGTTCCATTTAATTCGCCAACACTTATCAAACTTGTATTAACAGAAGCTAAACAACTTCCCCATACTAACATGCCATCGCAATAACCTAAAGGCTTTCCATAATCTCCGGCTGGTAAAAACGCCCATTGAAATCCATTCCAATACAAAATATCACCATTGTTATTGCCTTTTGGTACTAGTTCGTTCTTCCATTTTCCGCCTTTAAAAAACCAAATTCCTTTTGTACTATCGGTTTGATAAACCAACAAACCTTCAACAGGATTAATGATACCAATTCTTTTATTGTAGGTAAGTCTTGGAATTAAAAAGCCTTTAGTAGTATCTGTGATATCTACAATTGAAGACGGGGATGGGTTATTTGTTCCTATTCCAATTGTTTGACAATTTGCATGTAAACAAAAAAACAAAATTAAAGTAGAGATAAAAAAGCATTTCATAATTTAATATAGTTTGTATTTGATACTCATAATAAAACTGTCAGATAAAATGAGATAATTTTAAATAAGAATGTTTGATTTTTTAACCATTAATGCTACCGACATTCTCATTAATATTAATTTAAATCCCAAAAAACATGCATAAAAGGATAATCACCTGGAGGTGATTGTGCAGCAGCATTTGTGGGATTGTTTATGAATTCACACTGAGGATATAACAATCTGCATGGGATTTCTGTTTTGGTATTTGATGGTGATACAGAAATAGCAGGGCCTGCATCAAATCCTGTTGAAAATCCATATTGAAAATGATGTTTTGTTGCAGACATGTCGACTCTTCTATAATCACTCCAAACTTCAAAAGGAGCAATTGCATTTAATGCAAACCATTTTTGAGATATAATTGTATATAATCCACCTATAGCGCCAGAACCTCCTGCTCCAGGATATTCACTTGCAGTGTAGTCAACATCAGCATATCCAGAATTAAATGCTATGTAATCAGTAGCATCTGTTGCGGTTTGCCCTAAACTTATAAATGATGCTGTAATACCATTTTCTAATGTAGTTTGTGCATCCCCACTTAAAAAACCGCGATTTATACATTCTGCTTGTAAAAATTTACTTTCGGCAGCGGTTATTATCCAAGCAGGTTGGTAGAACCCTCTTGAAACGCCAACACCAATACCGGAAAGCAATGAAGACCCATAGTTAAGGCTATCTGATGGAAGACCAAATGCTACTCCACGATAAGTTCCAGTTGCTGTGGTATAAAAACTAGAAGCTCTTCTATCAGCATTGTAAAGGTAATATCCATCAACTGGTGATGTATTTGCCGCTCTATCCCCAACTGCATAAATATTTGCTTTATAATAATTGCTGTTTGCACTTGGGTTACCATTGGCATCTTGCACATAATAAGTATAAAAAGGGTTGCCCTCATTATTAATAAATGAGCTTTGTATTTGAGCATCAAAAGTTAAAAAACCAGAACCTTCGGCAGTGGTAATGGCAAACTCATTATGTAAAGTAGCAATATCAATCGCATAAGTAGCAGAAGTGCCAACTGATCCAGATGTATTTAGTTCGAGCCCTCCATTCATGCATTTAGTAAGAATTCTGAGTTTCAATGTATTGGCAAATTGAATCCATTTTGTTTTAATTGATGCCAATGTGCTTCCCGAATATTGAATAGATCCAAACATTAAATCATTATTAATAATAGAATTATTGGGCCCTGTAGGCGAGGTGTTTGCTGATTTGATATTAAATATAGCCGTATCAAGTTGTCTTAAAAGATCTTTATACACATCAATACCATTATCATAACTGGGTGTAGGGCTGTTTATTTTATCAATAATATTTTTATAAGGAACATTATCGTATATGTCAACTAACAAAGCAAAATCATGTGTTTTCATTATTCTGGCAATGCCATCATACATAGTTGCATTTGTTGATTTAGCATTGTTTTGTAGAATTTGATAGTCCATTATATTATCCAAAATCTGATACCACAATTGCGATTGAAACGAATTTGTAATGTTGTAAGTTTCTTCATCTACATTTGGTTCGTAGGATCCAGATCTTGCCCAATAACCCAAATAACATTGTAACCATGACCAACTTGTAGATATTAGAGTTGCTGTATTTTTTTGTGCTTGCTTTAGTGCTTGACTTGTAGTTAATGTAATGTCTCTTGTAAACCTTATGCTATCTTCTAATCCATAGCTTGTTCCATTAACATTAGTAGCATATGCTCTAACATAATACGTTCTATTTTCAAGTAACCCAGAAATTATGCTTGTAAATTCGCCCATGTTTGGCCCTTCTGTAGTTTTAGTTTGAAGGGCAATTGTTGGATTGTGGCTAGTACCCCAAACTACTCCTTTGGTAATTAATTCACTAGCTCCATCATTTGTTACTATACCACCTGTTTTAAATGTACTAGTAGTTTGTGCTATTGGATGCGTTGTAGAAACAAGTGGTTTGCATCCACCCCAAATAGGTAAACCATTGCACATAACTAGTAGGTCTCCTTGATTACCAATTGCCAATTTTACCCAGCTATCATCTTTCCAATATAGCATATCTCCATAATTGGTTCCTGAAGGCAAGCCATTTGTAGTCCATTTGCCATTTTGATAAACCCAAATACCTTTAATGCTATCAGTTTGATAAATCATCAAACCTTCAGCAGGATTTGAAATTAAATTTTTATTCTGCATAGTCATTCTTGGAATCAAGATTCCTTTTGTACTATCTTTTATTTCAAGCTTGGCAGAGTTGTCGGGAGAGTTTGTTCCAATTCCGATACTTTGTGAAAATGAGGTATAAAAAAACCCTAGAAAAAAGAATGTAGCAATAATCTTCATAATAGAATTGCTTTTAAATTAATTTAATAAGAAATAAAAATATTAATAAATATACAGAAAAATTATTCACGAGATTTTTGATTTCTATTATGCAGCATTAAACACATTTATTTCAAACGTTTTAATCTTCCAACAAATCACTTAAATGAAGCCTTAGTGCATTTACAGAAATGCTTATTTCCCAAAAAGAAATACCTAATGAAATTAGAAGAGATAGCAAACTCGCTCCGAAAATATAGATTCCAATCTCAGGGTGTTCTAAAAAAAGTATCAACATCGTAAATACAGAAAGAAACAAACACAACACACCAAACAATTGCATATACCTAATCAACGTCAGTCTCAAATTCAGGTTTTTTATTTCTAACAAAATACTTTTGTTTTCTTTTTCCTGATAGCTTTTTTTAAGTCCTCTAATCAATTGCGCAATAGTTAAAAATCGATTGGTGTAAGCTAATAGTATCAATGAACAGGCAGAAAATAATAAGGCGGGTGTTTCAATACTAAGTTTCATATTGGTGTTTTTTTGCGGTATTATAAAGTAAACAGAAGTTGTAAACTAACTCATTTTTTTAAATGATGCATTTTATAAATAAAAAAAGGAGTGATTGCTCACTCCTTAAAATTTTATTCTATTTCAATTTATTTGTATTGA
>Ga0114972_10001025_pt1 | contig 21007 bp, 13 predicted proteins | sample M_140807_EF_Meta_FD_87354 | JGI IMG/M metagenome (GOLD analysis project Ga0114972, IMG submission 87354) | Freshwater microbial communities from Lake Montjoie, Canada to study carbon cycling - M_140807_EF_MetaG | ecosystem: Environmental > Aquatic > Freshwater > Lake | place: Lake Montjoie...
AAAGCCGCACCCACCTTGCCGGGATCAATCCTGAGAAAGGGGACGTCCTGTGGAAAAAGGAGATCCCCGCGTTTCGCGGGATGAATATTCTTACGCCTTTGGTGCTACCCACTGGGATTTTCACGAGTTCTTATGGGGGCAAGAGCTTCTTCTTCAAAGAGGATGGGAGCGAACTCAAGGAGGTCTGGACCAACAAAGCCGAAGCTTACATGTCCAGTCCCGTCGTGATCGGGGGCTACATCTATTTGCACCTGAGAAACCAGCGATTTACCTGCATTGATATCGCAACGGGTGATGCCAAATGGACAACCACCCAAAGCTTCGGCAAATACTGGAGCATGATTGCCCAGGGAGACAAAATTCTGGCGCTTGACCAGCGGGGGGTTCTCCGTCTGATCAAGGCCAATCCGGAAAAGTACGAACTCATCTCCGAACGCAAAGTTTCCGATCAGGAAACCTGGGGGCATCTGGGCCTTTCGGGTGACACGATTTTCATCCGTGACCTTAACGGACTGAATGCGTGGGAATGGTCCCATGGCAAACCCGCCGCGCCCCCATCAGAATGATGGCGAGAGCCGGGTAGTGGCGAGGCCCGGATAAAGCGTGCTTCCACATCGAAAATTCGCAAAAATTGGTGCCGTTTCGGGTTCCATGCTCCTCTTTGCCTGTTTAAGATGAGTGTGAATATCCCAAAAATTCGTACTTGGTCGCAGGCGGAATCATTTCCAAGCCCTTTTTAATCGGGCTTCCTGATCTGCGCCCCGGTCGAGGTACCCCTTAATGGTCCTTTCCAGCCAATTTCAGGCGCTACTCCAAGCAGGGAGGCTTCTTGCAGATAGCCTTCCCGCAGAGGCGGTGCTTGTCATGGCGGATGGCCCACTTGATTGGGCCTCGGTTCGTCGCGAGCTGGGCCCTCGCGCCCTGTTGGTCGCCCAAGCCGAAGATGAACCAGAGCGTCCCCTCAAGGAGCGCGACCGCCTCGAAAAGGATTATGGTTTAAGCTTTCTGGAAATCGAAGCCGGTCCCACCCCCATTCAGGAACGGATGAGCATCGCTTTGCTGGATGCGGTCCGCTCGGAAAAGCTGCGGCCCGGGGCCTCGGTTGTTGTCCTTTACAACGGTATCACCACGGGTGATGAAGAAAACCCGGGGATGGACAGCATTAGCGTTATTCGTCTGGGCGAACATCTCGAACTTTTGAGCGCCAAGGAACTCAAGCGACTTGACACGCAGGTACCTTTGGGAACGCTCCAGGCCGTTGTCGATCTGGCTACCCAGATTGGCCGCGAAGGTCGCGAAGGCCAACCCATCGGTACTATGTTTGTGGTGGGTGATACGGCCAAAGTACTCAAGCATTCTGCCCCGATGAATTTCAATCCCTTCAGGGGATATAGCGCCGAGGAGCGGGATGTCCGTAATCCCGCTGTGCGCGAACAGATCAAAGACATCGCCAAACTCGAAGGCGCCCTGATTATCCGTCGGGACGGTGTTGTGGTCGCAGGTTGCATGCGGGTCGAAGCACCAGAGCGCTCCTACAACCTGAGCATGGGGCTTGGTACGCGCCACGCGGCCGCCTCTGCAATATCCAAAGCCACCCGTGCGGTTGCTGTAACGGTGAGTCAATCCACTGGCGTTGTTCGCCTTTTCCAGGGGGGCGATGTTGTCCTTCGTATCGAACCGATGGCCCGTCCGATCCTTTTTGGTCATTTCCGCTTGCAAGCCGAATCGGTCTGATTTTTGCCGAGCAAATCAAGCATTCGGTATTCAGGAATCATGGCGGGAAAATCATAAATGAATCTGCCCGGAGTGGATGTCCATGATCACATCCTTCCACCGGCTTATGATCAATTGCTTCATGTTTGTTTCCGCGTCTTGACAAGGTAAACTCTATTGGAGCTTAATTCACATTTAATATCGTTTTTTTGAAAGGTTTGCTTGCATGAAATGGGAACAAGGTGAGGAGAGTCAGAATATCGAGGATCGTCGGGGCCAATCCACGAAGCGCAATTTCGCGCTGGGTGGGATCGGAACACTGATCCTGATGCTGGTTGGCGCCTATTTTGGCATAGATCCAAGGGTCATCAACCAATTCATCGGGGTTGTGCAAAATGTGGCCCCTCCCGCAAAGCTGGAGCAAAAACGGGACCTTACCGGCGCAGAAATCCGGATCCGTGAGTTCAATTCCAAGATTCTCCGGTTCACGGAAAAAGTTTGGGACGCGCAGTTTCGCCGCATTGGCAAGAACTACACTCCGCCCAAAATGGTTCTGTTTGAGGAGGCCGTCGATACCGGGTGTGGAAACGCCCCCTCGGCAGTGGGCCCTTTCTATTGTCCGGCTGATCAGACCGTGTACCTCGATCCCACCTTCTTCGATGAGCTTGCCGGAAAGCTGAAAGGATCCAAGGCGGAGTTCTCGCAGGCATATGTGCTTGCCCACGAAGTGGGGCACCATGTCCAGAACCTTTTGGGGTATAGCCGTATGGTCGACCAAAAACGGCGGACAGAATCCAAAACGGAATACAACAAGTGGTCGGTCCGGCTCGAACTTCAGGCGGATTATTTGGCCGGGGTTTGGGCCCATCATGGCCAAGCGCAATTTCAATTCATCGAACCAGGCGACATCGAGTCAGCGATCCAATCCGCCAATGCAATAGGCGATGACCGTCTCCAGAAAAACTCCCGGGGCTTCACCTCCCCCGAGAGTTACACTCACGGCACATCGGCACAGCGAGTGAAATGGTTCAAGCTGGGACTTAGAACTGGCAACCTGGAAATGATGAGGGAAATTTTTGAAATGCCCTATGGGGATCTTTAAAAATAGGAAAAGCGGTCTGTCGTAATTGGCTTGAGCCCGGAAATATGGGCCATTTTACTATCCAGGATATTTGATGGCGCAGGATTGGGGCGAATCCTCCTCCTGGGAAGATTACCTTATACCAATTCATCACTTTTACGCCGCTTTGGGGCTGGTTTGGTCCTTGCCAAGAAGGATGTCCATCACCCAATCCTGGGAGGATTTTTCCTCTTCATTGAGGCGTTCGCGGGCAATTGCCTCTGCGCGCCTCGCGATTTTCCATTTTTGGCGTTTGAGGCTTTTGAAAAGATCCAATATTTCTTTTTTGGCCGCTTTCAGGGTCAATTCTTCCAGCCCCATGCGTTTTCGCAACTGGGCTTTAAGTGATCGTATCTCTTCCCTGGAACGGGCAGGATTTTCGGAAGCTTCCATCAATCTCATGCGATAGCGTTCAAGAACCACCGCTTCCTCGGCCAGCCGCCTAGCCCGTTCACCCAATTGTGTTTCCCGGCGAATCAGGCTCGCGCGTGCGGCCAAATCCTCCATCCCCTGTTTCTGAACAACGCGCGGCAGACTCCTTGGCCCGGTTTTTTGTTTTGCCCGTTTGCCAATTTTGCTTAATTGAGATTGGGAATGGATGGGTTCTGAGGCCGACATTCCCCCTTGTTCCATTCCCTGGGAATTTGTTGCCGATGGAAACGAAAGGATGTCCTGTGGTCCATGTTCGGCCAAATCCCTGGTCGGGGCAGGCATTTGGGATATCACCTGAATATTTTTCAGGTAATTTTCCAGAAAGGTTGCCGAAAGTTCCGCTTCGCGGCGTTCCCGGATTTCGCGGTATTCGGCCACAAGCCGCAGCAATTCCTGTTCACGATGACTGACCGCCAATTCCCTTTCGGAAATCGAGGAGGCCCAAAGTTCGATGCGCTTTTGCCAGGAATCGAGCCCAACCGCACGCACAGGCTCCGCGGACATGTCCGAAATCCGTTCATGAAGCAATTGAATGATCGCTTGCGAAGCGTCCGGGGCGATGCGGCCAAGGGCTTCTCGCAAAGGCGCCCCTAATTCCCCCAAAATACGCGACTCGGTGCGTAGTCGTTCTTCGTGGTGTTTAAGCTCACCCTGTTTCAGAAGCCAATCGCCCTGATGGGTAAGATATTCCTGTTGGCGGGCAAAATTTTCCGCATCCAGCCTGGTTCGTTCCTGGACGAGTTCTGCCTCGGCCTGAAGCAATTCACGCTCGCGGCGGGACAATTGATCGACGATCAACTGGGCCGCGTTAAGCTTTTCGTCAAGAAGCGACTGGTTTTGATGCAAAAGACCGGTTGCCAATCGGATATGTTCGCGCCAACGAACCGAAGCTTTGCGCCTGAGGGTATGAATTCGTCTTTGACGAAGGCTTAGCTGATTGGCTGTATTTTTTAGCAGGTTCCTCTGGGAGGCAAGTTCCTCTACGGAAGCGGCATGCTGAAATTGATCCTGTTCCAAAGCGGTTTTCGTAAGAGTAAGGCGCGTTTCCGCTTTTTTGAGTCGTTTGAGTCGGCTGGTCAGAGCTCGCCCAAGGTTTTTGCGTTTTCTTGTAAAAGCCGCTTCGCGTTGTTTTTGTTTATCGGTTTGTTGGTCCAAACGCAGCTGGGCAGCAGCAAGGCTCGAAGCCAACTTGTAAAGGCTCGACCGGGAATCATTTTCGTTTGGTACCTGGGAAGAGGTTCCACCAGGGGAAGCGATCTTGTCAAACCCCGGTTCGAGGACCTCAAGGGTCAACGCCCAACCGGACCATTCCAGCCTCAAAGCCGAATCGAGAACCCATTCCCCCGAAGCGATTCCGCCATGTTCGGCATAGGGTCCTGATAGAACTCGCAATCGCCATGCATCGGGATTACGAACAAGGATAGCTTGTTGATTGACAGGCCAAAGGTGACTCCAGGGGCTTTGCGCAAACAGGGAATGGTCCAAAACCGCTATCGCACCCTGGATGTCAAATACAACCCGTGCGTCATGACGGTCCGTTCTGGCAAGTCGTAACCGGGCCAGAGGAGAGTTTGCGCTTTTTTGGATAGGATCGGACATGATCCCAATTTCCCATGGAAGGACCCAGGATACGAAATCCGAGAAAGGAACAATTCCTTATTCGGTGTTTGCCTAATCCGGGTCACAAGGAAAATGCTTTAGCGTGGGAAAGGTTTTTCCACCAGATCAAAAAAATTGCTAGCTCGCAGATCGCCCAAGTTGCCCACAACTATATCCGCCCCCGCATCCTTTAACTTTTCCGCCGGGTGATGCCCCACAAAAGTCACACCGATGGCCTTCATTCCAGCGGATTTGGCCGCCTGTATCCCTGCGACCGCATCCTCGACCACTACACAATCTTTGGGTTCAAGGCCAAGGGCCTCGGCCCCCCGAAGGAAGACCTCTGGATGTGGCTTCCCATTTTGGGTGTTTTCCTGTCCGATCCAGGCCCCCAAATGTCGCCCGATACCGGTCAATTCCAGTATCATCTCAAGATTTCCCACAGGGGCACTCGATCCGATGGCTTGAAGCGCCCCTGTTTGACCGAGTTCCTCCATTAGTTCCGCAACCCCGGGCAACAGGGTAATCCCCTGGCGTCGGGCTTCCTTGCGGTAGAGAAGTTCTTTGGCTGATGCCAATTGGGCATTGGCAATCGGGTCGGGTTTACCAGGAAAGAGATAGTCGAATATTTCCGGATTGCGCCTTCCAAAAGTTAGGCGAAAGTCTTCCCGGGTGAATTCCCTACCCAGCTCACGGCATGCCAGAACCCAGGCATCGAAATGGAGTTCGGCCGAATCAACCAGGGTTCCATCCATATCCCAAAGCACACCCAGTTTTTTCTGATTCATACCCGGATTCCCTGGATCAGTTGAGGCCACACCCTGATTGGATAATTTGGTGTTAAGGTTACGGAATCAGTGTGTCTCTGTCTCCTGGGTTTCCCTAGGTAGATTCCCCTAAATCCGCTATAATCGCTAGTGTCCAATCAAACTGGGGTTTGGTTGGTTGGGCGTTTGTCCTGATCGAAATTCCCGATGAGGTCCTCCTATGATTACAGCTTTCTCCCGGATGAAGCGGTTGTTGATCGCATCGCTCTGTGTGAGCATGACTTGTTTGGGTGTTTTGATTCCATGGGTGGGCGCGGCTCCCGTACCCGCAGGCGACCTTGCCAAACTCAAGATTATTCCCGCTTCCGCGGGCGCTGTTGTTGTCATTCGTGGTGTCGAAGGGGTCAAGGGGCGTCTTTTTGAGATGCTCAAAAAGGCTCTGCCCGATTATGCCCCCATGGCGCAAACCATCGTGGATCTCAGTTTGGGAAGTGGCATTGATGGCCGCAAAATCGACTCACTGGCCAAAGATGGCCCGATTTACCTTGCGGTTCAAGGGATCAAGGAGAAAGATTTTGACGCGGACAATCCGAATTTGACCGTTATTGCCTCCGTAAAGGACTATGCCAAATTCCGCGACGGAATTCTCAAGCCCGAAGAACGCAAGGACCTGACCAAGGATGGTAACCTGGATGTCATCAAAACAGGCAAGCGCGTTTACTTTATGGCCGAAAAGGACGGCTTCGCCATTATTGCTCCCTCCAAGGAGGGGGTTGAATGGGTTTTGAAGTCAAAAGAATCGCTCGATGGCAAGGTAAGCCCGGCACTTTCCAGTCGGTTGGCCGCCGCCGATTTGGCTCTTTTTGTCAATCTTGACCAAGCCCTCAAGGAATATGCGGAACAGCTCAAGGACACCGAGGCCTCCGCAGTTGACTTTTTGAAGTCTGCCGCCGAAGCACTTCCCCAAGAGCAAAAAGCCAGCTTTGAACTCATGCAGACAATGGTGAAGCCCGCTTTCCAATCCCTTCGCGATTCCAGCGGCGTGGTTGTCTCGTTGGGAATCGCACCGGACGGCGCGCTTCTTCGATTTGAAGTCGAGGCTCGCAAGGGCACCGAAACCGCCAAGTTCATTAATTCGGTTGGTGTGTCTCCTTTGGAAGCTTTGGGCAACCTCCCCGCGGGCCAGATGTTCTATTCCGGCTTTGTCGGCGGCGAAGCGATGACCAAGATGATGGAAACCTTTAGCAAAGGGCTTGTTCAGGATGGCAAGAACGAGGAAATCAAAAAACTGCTCGAAGCCACCAAAGCCGTGGCAAAGGCCGGACCCGGCGACACGGTAACCTCTGTGGACATGCCCCTTGCGGGCCTGGGAATCACCCAATACAAGGATCCTTCACTGGCCATTGAGGCCCAGATCAAGACCCTCGAACTGATGGGGCCGGGCGCCCTATATGGAAGTGGCGCGGTAAAAAGCTCCAAGGTCACCAAGGATGCCGTAACCCACGATGGGATCAAGTTCACAAAGGTTGAAGTGATCTGGGACTTTGACAAAATGTTCGGCAACAGCCAGGACCTCCCCGAGGAAGTGAAAAAGCAGGTTCTCAACATGATGAAGGAACTCATGGGAGAAAAGATGGAGGTATACTCCGGTATCTCCGATGGCAAGCTGATCCAGATCACCACTTCATCCGCCGAAAAGGCGAAGAAAATCTATGACGCCCACAAGTCGGGCAACAGCAAGATTAGCAGTATCGAGAACTATGGCGTCGTACGCCGTGGCCTTTCCGAGCGCCAAACCATGGTCTTTTTGACCGACCCTGTTCGTTACTTTGGAAAGGTTATCGAAGTGATGAAGGGTGCATTCGCAGGAATGGTACCAATCCCCCCGGGATTCCCCGCAAACCTGGACAAGGCCAAGCCCAATTACATAGGTGGTGGCGTAATCCTTGAGCAGAACAACGCTGCAATGGAGTTTTATGTCTCCAGCGCTTCTATCAACGAGATCTTCAAGACTTTTGTGAAGCCTTTCCTCAACCAACAGTAAGCCACGCGATTGGTTTTCGAACAACTCAAGGGGGCCCTCAATGGGCCCCTTTTTTCATACCTGTCGATAAACTTCCCAAAGGGGAATGCCATGTTGCAAAAGGTGTATCAGGCCAGGATCGTCAAGACGGAACCATATCAAACAAATCCAACTATTGGGATCGCACTATTGCTACTTCTTTTGACTGGCTGTGGAGGCGCCACCAGTCCCTCACCCAATGGCCAAGGCCTGGTTACCCCGAAAGTTGAAGCGCCAGGTGTAACCCAAAAGGAAACACAACAGGATCAAAATAGGGACTCAATGGAAACCATGCAGAGACAGATGGACATTCAGATGATGCCAAAAGACATGAAGAAATAAGAGGTATAGGGGTCAGGGGTTTGGCCGCAATCCCTTTGGTGTGTTAATCGAAAACCGGGTTGAATACATCCCGGATGCTCATGGCGCCATGAACACTCAAGTGATCGGCATCGCGATAGAAGACCCCTTTTGCGTCAAATGGGAGAAGCAGTCCCGGGTTTTCGTCACGAACGAAATAGGGTAACGGGTCCAAAATCCCCACGCCTCGCTTTGCCAATTCGGGAACAAGTTCAAGGTAACAGGCGTTGGCTTGTTCATGCTCGGAAAGGGAAACGCCCAGCCGATGTATTTCGAATTTGCGGGTTAGGTTCATCGACATGATTCGTGGAACATGGTAGGAGAAATTGGGAACATCCATGAGGAAAAACACCCGGATGCCAAGCTCATGGATGCGGTCGACGGTTTCCAGAAGGCGGGGATGTTCCGAATCATTGGAGAGATACGAGGACCAGCGGCTGGCGAGAATGACTGTATGAATTCGACTTTTCTCAAGAAATTCCAGGACGAGCTGGTTAAAGGTATCCTCGTCATCCTGGCGAAAAGCGCCAATGGGAGGCGTGAGAAAGCGCGTCGCGGCCAAGGCGGTGGTGTTGTTCAGTTGGCAAAGCGACTCGATCGCGGGTAGCACCGCCATGGCATGACTATCGCCCCAAACAAGGATCTCCGGTGTCTCGGTTTCGTCCCCAAATCGCGCCATATTGTCAATGGTTTGGCCCGGGCTATGGTTTGGAAGGTAGCGTTCCACTCTTTGGGTTGTGGCATGGACAAGGTTTTGCTGAAGCGGTTGATCCAGTTTCTTACTGGTTTCATTCACAATGATGTTTCCCGCACAAACCACCAAAAGTCCAGCCACCGTCGCATATCGCAACAAGCCATTTGGTGTGGGAACAAAAGCACGATTCCGGAATGGGGCTTCGACAAAATAATAGGTCAATATCGATAGCGCCAAACCAAGCAAAAGAACCCCGATCCGGGAAGGAAATTCCGGCGGATCAAAACTCCAATAATTCAAAAATGCAGTAAGTGGCCAATGCCACAAATAAAGCGGATAGGAAATTTTCCCAAGAAACGCCAGGGGTGGGAGTGATAGGAATCTTTGGAAGAGTGGGGAAACGGAACCTTTCGGATTGGGCCAAAGGAGTAAACAGGTCGCAAAAACAGGGGGGATAGCCGCCCAGCCGGGGAACAGGGTATGCCCATCATAAAGCACCGCGCAAAAAAGAAGGATTCCCAAACCAAAAAACCCCATGATTTCGCGGACTAAACGAGGTAGAAGCACCGGAGAGGCCATGGCAAGAAGGCTGCCCGTGCCCAATTCCCAGGCCCTGCCGGGGAGAAGAAAAAACGCCGCCGCGGATTCGTGCGAAGCACCCCAAATACTGATCCCAAGGGATGCGAGAGATAACCCGCCAACCCACCATGCGGCTTTTCGCAACTGCCCAAAACGGGTCAGAAGTACAAGGCCCACCACGATCAGAAAATAGAACTGTTCTTCGATTCCAAGCGACCAGGTGTGAAGCAGGGGTTTGTAGTCGGCTTCTTCGGAAAAATAACCCGTGTCCCACCAGAAATAGAAATTGGAAACCATACCGACAAGAGCAATCGCGGATCGTCCAAGGCCCTGATAAGCATCGGGCGCCATCACTAAATATCCGGCAACCAGTGAAATTGTTGTGACCACAATCAACGCGGGAAGGATTCGCCTTAGCCTTCGCTCCCAAAACGCAACGATGGAAAAATTTCCCCGCTCCATGTCTTTGAAGATCAACTTGCTGATCAGAAACCCGGAGAGGACAAAGAAAACATCCACGCCAATAAATCCACCGGCCAATGCAACCTCGGCATGACAAAACACTACGCCCAGAATGGCCAAGGCCCTAATTCCGTCCCAGTCGGGCCTGTAGGGTAAACGATGAAGCGACATATGCCAATACCTGCAATGATTCTCCGGGACAGTATAACAGTAGCGATGTCATTTTTTGTGTCAAATTTATGATAAACTTTTAACCACAGAATTAAAAATTATGATCAAATACTCATGAGATACTCATCACTTGCTCATGAGAAAACATGGGGTAATTCTCATGATCTGAAGGTGGTTGGTCACCCATGTCCAAAAATTCGAGTCTTCTCTCAGAAGAATTTGGGGGGAGGGACAAGGGGTATGGGATACCGGTCCTGGCAAGCCATCCCAGCGCCAAACAGCCTAAAATAAAGGGGTCTATGCTTTTCCATTTTCCCAATCGAGCGGGTTTGGTAAAATAAAAGTTCCTTCCTTGGCGACACCATACGGTTTCGCATCCCTCCGGGGCAATTTCTCATGATCCGAAGAATTTTCTCCCTGGTCATTTTGGCCACAAGCTCATCGACCGGTTTCACCGCCGACGGGCCTGCCAAGCTTTCGTTCAACCGGGACATCCGTCCCATCTTTGCGGAATATTGCACCTCGTGCCACGGACCGGGGAAAAAGAACGGCGGACTAAGGATCGACCTTGAAGGAGCCGTCAAAAAAGGTGGGAAGTCAGGTATTCCGACTGTTGTTGCCGGAAAACCAGAGGAATCGGAACTTCTCAAGCGAATCCATAGCACAGATGCCACCGAGGTTATGCCGCCTCCAAAAACGAACAAGGTTCTCAAAGATGAGGAAAAGGCCAGGCTGAAAGAGTGGATTGCCCAGGGTGCGCCTTTCGAAGGGCATTGGGCCTTTGAGCCAATAAGGAAGAATTCCAAGCCTTCAGCAGGGGATATCCTGATTGATCGCCATATTCTTGCCCGGCTGTCCCAATCCGGTCAGGGTTATCGTCCTGAAGCGAGCCGTGAGACCCTTATCCGGCGTGTTTCTTTTACCTTGACAGGGCTGCCTCCAACTGTGTCCGAGGTAGACCAGTTTGTGAGGGATACAGGCCCGGGTGCCTATGAGAGGATGGTCGACCGCTATTTCACTTCAGCCCGTCATGGCGAAGAGATGGCACGCCATTGGCTTGATTTGGCTCGTTATGCCGATACCCATGGCTTGCACCTTGACAACGAAAGGCAAATGTGGGCCTACCGGGATTGGGTTGTAAAAGCCTTTAATACCAACCTCCCATTTGATCAGTTCACCATTGATCAAATCGCCGGGGATCTGCTTCCCAATCCCACGCTGGACCAAAAAGTCGCAACCGGATTTTCCCGCTGTAATGTGACAACAGGCGAGGGTGGATCGATTGATGCGGAATGGATCTATCGCAATGCGGTCGAGCGTGCATCGACTGTATTTACCGCGTGGTTGGGAATGACGGGCGGCTGCGCGCAGTGTCATGATCATAAATTCGATCCGATAACTGCCAAAGACTTCTACGGATTTTATGCTTTTTTCCATTCTGCGGCGGACCCGGCCCTTGATGGGAATGCGCTGCTCACCGCCCCGACGGTCAAGCTCGAAACCGAGGTGATCAAAAAAAGACGGGCGGCGCTTCAAAGCGAGCTGGATGGAATCCGCTCAGCTTTGGCGGCATCCGGGGCCAAAGCACCTTATTCCGATCCTGCAACAGGACCGGAAAAAAATTCCCCCAAAACAACCGAAGATATCTGGTTTGAGGATTCGTTCCCTTCGGGAAGGGTTTTTGCAAGCCCGGGTCATCCCACCGAATATGTGGACGCCAAATCGGGAAAAGTCTTTTCGGGATCCAAAGCCATCAAACGCAAGGATGCCGGATTGACCCAGGATGTCATTGAGGGGATGCCCACAAAAACAATTCCCGCAGGCGCAAAGCTATTCGCCCATGTCTATATCGAATCGTTCGACAAACCGAAGACACTAATGCTTCAGTACTTCAAGGGAGGGTGGCTTCACCGGGCGGCGTGGGGCGATTATGACACCATTCCCTGGGGAAAGCCCGGTTCGACCGAAAAGGTGAACGCGGGGCCCCTACCCGAGGCCGGAAAATGGGTGAAACTCGAAATCGATGCTGGAAAATTGGGCCTGAATGCGGGAGACCAGATTACCGGTTTTGCCTTGACCCAACATGGAGGAACCGTGTTCTGGGACAAGGTCGGGGTATCCGGAACCAGCGATCCGGCCTCGGATCCAAAACAGTCTCTTTTGGCATGGTGGAAATCGCAAAAAGGGAAGGATGCTCCCGATGCTCCTGTCTCTATTGCAGGCTGGATCAAGGAAGGGCCCGAAGCGAAGCGTACAGAATCGGAAAAAAACCAAGTAAAAAACTATTATGTGTCTGAAGTTTGGCAAAGCGCTCCAACCGAGGTGGTTGACCAGCGCGTCAGACGCCAGTCTAAGCAGGCGGAATTGGCCAAACTCGATGGTGATCTTCCAGGCAGCTTTGTTTTCGCAGATCTGCCCCAGCCCCGCCAAAGCTTTGTGATGATGCGGGGCCAGTATGACAAACCGGGGGAAAAGGTCGATCCTTCCACCCCAGGTTTCCTGCCTCCGATTCGAGGTCTGGAAAAGCGTCGAGGCAACCGGCTCGATCTGGCCAAGTGGTTGGTTTCCGATGACCAACCACTTGTTCCCCGAGTTGTTGTGAATCGGTTTTGGCAACAGGTTTTTGGTACCGGTCTGGTAAAGTCCTCTGGCGATTTCGGAACCCAGGGGGAAATGCCCAGCCATCCCGAACTGCTTGATGAATTGGCTGATCAATTCCGGTCCAATGGATGGAATGTCCGTGAGCTGCTTCGGGCGATGATTGTATCCCGGGCGTTTCGGCAAGGTTCCGAGGCGCCGGAATCTTCATGGAAAGAAGATCCGGAAAATCGGCTTTTGGGGCGGGGACCCCGGTTGCGCCTCGATGCCGAGCAGATCCGCGATAATGCGCTCTTTGTCAGCGGATTGATACGGTTGGACATGGGGGGCAAGGGATCGATGCCTTATCAACCCGCCAATATCTGGGAGCCTGTCGGATTTGTTGGATCCAACACAAGGTCCTACCAACAGTCCAAAGGAGATGACCTCTACCGGCGCAGTATTTATGTCTTCCTGAAAAGGACCGCTCCAGCGCCTTTCATGAGCAACTTTGATGCTCCCAACCGCGAGACACCCTGCACCCGCCGCGAACGCTCCAACACCCCATTACAGGCCCTTCAATTGATGAATGATGTTCAGCATGTAGAGGCTGCCCGTGGCTTGGCAACGAAGTTGCTCGAATCGGGAAGCCATGCAGCCGACCGGGTTCGCTTTGGTTTCAGGACAGTCCTCTCCCGAAATCCCAACTCCCGGGAGGAACAGGCTTTGCTGGCTTTTCTCGAAAGGGAACAAGCCCGCTACCAAGCCGATCCGATCGCGGCAGGAAAGCTGATCCGGTTGGGGGAATCGGCAATAGCCAAAGGGACTGATGAGCCTACGCTCGCGGCGTATACGCTTCTCGCGAACCTGATCCTCAATCTCGATGAAACGGTCAACCGAAACTAAAGGAGATCCATGATGAGTGATTTTCGACTTTGGCCGGATGAACCGACCCGCAGGCAATTTTTCGCGGGTTCGGGATTGCGCATGGGCGCGCTGGCCCTTGGCATGATGTCGGCGCGTCGGGGTGCCTTGGCCTCCGGGGGACAAACGCCCGGTGGGATGATCCATCCGCCCCTTCCCGGTTTGCCCCATCATAAACCTACAGCGAAGGCGCTGATCTATCTGCACATGAATGGGGCTCCAAGCCAGATCGACCTTTGGGACTACAAGCCCAAGCTGAAGGAGTATTTCAACAAGGACCTGCCACCCAGCGTTCGGGGTGAACAGCGCCTGAGCACGATGACATCGGGCCAGACCCGTTTCCCTGTCGCACCCAGCAAATTTACTTTCAAACGCTCGGGAAAGTGCGGAACATGGATCAACACCGACCTCATGCCACACACCTCCCGTGTGGTGGATGAGCTTGCGCTGATCCGCTCCGTCAACACCAATGCCATCAACCATGACCCCGCCTGTACTTTTGTGATGACAGGCAGCGAAGTTCCCGGCAAGGCGTCGATCGGATCCTGGCTGTCCTATGGTCTGGGAAGTGAAAGCAATAACCTGCCTGCTTTTGTGGTTTTCACACCCCGCTTCCCAAGCGATTCCAATGGTCAGGCGCTTTTTACGCGAATGTGGTCAAGCGGATTTCTCCCCACGGGCTACAACGGTGTCGCTCTTAGGGGCGGGGGTGATCCGGTGCTATACCTTCGCAATCCTGAAGGAGTCTCCTCCACGGATCGCCGGGCGATGCTCGACACCCTTGGGGATCTCAACCGGATGAATTCCGACCGTTTTCACGACCCGGAAATCCAGACCCGCATCGGCCAATATGAAATGGCCTACCGGATGCAATCGAGTGTTCCGGACCTGACGGATCTCTCCGCCGAGCCAAAGCATATTCTGGATCTTTATGGTCCTGATGTGACAACCCCGGGGACCTATGCCCACAGCGCGATTATGGCCAGGCGCCTGGTCGAACGGGGAGTGCGGATGGTGCAACTCTTGCACCGTGGATGGGATCAGCATGGCAGGCTCCCCTATGAGCTTGGCAACCAGTGCAAAGACACCGACCAACCCAACGCGGGGTTGATCATGGATCTGAAACAGCGGGGACTTCTTGATGAGACCCTGGTTGTCTGGGGGGGCGAATTTGGACGAACCGTCTACTCCCAGGGGACGCTGGAGCGCGATAACTATGGTCGCGATCACCATCCGAGGAACTATTGCATGTGGATGGCAGGCGGTGGCGTAAAAGGCGGGATTACCCACGGGGAAACGGATGATTTCAGCTACAATATCATCAAGGATCCAGTGCCGGTCAATGACCTCAATGCAACGATTTTGCATTGTTTGGGTATCGACCATGAACGGTTTACCTACCGTTTCCAGGGTTTGGAACAAAAGTTGACCGGCGTTGAACCTCAAAGAGTGCTCAAGGAGCTTTTGGTATAGCCTTTTCCTTTGCGAAATGGATCGGAGTCTGAGATGTCCAGCAAGATTTTGGCGTTTGCGTTGATGCTCCTGGCTGTAGGCCCGGCCTTTTCCGGCGAGGTCCTTTCAGGAACCTGGAAAGGGACCTGGACCAGTTCGGCGAACGGTCACACCGGACCGCTTAACGCTCGTATTGACCCGGATAACGGGAACACTGTTGTTGTCCATTTCCGTGGTCGATTCGCGAAGATTGTACCATTTGTTTACCGTAGTCAATTGTCCTTGGTTTCAGAAGACGAGCAAGGAACCCACCTTGAGGGAACCCAAAAACTCCCACTCTTTGGAACCTTTACCACCCGCGCCACGGTCAAAGACGGCCAATTCTTCGCGACCTTCCAATCGGGCAAGGACGGTGGGGAATTTCGTATGACCCGGACGGGGAACTAGCCTTCAGGCAAACGGACGATTACGGATTGCAGGGGCATTTGTAAAAATTCTCCTGCATGGCCCATCACCTCTGCTTGGTGCATTACCTCTGCATGGAAGATAACCCGGGGAATTGTTTTTCCAATCGGTCTTTGGCCCGGATTAGCCACTGGTTGTGGACCGGACCCAATGCGTGAAGGATAGCCTTTCGACCTTCGGTGAATTTGCTGTTGTCTTTAATCTCTTCGATGGAAATATGCATCAATTCAATTTGCAAGCGGTCGTCTGGCAACAAAGGCGCCACCCGGTCGGCCCACTCCACCAAAGCCACCCCATCCCCCTGACAATATTCTGAAGGCCCCAAATCCCAAAACTGCTCCAATGATTCGAGCCGATAAACATCAAAATGATGTACCGTCAGTCTGCCGGGGTAATGTTGCAAAAGTACAAAAGTCGGGCTGGAAACGCTTTCCGGGTCGATGCCTCCCACTCCGGCGCAGAAACCCTGAGTGAAGGTCGTTTTTCCCGCACCAAGATCTCCCACCAAGGCAATGACTCCTCCCTCCTGAGCAGTCAGGCCAAGAATGTGACCCAAAGCGATGGTCTTTTCCTGACACTCCAGAGGGATTGTTATGGATGGAAAACTCATTATTGCTATCAATCCGGTCTGTTCTTGTGGGAGGCTGAAAAGTACTTCCGCCCGTTTCCATAAGGAGGATTGTGCCAAATCCACCCTGATCAACGAGTCGGTGGTCAAAACGAAGAGTCAAATTCCAAAAAATGAAAGAGAAACGGAAACTCGGTTACCCAAATCCCCGTGAATCCATCTTTACCTAGTGTAACCCTGCTTTACTTTTAGGAAAACGGGATACTTTCTCATTTTTCACACTTTTCTAACCAAAATTAAGCTAATACTGGGTGATCCTTCCTTCTCCCTTTCATTGGTTTGGCCAAAAGGTTGGCCCCAACGATATTGGGATGCTCTGCAATTTTGGTATACCTTGGCTGAACCTGAAACGCTCCGGGCCTAATCCGCCTTATTCGGGTTTATGGTTTTGGCGAATTTGGAGGCTTCTGTGCGAGTACTTTTGATCGAGGATAACAAGGCATTGCAAAAATCGACCAGGATTGCCCTGGAAGAGGAAGGTTTTGCGGTAGATACGGCCAGCGATGGTCGTGAAGGCGATTTCAAAGTCCGAACCGCGACCTATGATGCAATCATACTCGATCTGATGTTGCCTGAAATAGATGGTTTCACCCTGCTGAAACAGTGGCGCAAGGACGGGGTAATGGCGCCTGTGCTCATTCTGACCGCCCGGGGAACAACCCCTGACAAGGTAGAAGGCCTTAATCTGGGTGCCGACGACTACATGAGCAAACCCTTCCAACTGGAAGAATTGTTTGCGCGGGTTCGGGCCTTGATCCGTCGCGGCCATTCGATCAAGGACCCAATCATCCGGATTCTGGATCTTGAGATTGATACCGGTGCCCGCCTGGTTCGCCGTGCCGGCCAGGCCATCCACATGACCCCCCGGGAATACGCTCTCCTGGAATTCCTTGCGTTTCATCGTGGAAAAGTGGTGACCCGCACCATGATCTGGAGTCACCTGTACGATGAGCACGACGAAAACACCTCCAATGTGGTCGATGTCTATATCCGTTACCTGCGGGCCAAAGTGGACAAGGGGTTTGAATTGCCCCTCATCATGACCCGTTGGGGTGAAGGCTATATGCTTCGCACCGAAGACACTCCCATGGCGGATCCCGATTCGTCAAAGAACCCAAAAACACCCAAAAAAACTCCCTAGTAAGGGGATCGTTCCATGAAGTCCCCTTCCTCGATTCGGGTAAGCCTTGTCCTCTACTGCACGACGCTTTTGGCTTTGGCCTTGGCGAGTGTTTCGGTTTTGGGATACCGCACCGCAATGGGGGGGCTTGAATCGCGGCGAGCCGCGACAAGACAACTTCACGAGACGCAATTTTTCGATCGCTGTCGTGATTGCGAAGAAACGATGGACAATGAGCTTTTGGGCCAAGCCCAGACTCTTGCCCGGTTGGTGCAGTTTCAGCTCGACTTTCGCAGATTAAGAAATCGCGAGCTCACGCTTCTTGGATTGATCTCGATCCCCCAAAACTCCTACTTTTCCGCGCCGGTTTGGCTTGCCGGAGTGGGACGCGGACCGGTTGCCATGGAGCTTTTTCGGCGAAACACTGTGGAGGTCCGCCTCGATCCGGCGGAACTTCTCAGACAAGGCGAGGACAATATCGCCGAATACTATCACATCAAAACATCCTGGGGCGCATCCAACCTTTCCACCTCCCTCAATGGGGTCCCACTCGACCAGGATCTTCAACGGTTTGCTCCCAATCAGGCCCTTTATTGGGAATTTGACCAAACCAATCATTCTTCTGGCAGGCTGGTGCGCCGTGTTCGGCTGAAAACCTCGGCCCAAAGTCTGGTTCCTTTCAGGCCGGCACGCCGCCCTGGCCCGGAAATACAGACCACGAACAATCGAGGCGATCGAACCGAACCCCGATCGGAACGGATGGATCGCGGCGATGCCATGAGGTCCTCTCTTTACATCGAATGTGCCCAGGACTATTCGCGATATGAAGCAAAGATGGAGGAGTTTCGGGTCCGTCGCGATGAGGAATTGTTGCAAACAGATACCGAGGTTGATCAAGCCCTTGCGAGTTTGCAAAGGGAATTGACCCTGGTGGGTGCTCTTGGTTTCCTTGCGGCGACTATTGGACTTTTGGCCATTCTTCGGGTTGGGCTTCGTCCCCTTGCCAGGCTTTCCGAAGCGGTCAGTCTGATTACTCCGAAGGATTTTCAACTGAAAATTGATCACTCCCAACTCCCCAAAGAGCTAAAGCCGATTGCTTTGCGCCTTGAGGAAACACTCAAGCAACTCGGCAGGGCCTTCGACAGGGAAAAACAGGCAACCGCGGACATTTCCCACGAACTTCGCACGCCTTTGGCCGCAATGCTTACCACATGTGAATTGGCTCTTAGAAAATCGCGCTCCACGGAAGAGTACCGCGAATTTCTTACCGATTGCCAAGGCGCCGGCCTGCAAATGAACCGGGCAGTGGAACGCTTGCTAACATTGGCAAGGCTGGATGCGGGCGTCGATGCCTTCCGGGCAGCGCTTGTGGATATCAACCAGATCGCAACGGATTGTGTCAATCAGGTCAGCAATCTGGCGGACGCAAGTGAAATTCAGCTTGAACTGGACACTTCTGGGATCGCAAAGGTCTCAACGGATCCTGACAAGCTCTCGGAGGTTCTCCTCAACCTTCTCCACAATGCCATCCAGTACAACAAGAGCGGGGGAACCGTGACCCTGCGCACACGCCAACTGGATGACCATGCGGAAATTTCCGTGATTGACACGGGCATCGGAATTCCCGCGGAATATCGCGAGCGTATCTTTGAGCGCTTTTTCCGGATGGACCCTTCAAGAACATCGGATGGAATGAATTCGGGCCTTGGGCTTTCGATCGTCAAAGGATTTGTGGAATTGATGGGTGGTGCGATTATGGTGGAAAGTGCCCCGGGAACGGGAAGCATATTCCGACTCCTTCTTCCCTTGGCGCGCGAACGAAAGATGAAATCGGTCCCTGCGATTTAATTGTGGTTTTGATTGCGATTGCAAAAACGAAAAAATGCCGGGCGGTTTGACCACCCGGCGGGTAAACCGAATCCTCTCCCCATGATTCGGTTCACAAAATTAGTTTAAAGCCTTTTCATAATCCGGGGGCGAAGGAATGATCAACTATTGGGGAAGAAATGATGAAGGTTATTGTCCCCGGTTTGTTGGTTGAAACGATTCCCTGTCCATTAGGGAACTGGTTGCCATTCCAGACCCAGCGATGTGCCTTTCTCCCGACGGGAGAGAATATCCCAAGGCGTGTTGGGGTACTTTTTGCTTAGGGTTTCGAAGGTTTTTTTGCTCGATTTGGCCATTTTTTTGCCTTTGCTATCCCCTTGGGGAGTGGAGGTCGACGCAAGGTCCCAGCCTCCATGGATTTTGGGATCACGGGCTGGTGCCTCCTTGCGCATCTGGCCCAGCATCGACTGATACTCCCAAATGTACGAGGCTTCGGCTTCGAGTTTGGCTGTGATATAGTCGTAGTTGGCTCGCCAATAGGCGGAGAGCTCATCCTTTTCCTCTGCCGTAGCTTCCATCTCCGCCAAATCCTCGTCAAGTACACCCAGAATCAAGGCGACACTTCTCTGGTTTGTCTCGACATTGCGCTTGAGGACAGCGTCCTCCGCGGCGCGAAAACCGCCCCTCAACAGGCGAAGGTTCTGGTCTTTGCGGATCTCTTTTTTCTTGATCATCAATTCCACTGCGGGACGGACATCCCCGGGAATCGAATCCCGGCCCGAGATTGCCCAAAGGTGGGCCCTTGCTTTTTCCATAAACAGATAAGCTTTATTGTCCTTGGGCGGTGCGCCTGCTTTGGCCGCATCCTCGATCCCTTTGGATTTGGGGTCACAAAGAGCCGCAAAAAGGGCCGGGTCAAAAAGATCATCAGGCGTATCCCCTTTTACGGGTGGCAGGTGGATTGCCTTGAGAATATTCCCCGTCCGTTCCACCAGGAGCTTGTCGGGAGTCTGTCCACCCGCGACCTTGGCAACCGCCGCGGCTTCACCCGATTCCTCGATATCCGATTCAACGCATTTTCCCACCGATTGAAGAGTCTGGGGCTTCCCAAGTTCCTGGGCTTTTTGAGTCACCAGGAGGCTTGTTTCCTTGACGATTTTTTCCACCGGAATCGGATCACCTGCCTTTTGAATCTGTCCTTTAAGACCGTCGTTTAGCACTTTGGAAAACGATGCGAGAAAGATTCCGGCGGGATCGATATCTGTCTCCCAGGAGCGCTCCGCCTCTTTGCAGGAGGTGATAACCTCGATACCTTCCGGGGCGGCGGCGATCGCTGTTGCAAGTTCCGCCGACATCGATTCGCCTCCGGGGCGCTCCTGTCCAAAGCGTATATTTGCATGGCAAATATCCAGAACTAGTACCTTTTGTCTTGACTTGCAAGCTTTAAAATCGGCGAACACTGTTTCAAGCGGGATCAGGGTCTGGATATCCTCGAGGATCCCCTCAAAAGGAACGAGATAGGCCTTTTTGTCCGCGATCGTTGCATGCCCCACAAAAGTCACAATGATCCGGTCCTGGGGACGAGATTGGGCCAGGAATTCGCCCAGCGTTTTTTCAAATACCGGTTTGAGTAGTGGCTGGGGGGCTTTTTCATTTTTATCGGAGACCCAAAGAACCTGATCCTTCGGGACATTGAGTTTTCCCTTTAAAAAGATATCAGGGAGTTGGGCGACAGCGTTTGTGTTGTTTCCACCATGGGCCGCGACCGGATTGGCATAGAGGTAATTGTGAACGGAGAGAATCAGGGCTCGGCGTGGAAACGAGCCACCTGCTTTTGCACCTCCCGCGCCTCTGGCCCCCATACCGGGTGCCCCTCCACCTTTATTTTCCGCAATCTCATTGCCACCACCCGGGAGAATTCCACCCTTGGAGGGCAAAAATATCATCGCCACAACACCCGTAAACAGGATCAACGCCAAAGCGCCCAGCCCAAGGGTAATGGCCAATCCACCCGACCCTGGAGTCCGGGTTTTCCCCGAATAGCGCACCGGGCCA
>Ga0114972_10001027_pt1 | contig 21002 bp, 16 predicted proteins | sample M_140807_EF_Meta_FD_87354 | JGI IMG/M metagenome (GOLD analysis project Ga0114972, IMG submission 87354) | Freshwater microbial communities from Lake Montjoie, Canada to study carbon cycling - M_140807_EF_MetaG | ecosystem: Environmental > Aquatic > Freshwater > Lake | place: Lake Montjoie...
AAACGATCGTGACCGAGGGGAACGCGATAGAAACGACCGTGACCGAAGCGACCGTGATCGAAACGACCGTAACCGAAATGATCGCGACCGAGGGGAACGTGACCGAAATGATCGCGACCGAAACGATCGCGACCGAAACGATCGCGACCGAAACGATCGCGACCGAGGTGAACGTGATCGAGGGGATAGACCTCGAGCCCGTCAAGCGCGTGGACCGGGACGTGGACAACGAGAGCGAAACGAAGGGGGACGTCGTTCCCCAAGACGACCGCATCACCACGGTGGCCGCTCAAGAAACCCTAGACGTTTTCAGAAAAAGAGAGCTCGCGGAAGCGCTAATATTCAAGATCTTTTGAAAGAGGGACAAGAGATTTTGGTTCAAGTTGCTAAAGCTCCTATAGGAACTAAAGGTGCCCGACTTACTACCCATATCAGTCTTCCTGGCCGTAATTTAGTTCTCATGCCGACCGTGAAACACTTGGGTATTTCCAGGCGGATTGAAAGTGAGCGCGAGCGACGAAGATTGCGTGACATTTTCACTAAACGATTACGTCCAAAAGATGCCGGCTTTATTATTCGAACTGTGGCTGAAGGAAAAAGTTTTAGAGATCTTAAAGCTGACGCTGAATATCTTTTAAAAACATGGGCCAGAATTAAAAGAGACTCTAAAAAGAAACGCGCTCCTGCGCTGATTCATGAGGATCTTTCATTGTCCATGCGTTCTGTTCGTGACTTCTTCACTGAAGAGGTCGATTCCTTCGTGATCGATAACGCCGAAGAACATGAAAATGTGCTTCAGTTTATTGAACAGTTCATGCCGCAGCTGAAGAGCACCGTAAAACTGTTCAAAGGGCCTTCTCAATTGTTTGAGCACTATGGGATTGAAGCTGAAATTTCGCGCGCTCTGAACAAAAAAGTTTGGCTTAAGTCAGGTGGATATCTACTCTTCGACCAATCGGAAGCTTTAACGGCGATTGACGTTAATACGGGTCGTTACGTTGGCTCTAAGAGTTTGGAAGAAACCATCCTAAAAACCAACCTCGAAGCGGTGAAAGAGATAGCTTACCAACTTAGAATTCGAAATGTTGGGGGAATTATTATTCTGGATCTCATCGATATGGAATCGATGGAAAACCGAGAGAAGGTTTACCAAGCTCTTCAAGAAGCTCTGAGTGAGGATAAGTCTCGAACCAATATTTTAAAAATATCTGAGCTGGGTCTTGTGGAGATGACTCGTAAGAGAACCCACGAAGATTTGATTCGGTACTTAACTGAAGCTTGTTCGATTTGCGAGGGTCGGGGTTATCATAAGAGCCGTCGAACGGTTTGTTTTGAGATCTTTAGAGAAATTGAAAAAGAAGCGATATCTAACACCAAAAACATTGTAGTTTTCGCGGCTCCTGCCGTGGTGACTCGTATGATGAATGAAGAGAAAAAACATGTGGCTATGTTAGAGGAACGCTTTGGTAAGAAGATTTCTGTAAAACCGGATCCCGCATTTCATGTTGAGCAGTATGAGGTATTCGGGAAGCACTAATTATTAAAAGTCGGGGTGGGATAGTCTCCTGAAAAACAGGCGTGACAGAAACCCTCCCCGGCTGAACTTGAAGAAACTTTCAACAATCCATCTAAACTTAAGTAGCCCAAAGAATCTGCTCCTACAAAGTCTCTGATACTTTCAATAGAGTTTGAGGAGGCTAAAAGTTCTTTCTTTGTCGGGGTATCAATACCATAAAAACAGGGGTGGGCCGTGGGGGGGGCTGAAATTCTTAAGTGAACTTCTTTGGCTCCGGCATCTCTCAAATGCTGAATTAATTTTCGTGAAGTTGTTCCTCGAACCAAGCTGTCATCCACCACTACTATACTCTTTCCCTTAATGGTTTCGGCCACAGGATTTAATTTTAATTTAACTCCGAAATCTCGGATCGATTGCCGGGGTTCGATAAAAGTTCTACCAATATAGTGGCTTCGTATAATTCCCATTTCAAACGGTGTTTTTGAGAACTCGGAATATCCAATGGCTGCGTACACTCCCGAGTCTGGAACCGGAATAACAATGTCGGCGTTGGGCGCAGGTTGTTCTTTGGCAAGTTGTTTGCCCATATTTTTTCTGGTGTGATAGATCGTGCTGCCAAAGACGACACTATCCGGTCTTGCAAAGTAAACCTGTTCGAATACACAGCGTTTTGGAGAAATATCTTGAAGTGGACGAAGAGACTGAATCGAAAAGTTATCTTTTAATGAAACAACTACCATTTCCCCTGGCAGCACTTCGCGTTCATACGAGGCGCCAATGAGGTCGAATGCTGTTGTTTCACTAGCAAAAACGGGCTTACCATGGAGTCTACCCATAACGAGTGGACGAAATCCCTGTGGGTCGCGAAGAGCTATCAAATAATTTTGATTTAGAACCAAAAGGGAATAGGCCCCCGTGATCTGCGTCAGTGCTTGGATTAGTGCCTTAACGAGATCTCGTTCCTGAGTTCTTGCCATCAGATGAAGAATGACTTCAGTGTCGGAAGTAGATTGAAAAATAGAACCTTCATTTTCAAGTCTCTTGGTAATCTCTTTTGAGTTCACCAAGTTTCCGTTATGGGCGATGCTTACCCAACCGAGCGAACTTTTCATTAACAGGGGTTGTAAATTTTCAGATGTATTTCCCCCGGTCGTGGAATATCGATTGTGTCCAATAGCTGAGTGCCCTTGAAGTTTTGAGATAACGGCTACGGAAAAAATATCTCCCACTAGTCCACGCTCTTTGTGGGCAAAAGGTTCCTGGCCATTAGTTGAAACGATTCCGGTCCCTTCTTGCCCTCTGTGCTGTAATGCGTGTAGCCCTAAGTAGGTTAGGTTTGAGGCTTCCTCGGCTCCGGCGATTCCAAAAATAGCACACATGGGTTAGTCCAATCTTATTTAAAAAACTTGTTCCATCTATGCTCCCAAGCTGTTTTTAACTCGGGAATTTTAGTTTCCAAAATTTTAGCTCCACCCTGACGTATCATAAGTAAGCTGGTGTCATTGGTCTGGCCTAAGTAAGTAAAACTAACTCCGGCTTGGCTGGCTATATTTTCTAAATCTCCCCGTTCGATGGAATCGTAAGCGATGACAATTCGGGGGATAGTTTCACCAAATAAAAACCTGTCTAAGTCGGTTTTCTCTGGAATATGAAGTTCCACTCCTGCACATTCAAAAGGAGAATGAAAGGCCATTTCCAAAAGTGAACAGACAAGGCCGCCATCGGAAATATCATGTGCACTGTGGGTGATTTTCTTTTTTCTCAGCCGCTGAAGGAATTTTAGCATTCTCTCTAATAATGCTAAGTCGGTCTCTTCGGGTTGGCCGCATTCTCTTTTAAAGAGACTCGAGGCCATTAAACTTCCTCCTAGTCCTCCTTCTATCGGCCCGATGAGTGCGATTTCCAACTGAGTACTGTAAAAGTGTGATTTGGGAAGGGGTAACTTATCTTCAATGATTCCGACCATTCCTATCATCGGAGTGGGGTAAATGGGTTTGCCATCTGTATCGTTATAGAAACTCACATTTCCAGAGATAACCGGAATTTTTAGGGCCTCACAGGTTTCTGAAATTCCTTCGATCGATTCGCTGAATTGCCACATAACCTCAGGATTTTCGGGACTACCAAAATTTAAACAGTCGGTAATTCCAATGGGTTCAGCGCCTCGAACCGCTAAGTTAATAGCACATTCAGCCACCGCTCTTCTTCCCCCTTCGCGGGGCCATAACCAGCAAACTCTGGGATTACAATCGGCCTTCATCGCCAATCGGATCTCTTTACTTCCCATCTCTCTAACTCGAATGACAGCGGCATCGTCTTGGGCACTTCCAAGGGTGCGGTTACCTACCATCGAATCATATTGGGAGATCAATTTTTCAGGACTAGAAAAGTTAATCTCTTCCATCAAAGATTGAAATTTTGAATTTAGGGAGGCCACCAACATACGGTTTCGATCTAAAAACCAGCGCTGTTTCAGATCGACCGGAGGGCTAGAAGGTCTATCTACCATAAGGGGTTCTGTTACGAGATCCACCGGTAGATCGACTACTTCGGTACCCGCTTTGGTCATCTTGATTCGATTCCCTTGAGTGACGCAACCAATGACCTCGGCATGAAGATCCCACTTCTCATAAATTGTTTTTAGGGGTTCGACCTTATCTAACGAGGTCACAAGCAACATTCTCTCTTGGGATTCGGAGAGCAGCAGCTCGAAAGCTGCCATGCCTGGTTCACGAGTTGGAATTTTGTCGAGATTAATTTCTAGGCCTGTTTTCGCTCTGTGGGCCATCTCAAAAGAAGATGAGGTTAAACCGGCCGCACCCATATCTTGAATACCGATAATGAATCCGGCTTTCATCGCTTCCAGAGTGGCCTCAAGTAACAGTTTTTCCGTGAAAGGATCGCCAACTTGAACTGTCGGCCTCTCTAATTCTTTGTCACTAGAAAATTCTTTTGAGGCCATAGTGGCTCCATGGACCCCATCTCTTCCAGTTTTTGCCCCTACATAAACCAAGGCATTGCCTATTCCTTTGGCATACCCCAAATAAATCTCATCAGATCTCACCACCCCTAAAGTGAAAGCATTTACCAGTGGGTTGAGGTTATAGCAGGGATGAAACAAAGTTTGTCCTGCAACCGTTGGAACCCCGACACAGTTCCCATAATCCCCAATCCCTTTGACAACACCTTTTACTATCGCGGGGGTTCTTTCATAATTAAGGGTTCCAAAACAGAGTGCATTCATGGCCGCTATGGGTCTAGCGCCCATAGTAAAAACATCTCTTAAAATTCCTCCCATGCCTGTCGCCGCCCCTTGATAGGGTTCAATAAATGAGGGGTGATTGTGGCTTTCCATCTTAAACGCTACAGCCCATCCTTCTCCGATGTCTAAAATGCCTGCATTTTCGCCGGGCCCCTGGATAACTCTCTTCCCTTGAGTGGGGAATCGCTTAAAAAACTTTTTGGAAGATTTATAACTACAGTGCTCGCTAAACATAGCGGAAAAGATACTTAGTTCAGCGTAGTTGGGGACTCTCTCTAAATTCTTACAAACATGTTGGTATTCCGTCGGTGAAAGGCCGAGGAGTTTAGCTAACTCCAGTGTCGAAGGTGTAGTATCAACGATTCGTGTGCTCATGTCACAAGACCTAACTGTGTTTTTAAAGAGTTCCAAATTTTAAGCCCATCGTGAGATCTTAGGTCGCTAGCTCGTTCCGGATGAGGCATCAGACCAAAAACATTTTTAGTTTTGTTACAAATGCCGGCGATATTGTGAATGCTGCCATTCGGATTTTCCTGATAGGTCAATATCACTTGAGAGTTTTTGACCATTTCTTGGTAACCAACATCGTCAATAACAAATCGGCCTTCTCCGTGAGCAATAGGGAGTGATAGTGGTTCTCCCCTCTGAATCGATCGGGTCCAAGGACTTTCATTTGTCTCGACTTTAACGACAAGATCTTTGCAGATAAAATTTAAGTTTAAGTTTTTGGCTAAAGCGCCTGGTAGCAGTCCTGATTCGCAAAGAATCTGAAACCCGTTGCAAATTCCAATCACATATCCACCAAGGTCGGCAAACTCTCTTACTTTTTCCATAATGGGCGAACGCGCTGCCATCGCTCCACACCTTAAGTAATCTCCGTAGGAAAAACCCCCAGGAAGAACAATGAGAGAAAAAGAAGATAAATCGGGTGTGTCTTTATGCCAGAGTTTCTCGACCTCGAAACCACCGAGTTTTTTTAAAGAATCGGAAACATCGTCATCACAGTTACTCCCGGGAAATGTAATGACTCCCGCTTTCATGAGTCTAGAATCTCATGTTTGAAGGATTCAATGACCGGATTAGCCAGAAGCTTGTCGCACATTTTGGCTACTTCCCGCTTGGCCTCCTCTTTTGTGGAATAATCTAATTCCATATCTATGACCCGACCAATCCGAAGGTTCTTAACTTTAGCGAATCCTAATTTTTTCAAGGAGTCCTCAACGGTATTTCCCTGGGGATCAAAAACAGAATCTTTGTAGAAAATGTGAACTCTAGCCTTCATAGAACAGCCTCAAAATAGTTTTGGAGTCGTTTTGAAACCTCGAAATAGGCCTCGTCAACGCCGCCTAAATCCTGTCGGAATCGATCCTTATCCATCGGTTCGCCAGTTTTTTTATCCCAAAGCCGACACCCATCGGCGGTGAATTCGTCTGCGAGAAGAACAGAACCGCTAGCGTCGCGTCCAAACTCTAATTTGAAGTCAACGAGCTCTAAACCGATTTCATTAAATACCGCAGTTAAAAGCTGGTTTACTTTGATACTGCTCGTGACCATACAATTTAATTCTTCGGGAGTTGCCCAATTAAAGTAGAAGATATGACTTTCTGATATTAAGGGATCACCCAAAGCATCCGACTTATAAAAAAATTCTAAGAATTCAGGTTTGAAAACTCGCCCCTTTTCAATTCCAAGACGCTTACAGAGGCTTCCAGCAGCACGATTTCTAACCACTACCTCCACTGGGATGATATCCACCTTTTTCACCAACATTTCTCTCTCGGAGGGTTGACTTAAATAATGGGTTTTAACCCCATTTTTTTCTAAGAACTGAAAAATAGAACTAGAAACTTTATTGTTGATGGGCCCTTTGTTTTTAATTGTTCCCTTTTTAAGCGCATTAAAAGCCGTGGCATCATCTTTAAAAAATTGGATGATCTGCTGGGAATCGTCAGTTGAGTAAAGAATTTTGGATTTTCCTTCTCTAATCGACATTTGCTTTTTGGGTTTCATGAGTGCAGTACCTTTTTATAGAGGTATTCGAGGTGTTGAAAATAATGTTCAGGGTTGAAAAGTTTTTCCAATGTCTCTTCCCCCTCTTTTCCAAGCTTTGCTTTAACAGCTGAATCGGATTTTAGTAGCTCGAGGAATGAAATTTTTTTATCCAAAGCTTCTAAAGCATTTTTCTGTATGATCTTATAAGCATCATCGCGAGAAAGGCCCTTCTCAATGAGCAGCAAGAGAGCTCTTTGCGAAAAAACTACCCCATGTAGTGAGTTCAAATTTTCTTTCATTTTTTCTGGGAAAATTTCAAGGTTGGTTAAAAGTGATGTAAGTCTTCCCAGCATGTAATCTGCCAAAATATTGGCATCGGGTGCGATGACTCTCTCTACGGAAGAATGGCTGATATCTCTTTCGTGCCAAAGAGCACAGTTTTCCATTGCGGGGATAACCATTCCTCTCAAGAGCCTTGCGATTCCGGTAAGGTTCTCAGCGCTTATAGGATTTCTTTTGTGTGGCATAGCCGATGAACCTTTTTGCCCTTTGGAAAAACCTTCTCGGGCTTCCCCAACTTCTGTTCGCTGCAGGTGTCTCAGCTCTACGGCAATAGCTTCCACGCAAGAAGCAAGAAGTGCTAGTGCAGTGAAGTAAGAGGCATAGCGGTCTCGAGAAATTACCTGGGTAGAGATAGAGTCGGGGACTAACCCCAATTTGTCACAGACATATTTTTCGACTTCAGGAGGAATGTGAGCATAATTTCCAACAGCGCCACTTAATTTTCCAACGGCAATCTGTTTTTTGGCTTCCAAGATTCGGCTCTTGGATCTTTTGAGCATGTCGTGCCACAGAAGCCATTTAAGACCCATTGTCATGGGTTCAGCGTGAATTCCGTGAGTCCGACCGATCATGGGAAGATTTTTATCTCGTAGAGCATTATCTTTTGTGACTTCGAGACAATGTTCCAATTCTTCCAAAATGATCTCAGCCGATTTTGTTAAGCGGTAGGAAAGAGCGGTGTCTAAAACATCGCTGCTCGTGAGTCCTAAGTGAACATAGCGTCCAGCTTCTCCAATGTGATTTTGGACATCGGAGACAAAAGCTGCAACATCATGTTTAGTCTCTTTCTCGATTTCATGAATTTTAGAGACATCAAAATTTGCTTTTTGTTGAATTTGCTGGAGAGCCTCTTTTGGAATTTTGCCAAGCTTGGCCCATCCCTCGCAGGCTAGAACCTCAATGTCCAACCAAGTTCTAAATTGAGATTCTTCGGACCAAACCAAAGCCATTTTAGGGCGGCTATATCTGGCGATCACAGTTTCTCCTTAAGTAGACTTCACACCTTAATTTTCGGCGACACTATCCTCAGTCAAAGTGAGTAAAGTGTCCATTAGAGTGTTGAGTGCAAAATCGGTCCCGAAAGGAATATTAATTCCAAAGTCAGCACCGGTGTAATAACGGTAATATCCTCGATTATTCAAGTACCACATTCCCTGAACTAAAGTGAGCTCTCGCTGAATGGTAGAACTTTGTTTTCCGCTAGCCGTTTGAATTTTTAAATCCGGGGATGGGAAATTGGCCGGTTTTTTGACCGATTCGAATCGAATAAAGAACTCTTTAAGATCACCTTGTTCTCTATCCACAAGATCATTTTTAAAAATATACCAAAATCCAACAGGCATTCCTAAAGCGACCGGGCCTCGGACCCCGATGAAGGCATAGAAGGGTGTGTGGTCAACTTTATCTACCGGAGGAAGGAGTTCTCCTGTGTCCATGTCAATTTCGTTAAACTCCAATAGTGCTCTAAAGCCCCCGGATTTGCCGGGATATTTTTTCATGTTTTTCAAGCGATTCGTTGCATTCTCAAAATATCTATTCAGAGTCGCCGAATCTTTTCCTTGTCCGATATAACAGGAGCCATCTGTTAGGTACCAATACTCTTTTTTGTTAGTAGTGACGCTTTTCTTTTCTAGATCTTGAGTCGCACATACCCCGCAAATTTGGGTCTTAGCTAAAAGTATCTTACGACTTGCATCAGCGGTTTGTTCCGCTCTGTCTATAGCGGTTGCATCGCCCTTTTGTTCCAAGAGCACATTAAGAGCCTTTTTGTCAGCATGGTACTGCTCATTAGCAGCTTTAAGCTCGGTTTGGCATTGAGTGTTTTGGGTTCGGGCGGCAAAAAATTGATCGACGGGAATGCCTTGAGTGAGTTTTAAGTCCTCACCAGGTTCTGGAATCACAGGCCGAGAAGTCGCAAAAACAGGGCTCGAGCTAAGAGCTAAAATTCCCAGAACCACAAGCTTACTAGCTACAAGCGTTGACGTTCTCATACACAGACTTTTTCCCGCTTTATTGTTCGCACACAACATAGAACTTAACCCTCCTAAATTCAACTTTTCGTTAGATTTTTTATTAAAGCGAAAGCCGCCTTGAGTTCATGGGACTTTTCCCACTCCCACAAGACCAACGCTAGGCGTTGGATTCGGTCGCTCTTCATATTGCCCAAAACTTTAAAGATATTTTCTAATTCGCCATCCTGCTGAAGTGTTTCGAGCTCTGCAGCGAGCTGAAAGACTTGTTGTGAATCATTGATTTCAACGAGGGCATGGTGAAGGTCAAAGAATAAATCGGAATTAATGAATCTAAAAAGCCACTCGTTTTCTTCTCGGCTGAGGGTCACATTCCAATTTTTATTCTGTATCAAACTGAGAGCGGATTTAAGGGCTTGAGTATCGGCTAATAGAGTTCCCTTAAGAAAAGAGAAGAGGTCAGTAATGTCTGTGTCTCGATTTCCTATTAAAGAGTGAAACACTTTGAGAATGGCTTCCTCTTGGCTGGGATTGCATTTAGCTAAGGCTTCTACGAGCTGAGTTAATTTTTCTTCCTGAGTGAACGCCTGGATGACGCTAGGGTATTTGCCTTTGGAATCTTTGACGTCAAACAGCTGCGTAGAATGAAGAAATTTAAAGAGCGCTGTAAAACCCTTGATATCGCGTGTTCGACTATTGCTTAGAATAGAGTGATAAAATTCAAGCAAGCTTATTTGTTCAGGTAAATGACGGTCTAAATCATGAATAACTTCTAAATTTTGTAAAAGAGAGTCCAAGAGATCTTGAGCTGAGGGGTTATTGGGGTAGAGACTTTTAAGTCTTTCCCGGTCTTCTTCTGAAAGATTTCCAATTTCGAGATCTTCAAAGGCAAAAGTGACGAGTTTTCTTAGTTGTGTAAATGACAGGCCCCTTAAAAAGTTTTGAATGCTGTTAAGCATATTAGGGGTTTCTAAATCGGCCAACAGGATGGGGCTGCCTTCGTTGGGGCGCGTGATTAGAAAAGCTAAAGAGGCCAAAAAAGGAACAGGATCGGCAATAGGATGGGCTCGATGAAGTGAGTTCAGTGTTTCAGCCAGCCCCTTTTTGAGACTGAGATCATTAATCGATGAAGAAATTTTGGTAAGAGTCGGTCCGAAAGAATCTCGTTTGATGCTGACCTTTAAGTCATTAGCAAACTCTTCCATATCAAGAGCTTTCAGTTCAGATTCAATTTTGGGCGATAAAACCAATTTACCATTTGAGTCTTTGGTTGGTTTTCCTTTTTCATCCAATTCCAAAAGATTTATTGAGAATGAAAAGTGTTTTATAGGGGTAGCCCACAAGTCGTCTTTAAATTTCTCTTTCGAAATTGCTGATAAAATGTCTTTGTTTTCTTTTGCATAACTTTCAAACCATTCGGTTAATAGAAAAGAGTTAAGAATGACCGAGGCATCCTTATTGATCTGCGAACTGTTTGCCATTTTATCCATGGCAAATTGAATTCTTCTGCACAGATGTCTTAGGTTTTCAGTTGGGGGATCTGTGATGTTTTTCCTTGGGAGTTCAAGCCAGAATTTAGCATCGAGCTCTACGTCATCAAACGGCTCTTTTAGTGTTTCTCGAATAAATCCTGCAGCCCCCCGGAGAACCAAAGGCTCGAAGCGCTCGGCCATTAATCTGACTAAAGTTTCTCCGTCCGCAGTTTTTAAGGTTTCTTGAGCTTCAGAAAACAGGCCTTGAGAGGGGCGATTGAGTAAATCCGCAAGAGTTAACCCTCTGGTCAAAATGGAATCCGATTTTGATGATGATTTTACAATTGAGCTAAAAGATTGACTTAAATCCTTGAGTGCTTCGGCCCCTTTTTTTTCGGAAATATCTTGTAATGATAAAAATATATTTTTGCCGATTTCAGTTGTTCTTATTGTTTGCGCTAAGAGGATTCCCTCTTGCTCAAACGCAGGATCTTCAGTTGCCCGTTTTAAATCAGTAAGAAGCAGAGAGTCTGGTCCCAAAATTTCTGATGAAGTTAATTTTGGAAGTCGAATTTGAGATATTGAATCTAACCAATCAGGATCAAAAATATAGGAGTTGTTGCGAATAATTTTAGAGAAAGACGGATGAGTAAAACTCGATCGCAAGATCTGATTTAATGGCTTAAGTTCCTTTTTGGGATCTAGGTTTTCCAAACTTCTGGACAGGTTAGAAAATGTTTTTGAAAAAATTCTATTTTCAATCAGTTTGGGAAGACCACCGGAATCGAGAGAATCCTGATAGAGATAAAGGTTAGCAGCTTTTCCTAAGGTATTGAGATCGTGGTCAGAGGCCTTTTCGAACCATTTCTTTAAACCATTTAGTCGCCCCGTTTGGTTGACGGCGTTAAAAATCTTTCTGAAGTCCTCTGCAGTTAGGGTGTCTCTCAGGGCTATTTCGGGAAAGAATTCTGGTTTGTTACTCCCAATGACTGGAATTTCGGGGGGCTTGGAACAGCCCACAAACACCAGTAAACCGAAATTTAAAATAACCCCTAAAACCCTGTGCATGGGGGCCAATATAAAGAAAATTACGCTTCGTGTCAATTTAGCATTGGTAAATTGACCGTTATTGCAAGTATCTGAAATGACTAGTTATTGCTGAGGCTTCGGATGGCTTTGGCTAGGCGAGCCCCTTCTTTATATCCGGCGAAGATGGCTAGCCGTTTTTCGGCAAAGTTGGTGGGGGAAGTCATAAGCTGAATATGCCCCTCTAAATTGGCCTCTTTCAATTGTTGATTAACACTTTTTTTGAGAGAACCTAAGTAAAGTTGACGGAATACTCCGTTACTAGAATCCTTTTTTCCGGTTTTTAAAAAGCTAAAGTAATCATCGTACATTTCAACGGCCACGATAATTCTCCCGCTTCTTCTTTTTGCCTCTTCGACGTTCATCCCCTGGATAGACTGAATCCAATCTTGATCTTGGGTCCGAGTAGGATAGGGACGAAAGAGGCCAGGAACAGCCATGGTTTTTAAAAGGGGAGTTTTCCAATCTCCGTGGTCAAAAGTATCATTTCCATCGCTATGGGTATTCCCCGGTGCGATGATAAGAGCAAATTTTGTCTCATTGATCTCTTTTTCTTTAAAGTTGGACTCAATGAGTGAAGAGATCCTTTCCCGGCCCGAATAATCAACTGAAGGATCTGAAGAACTGACACTGGAGAAATCTTTTTCCTGCAGTCTCATCGCGAACCACTCCACATCATGTATGCTTTTCAAAAAACCTGCAGCAAGAACAAAAAGGGTTGGCCAACCTGAAGTAACGATCGTTTCAATCTCGATACCTTCCTCGTGAAGTCGTTTTAAGAGTCCGACAGTCGCAAAACTTGAAACTCCAGCGCCGCCCAAAACCAGGCTGATTTTCCTTTTCTCCTTAAAGGGTTTTGGAGTTTCAACAGCGTTTGGGTTCACGAAAGTACTTCCGCCCGAAGATTGGGCAGAGTTTGAACTTTTATCATCTTGGACTGAGGCCGAAGAGGAACGACGAAACATGGAGCAACCGCTAATAAGGAAGGTCACTAAAAATAAAAGGCTAATAGAAATTTTTCTATAGGTGTTCATAAAATAATAAGTATTCCACATTACCACTTCTCTTACCCGTTAGGGGAGAGGTTTCGGGTCCTCCCTTTAAAATGAGTCCTAGAGAGCTCATCCAATCGGAAAAGTCTTTCATTGCCCCTTCGACATTGGCAGATTCCCGAACAATGCCTCCTTGAAGGATGTTTTCGGGAGAAAGTTCAAATTGGGGCTTGAATAAAAGTAACCAACTTGGGGTGCTAGGAAATTGAGAGACCAAATTGGGAATGATAGCTCTAAGAGAAATAAAAGAGACATCCGATACGATGAGTTCAATACTATCCGCTTGGGGTGAAAGAGATTTTAGTTGTTGTTGGGTTACCAATCTTGCATTTGTTTTTTCAGCAACAATAACTCGGGGGTCATTTCTAAGTTTTGAGTCCAATAAGCCATAGCCGACATCGAGAGCAAATACTGTTTGGGCCCCTTTTTTTAAAAGGCAATCGGTGAAACCCCCGGTTGAACTTCCTACGTCCAAACAGATTTTGTTACTGGGATCAATTTGAAATACATTTAACCCATGTTTCAGTTTGTCACCTGCACGGCTTACAAATTCGGTTCTAGTATCGCGGATTTCTAAAGGGACATCGATTTTTAATGAGGTCCCCGCTTTGTCGATGCGTTGATTTTGGCTCCAAACGATACCCTCCATCAAGAAGGCTCTCGCCTCTTCAAGTGACCCAGCCAATCCTCGCTCAACCAATAGAATGTCTGCTCGTTTTTTCATTTCAATGTGTTAGATTGCCTGAATGTCACTGGACTTACAAATGGGAAAGCTAAATAAAAAATTTTCTAATTTGAATCCCTGGACTCTTATTTTGTTTGTTTTCCCAATTCCGTTAGTTGTTTTGGGATTGCTTTTTTATTTTTGGTCTTCGGCAAGATCGGATTATAAACGAGTCACTAGCCAGTTCATCCAGAGGCAAAATCAAGTGTTGGCTTTTGACGCGATGGAGTTGGCTCGAGAAGTTTCTAACCTCTTGGAGGGAGCCGCGAGAGATATTCAAACGTTGTCTCTAATTACGCCAACGGCTTCTCACTTTACTCAGTTTTATCTTTCACGAGTGGGTCAAATTACCCAACTTGATTCCAGAGATGATTCTATCAATATCGTTCCTCTCCCCCTCTATAATGAGATCATCTACTTTAATTTGCGAGGTGACGAGCAACTCCGTTTAAAAAATGGAAAGATAGAGACTAGGCTTCGACGCTTTTCGGATTGTTCGACTTTTAATCTTTGTGATCCCGCTTTAATTAGGAAAGCTCTCTCGTTAACAGAAGGAGAGCTGTATTTTGGTAAGTTAAATCGTTGGTACTCTAAAGAGAATCAAATTGAAAAAAATGAAGGGGCATATCTTCCGATCGTCTATCGTGGCACAGACGGTGTTTTTTTGATCGGAATCGATTATAGATATTTTAAAGAGCTCTTATCGCAACCCACGTTTCCCTACCAAAGAAAAAACAACCTAATTAACTCTTATCAAAACGGGAATTACATCTACATTGTAGATAGCGACTTAGACTTTATCGCTCATCCCAAGTTTTGGAATGTGATGGGAATAGATCCCTCAACCGGGATGAGGGTCGAGCCTATGGAGACCGACTTGGATGAGGGAAATCGACCGATCAATATTCAAAAGTACAAAGGGCAGAAGTTAAAAAGTTATTTTGATCGATTATTGAAGCGATCTTTTGTTCAAAAATCGGTAGATGTTTTTCAAGCTTCAAATTTAGGTGGAAGTAACCGAGTTTTGTCTGTGGCTCCTGTTTTATTACAAAAGGGACAGTTTCTTAAAACGGGTGTTTTTGGCTACGTAGTCTTGGGATGTAGCGTTGATTACTTCGAAGAACCCAAGGAGCAGTACGTACCGTACTACTGATTTGTTGCGTTGCACCTTATCTCATAGTTACAGTTGAAAGGGAGCGTAATCTACGAGATTATTATCTCTCTGGTGAAAAAGCCTAACCCACATTTTAGTTTTTCTATCTTTTCAGCTGGACTGCTTTGTCTTTCGATGGCCGTTTTGGTCGGTTCCTGTTCCTCTAAAGATAGTTATTCTGTCTGGTCTGAATCTTTAATGGGGATGATTGGGGGAGCCGTCATGACGACTCAACCTCCCAGTGTCAGACGGACCGATTTGCAAACGAGGGCTTTTGCTGGTTTGCCATCTAGTTCAGTGAGCTGTCCCACTATTACAAACGCTGATGATTCTTTGGCCAGTTGTTTGGATTTTCAAAATTCTCAAATAGATCCCAATACCACAGGAAAGTATTTGCGCCGTTACTTGGGGTTGTGCCAAACCTCCGGACTGAAATCGGCTCCTTGGTGGCGAAGTTATCAGGTTTTTAAATTTCCAAGTCAGGCTATTTGTCAGGCTATTAATGCCTCATCGAATGGGTTGAGTAGTGCCAATATATCGGCAAATTCTTTGGTGGGTGAGACTGTCACAATCACTTTTGGTTTGGGGCCTAATAGCGACGAGCAAAATATAGTGTTTTCTCAAGATGGTGATGTCCAGTATTTGTGGAGTAATTTTCAAACAGGTTGGTTGGAAAGTAAGCAAGGTGGAATTGATGTTACCTTCACTACACCTAATGAGAGAAATCTCATGATACAAGGACTTCAGGTAAAAACTTACTCTCCCGTGAACCAAGAGATCAATAGTCCTATTGATCTCTATGTGGATATTCAAAACAAACCCTCAAGCCAAGTTTTAACTTTGAAATCGGATCACACATTTGCATCGATAAAAAACGGGGATCGCAAGTTTGAGCGTAAAGAAGCCAATCTTGATTTTACCTATGGTCAAGATTATCCCCTTCAAGTGGCTTATTCAGGTAGTGTCCCAGTAGTTAAGGCTGGGGGAAAAATCCGAACGCAATACAATTCAAATCAAGCTTTGGCTGTGACTACGATTTCCGAGGATCTAAGATTTACCGATCCTAATTGTTGTTGGCCGACCACCGGAAAAATAACAACCACATTTAATGATCTCTACGCTCTGCCTTTGGTAAGTAAAAAATCATTCACTCAAGAAACGATGCAGTTCACGACCTCATGTGGGCAAGTGACTTTAGTTCAATTAGGGGCTGGCGCAGGTGAAGCTGGAACTAGCCGTACCATCCAACTTAATCAGTGTTTTTATTAATTAGTTAATACCTATTGAAGAGAAATCGAGGACTCTTTTATTGCCCCTTTGGACTTGGTTTTAGTTTTGGGTTCTCTATCCAATGCCAAGAGTTTTTCTAAGGTTTTAGCAGCGATTCCTTCGCCGTCTAGGTGGGTCATAGCTTTTTGTGATTTTGGCGATGCATGATCCACGAACTGATCAGGAAGCCCCATGACCAAACAGTCCTTTTGAAGGTGTTGGCGTTGGAGAAGCTCGAGCACTCCCGAACCAAATCCCCCAATAGCCGCATTTTCTTCCACGGTTACGATTAAACTGGATCGATTAGCCCAATGAGTAATAAGTTTTTCATCGAGAGGTTTGATAAATCGTGCGTTGATTAAAGCTGTTTTTAATCCCTTTTCTCTTAGGATTTTTTGAGCCGCTAAAGAAGATTGAACAGCTTGTCCTACAGCTATCAAACACACATCAATATTTTCGGTGTTATCCGCTGCGAGAAGTTCCCCTTTTCCAATTGGCAAACAGATGGGCTCTTTGTCCATGTTTACGCCCACAACTTCGCCACGAGGATATCTGAAAGCAATCGGCCCACTTTGGTGGTTAATTGCCGTTTTAATCATGTGCTGTAATTCGTTTTCATCCTTCGGAGCCATGATGACAAAGTTAGGAACCGTTCTTAAATAGGTGAGGTCAAAAGCTCCCTGGTGAGTAGCACCATCTGCCCCAACTAAACCTCCGCGATCCATAGCGAAGATGACAGGCAAATTTTGAATTCCTACATCGTGAATAATCTGGTCGTAAGCCCGTTGTAAGAATGTCGAGTAAATAGCTGCTACCGGCCTATATCCCTCTGTTGCTAGACCGGCCGCAAACACTACGGCATGGCTTTCAGCAATCCCTACGTCATAGGTACGGTTTGGGAATTCTTTTTGAAACTTGTTGATTCCGGTCCCACTCGGCATCGCCGCTGTTATGGCCACGATTCGAGGGTCCTCTTTAGCTAACTTAATCAGCGTGTCTGCAAAAATATCCTGGTAGTTGGGAGTTTTAATTCCAGAGCTTTGGATTCCATCATTAATCTTAAAAGCCGTGACGCCATGATACTTCAAAGGCAATTCTTCGGCGAGTTTATAGCCTTTGCCTTTTTTAGTGATGGCATGAACTAAGTAGGGACCGCCTTCGGGTCCTTCTGATTGAATAAACTTAAGAGTTTCAGTTAGCTCTTCTAGATTATGGCCATCTATCGGCCCAAAATATCTAAAGCCGAAACATTCAAATAACATCCCGGGAGTAAAAAAGTTTTTTACACTTTTTCGAATTTTTGAAACGACATTAGCAACGGGTAAACCGTGGTTATTCAAGGAATCCACGAGCGATCGGATCTCTTTTCTAAGACGGTTGTATCCGGGGTGGGTTACCGTATGGTTTACGAACTTCGATAGAGCTCCTACATTGGGATCGATCGACATGTCATTATCGTTAAAAATCACAACTAAATTTTTAGCTGGAATGTGGCCGGCATTGTTAAGAGCTTCATAGGCTAATCCCCCGGTCATAGAGCCATCTCCAATGACGGCGATTCCCATGTGGGGTGATCCGGCTAAACGCATACCTTCGGCAATTCCCAAAGCGGCTGAGATGGAGGTGCTTGCGTGACCCGCTCCGAAATGGTCATATTCGCTCTCAAATCGGTTGGTGAAACCACTGAGGCCACCTTCTTGTCGAATAGTGTGAAAGCGATCCCTTCGGCCGGTTAAAATTTTGTGTGGGTAGGATTGATGTCCCACATCCCAAACTATTTTGTCTTTTGGGGTTTCAAAAACATAGTGGAGAGCCACAGCTAATTCCACAGTTCCTAGGTTGGAAGCAAAGTGCCCACCCTTTTCCGAAATTACTTGAAGGATAAGCTCTCGAACTTCCTGAGCCACCTGTTTCAAAGAAGAGGTCTTAAGTTTCCTTAGGTCTTCTGGAGAATCGATTTTCTCTAACAGTTTCATGGTTTTTTTAAGCTTTCCTTGTACGGATGAACTCAGCAATATCCACCAAATTTTGAGATTTGTCACCCAGGTATCTAACCGAATTAATGGCATGATCAATTAAAAGATTTAATTTCTGCCTCATCTCTGCCGGACTCATGACTTGGGTATAGCAGGGCTTGGGTTTTTTTCTAACCCCTCTTGAATATCTAACAGAGGTTTCCGAATCCAAAATATCATCTGAGATTTGAAAAGCTAACCCCAGAGCCTCGCCATACCTTCGAAAACTTTGAACTTTTTCTTCATCCAAAGGAGTTAATTTTGTTGGAATTAAAACCGAAGCCAGGATAAGGGCCCCAGTTTTATGAATATGAATAAACTCAATCTCCGGAAGCGACGCATCAGATGTATCGATAGTAACATCTAAGAGTTGTCCTCCTACCATGCCCCGAACCCCTGAATGATGGGCTAGAAGTTCTACGACCCCGAGAATTTGGGCGGGCTGAAACTTATGTGATTCACCCAAAAGCAAGGCTTGGCCAAAAGCTTCAGTTAAAAGGGCATCGCCCGCTAAAATAGCTACAGCCTCTCCAAATCTTTTGTGGCTTGAGGGTTTTCCGCGGCGGGTATCATCGTCATCAAGAGCTGGTAAATCATCGTGAATAAGTGAGTAGGTGTGTATGTATTCGAGAGCGCAAGCTGCGGGAAGAACGTCTTCGGGGTTGAGTCCCAAAGCTTCGGCAGCTGAAAGGGTTAAAATAGGTCTTAAACGTTTCCCCCCTCCCTCGAGAGAGTATCGCATGGCTTCGATAAGAGGTTCAAATCTCTGTGAACAGGATTTTTCAAAGCGTTTTAAGTTAGATTCTAAATAGTCATTAACTAACTTAATACGCGAACTGCTAAAAGCACCCGGTGCTTTAGTTTCCATGGCACACCCCAATCCCAAACGAAAAGGATAGGTGACTTATTCAAAAGGTGTCAACAGGTTAAGGATTTTCTGTAAAAGTGGTTGAGGTCGGTTTGTTTTCAGAGTCCCTGACTAGGAGTTCCACCCGTTTTTCAACCTCTTCAAGCTGTTTCATGCACTCGCGGGACAACGAGACCCCTTTTTCAAAAGACTTTAGTTGCGATTCCAGGGAGGTTTCCCCTTTTTCGAGTTCGGTAACAATTTTTTCGAGCTCTTTCAATGAGGCTTCGAAAGATTTCGATTTGGTTTCCTTTTCCATGAAAGGAACAATAGGGGAGATTGGAAATCGCTGTCAAATATTAAACCTTATTTAAATAGCTTATATGTTTGGGATTCATTGACAACCCGTGTTTGGCATACTTACATTGCTCAATCGTAATTTAGGGGGATTAGATCATGATGATTTCTGCCAAGAGTTTCACCAACCGAGCTGTTTTGACCTTGGGCCTTTTTTCGCTGCTTTTGAACGGTAGTTGCATAAAAAAAGATGGAGCTTCTTCTACTTCCGTTACTAACACCCCTGAGGGCAGTGAGATTTTGATTGGGGAATATGGTTCGATGACCGGCTCTGAAAGCACTTTTGGAGTTTCGACCCACAAAGGGGTCATGATGGCCATTGATGAGGTCAATAAAGCGGGTGGAATTAAAGGCAAAAAGATTCAGCTGAAACATTATGATGATCAAGGTCAAGCTGCTGAAGCCGTGACTACAATGACGAAACTCATCACTCAGGACAAAGTGAGTTTGGTGATTGGAGAAGTGGCCAGTTCTCGTTCGATTGCAGCAGGAGCCATTGCTCAACAATATAAAGTTCCGATGGTTAGCCCATCAAGCACCAATCCCAAAGTGACTCAAGTCGGGGATTATGTGTTTCGGGTCTGTTTTATTGATCCTTTTCAAGGAGCTGTGATGGCTAGATTTGCCATCAATAACTTGAAACTTAAAAGAGCTGCTGTTTTCAGAGATATTAAAGCTGATTACAGCGTGGGACTCGCCAATTTCTTCGTTGAAGAATATAAAAAAATGGGAGGGGAAGTTGTAGCTGATGTTTCCTACGCCAGCGGAGATATGGATTTTAAATCTCAGCTGACATCGATCAAAGGGAAAAACCCAGATGTCCTTTTTATCCCAGGTTATTACACAGAAGTGGGATTGGTGGCTCGACAAGCCAGAGAGTTAGGATTGAAAGCCGTCCTTTTAGGAGGCGATGGTTGGGATAGCGAAAAGCTCACCGAAATTGGAGGCGAAGCGATAGTGGGAGGATATTTTAGTAATCATTACTCTCACGAGGATAAAAGTCCTGTAGTGCAAAACTTTGTTGCCCAATTTAAAACAAGATATGGAGATGTTCCAAGCGGACTAGCGGCCCAAGGCTATGATGCGGCCATGGTTGCTTTCGATGCGATTAAGCGAGCTTCAGATCTAAGTCCTAAATCCTTGAGAGACGCTTTAGCACAAACTAAGAATTTCCAAGGTGTCACAGGTATGATCACTATCAATGAAGACCGAAATGCTGTGAAACCGGCCGTGGTACTTAAAGTAGTGGGACCTCAAAAAACCAGTTACGTGACTACAATTAATCCGTAAAAGAGCATTTGATGTTGAACGCTTTATTACAAAACCTCATCAACGGCTTATCTCAGGGTAGTGTGTATGCGCTCGTAGCTTTGGGATACACCATGGTTTATGGTGTTCTTCAGTTTATTAATTTCGCTCATAGCGATATTTTTATGCTTGGGGCTTTTGCGGGGTTTTACATTGCGAAATGGTTGTCACCTTTCATTACCAACCCGGCTCTGCTTCTGGTGGCGGTGATATTAGGTAGTATGGCATTTTGTGTGGCGGTTGGACTTACTGTAGAGAGAATCGCTTATCGGCCTTTGCGATCAGCTCCAAGACTGAATGTTTTGATCACAGCCATTGGGGTTTCTCTTTTATTGGAAAATTTAGGACAGATTGTTTTTGGTGCTGATCCTCAAGTGTTTCCCTCTTTAATTTCTACGAAGTCCCTTTTGGAAGGCGATGGACTTGTTCTTAACAACATCCAAGTGATTGTGGTGGTGGTCTCGGTAGTTTTGATGCTTCTGCTTCACTATATTGTACGTCATACCAAACTTGGAATTGCTATGAGGGCGGTTAGCTTCGATATTGAAGTGGCCAATCTGATGGGAATTCCGACCGATACGATCATCATCTTTACTTTTACAATTGGATCTTCCCTAGCGGGCGCAGCAGCGATTCT
>Ga0114972_10001029_pt1 | contig 20997 bp, 16 predicted proteins | sample M_140807_EF_Meta_FD_87354 | JGI IMG/M metagenome (GOLD analysis project Ga0114972, IMG submission 87354) | Freshwater microbial communities from Lake Montjoie, Canada to study carbon cycling - M_140807_EF_MetaG | ecosystem: Environmental > Aquatic > Freshwater > Lake | place: Lake Montjoie...
CAAGTCTCCCAGATCCCCAGGCGACCAAGGTCCCATCCTGCTTCAATGCCAAAAGGTGATGACCGCTTATCGCAAAATCAACAAACTCTCCCTTACTATTCAGAGAGGTCAAATCCATTTCCTGTTCCTCAATCCCCCCCCAACCAGTGATCAAGCCATCCCTGGAAAGCGTGAACGAACTATCCCATCCGCACAAAACCTTGCACGCCGGTTTCAAATTGGAGGGTAATCGCAATTTGCCGTGGGAATTGTTTCCCCAGTTTCTTACCCGGCCCATTTCATCCAGGACAAGGGTATGGGTTGCCCCACAAGCAATATCCACAAAATACTTTTGATCAGGCTCCCCATCACCGCGGGACCATAATGAATCCTTGTAATATATCTGTAGTTCGCCGAGTTCTTGTGTCCATGAAATGGGTGGAGGAATCCGGGGTGAAATGGTCGCGGTGTTATTCAGGATTGTTGTGGTGCCATTCATGGCCCGGACCCGGATTGGGGCCAGGGGATTAATTGACAACTGGTAATTTCCAGGGCCAAATGCGGCTCGGGACAATCCCACAACGCCGTAGGATCCCCCCTGGCCTATTACCGCCAAGCCTCTGGTCGATATGGGGATACCGTTTTTCTTCAGGATGAGGTGTTCAACAGCAAACCCTTCCACCGCGTCTTCAAAAAACACAAAGATCCGACTTAAAGAGGTTACCGGTCCCCTGGCAAACGACTCCATTCGTGGCCTATTGTGAATTGGGAATTCCCCTACACCCAAATAGGATCCCTTTTCCAGGATTTCCCCCGCATTCTTCACTCCCTCCAATGAGGCAGGGTTTTCACTCCCGGTTGTTGCAGCACCTGTGGCCAACCGTTTTTCCATGAACAAGTTATTCCACACAAGAAAAACCAATGGCAAAACCATGAGCCCGAAAGACATCATGGGCAAGGTGTAGAACTTCCATGAGCGGCCTGAGAACAACTTGGGCAAATTCATTGGAATTTCCCTGGTGATTCCTTTATCCACCAGGCTGTCTCCCCCGCCGGATTTTCTTAATTCCAAATGGACCTGTTCCGCATTGGGCCTAAGGCCTGGATCCTCTTGCAAACATTTTTTAATCAATCCAATGATTGAGTCAGCATGTACCCTGCCCTTGCCAACCTCGGGTCCTGGTTCTCCATCACCCCAAAGCATTTCACGAAGCACCAAACCCAGTGACCAGATATCCGTCGCAGCACCAACCCCCTGGCCCTTGATCTGTTCGGGCGCCGCATAAACCGTAGTTCCCCGGAATATTCCATGAGCCTTATCGGTCGGTCCCGTGGCAATTCCAAAATCTGCCAGGAAAGCCCTTCCCTCGGGGTTCAAAAGGATATTTGCTGGTTTGATATCCAGATGAAAAATTCCCAGGTTGTGGGCATGTTCCAGGGCCGAAGCCAGTTGGCACGCGATTTCCAACGCCATATCCCAATCCACTAATCCCACCCGAAGGATATCCGAAAGGTTTCCCCCCTCGATCCATTCCGAGATCATGAACCATTCACCCGAATCCCGGCCGACATCAAACACAGGAACAATGCCAGGATGATTTAATCTGGCGAGTTTTTTGGCTTCATTTAACAGGTCACCAAACTGGATTCCGGCCGTCCCTTTCGGAGCCAGCAACCTATGGGAGATTTTGATGGCCACCCATCTGTCCATGAGGCAGTCCATGGCTTTCCAAACCTCACCCTGGCCACCCATACCGCTTAATAATTCGAGACGATACCTCCCATCAACCAATAATTCCCCGGGAAAATGAAGGGGTGTCTCCCTTAGGGGGTCCAGGGATTTCCCGGAAACCGCCCCCATCCACCCCACGCTATTCAAAAGGTCTATTTTATCTTTTAAAGGGCCCAAAAGATTTGGATGCTTTCTGCATATCTCTTCGGGAGTGACAGGCGTCCCTTTTTCGAAATTCTCCTCCCATTCGAGTAGATATTCCTGGAGAAGCTCGTGAGAAATCATGAATGAAAGCCCCAGTGGCCCCCCGGATCAGTTACCATCTTTTCACCTCCGGAATTCAGGACAAATCGATATCCCGAAGGGATTTTGCAAGGGACAACCTCGCGGCAAGCCATCTTCGCCTGATTGTCCTTGGAGGCACCTGAAGAGCAATTGAGATTTCATCAACAACCATACCCTGATAAAAGATCATGTCTGCAACTTGTCGTTGCTCACCGGGAAGTGTTTCCACCAGCTCGTGAAAGTGAATCCAATCTTCAAGGGACCCGGGTTCCCCCGCGGAACAGGGTTGCATTTCCGCAGGCTTGCCAAAATCCTTGTTTCTCTGGGATCCCGGGAAAAATTGCTGTCGGCAACCCGGCGAATCCGTTTGGTGGTTAGCCTCGAAGCTGTTGGGACGAGAAAACGCGCGGGCCAAATCAATCAATTCCCGCCGCATTTGCAATGCAGCCAGACCAAAAAACTCAGGTAGAGTTTGGGGCTTTACCGATTTAAGAGCACCAAGGAGCCTTAGCATTCCATTTTGAAGGATATCGTCGGTGTCCCGCCAGCGGGCCACTTTTCGAAAACTCTTCAACATTCTGCGCGCCAGTATCCGAAGTCTGTTCCCACAATGAACCAGAAGCTCTGAAATCGCCTGATCATCCCCTGAGTGGTGCCTTTGAAGGCACAATTGTAACCTGTCTGCATTTGTAAGATTTGTGGACATGGTGGTCGAGATATCTTAAGTAGGTTTTGCAATTTTGTCGATTTTTAACATTGGATAGGTTAGCAACCTTTCCACATACCTTCAGGGGCCAGGAAAGATTCCGACCCAGGGATCGTTCCAAAGGCATTTGGCCGAAAACGAGATCCTCTTATTTCGGAAAAGTTTTACCGAACCGGTATGCGCGGGTCAAATTCGCCCAAATTGTTTCTCCAGGTCCTGCCGCGAAAGCAAAAGCGCGGTAGGACGGCCATGAGGACAATGATTGGGGTCGAGGGCAAGCTGCCTCTGCTCAAGCAGGGCCTCCATTTGAGGCGGGGTCAAACGCTCGTTTGCCCTGACAGCGCTGTGACAGGCCAAAAGCGCCATGAGGGCATGGAGCATCTCTTCCCTCGTTGGAAACAGGTCGTTTTGAAGAAGTTTCTCCGCCAAATTCCTGAATACCTTGCTAGGGGAACGGCCCGACAAAACCACTGGGAATCCGCCAATAGCAATGGCTCCTCCGCCATACGATTCAATCTCAAAGCCAAGCTTTTCCCAGGAGGTTTTTTGGTCAAGGATTGTCTGCGCCTGCCCCGTGGGAAAATCCACCACCTCTGGCAACAGAAGTCTTTGCATAGGCAAAGTACCCGACTCCAACTTCTTCTTGAGCTGATCGTAAAGAATCCTCTCATGAAGGGCATGCTGGTCGATGACCATCACCCCTTTGTCCGTCTCGACAATCAAATAGGAATCAAAAACCTGAACAAATCGCCCAGAGGCATCCTGATGCGAAAAAAGGTCCGCCGGCAAAGGAAGGCCAGGACTTGGGTGGCTTGTTGCGGGTTTAGTTTCCAACACCTGAGAATGTTTTTGCCCGGGGCCATGAACAATCGCCGCCGAAGAGCTGTTGGACCCAGTGCCTAAATCGACAACCTTTCCGCTTGGTCCAACCCATTCCCCCAGTGGGCCAACGGGTGCGTAAGCATTGGCTGGCAAGGAAACAGGCGATTCGTTTTTTGGATAGGATTCGGTTCCCTGTTGCATTTGTGTTGGAGCAGGGAAATCCTTAGTGATCGCCGAGGCTTTTGCGCGATCCAGATCAATACTGGCATCAACCTTTTGAATAAGAGCGGAATGGGGTATGCGGGAGGTTGGTTCACTTTTGGAAGGCAACCATTGGTTTTCCAATGAAAAGTCCACAGGAGCAAACGCCGCCGCTCCCAACCCAAATGGGGTGGCGGGGGACATCATGGGGACACCAGGAACCGGGCTGTCCATGGTGAGAGTCGGGTGAATGTTCTCCCTGCGAAGCCTTTCCCGAACTGCCTTGAAGACCAAGTGGTGGACCGCCTGGGAATCCCGAAAACGGACTTCTGCCTTGGCTGGGTGAACATTGACATCCACCTGGGCCGGGTCGATTTCCAGGGCGAGGATTCCGACCGGAAACCTTCCCACCATAATCAAACCCCGGTAAGCCTCCATAAGAGCGTGACTTAGACTTTTATCCCGAATACAGCGGCCATTGACAAGAAAGTGCTGAAACTTGGTTGTAGCCCGATCGATCCGATTGTTTCCAATAACGCCAAAAAGCCGCATTCCAGTCGATTTGGACTCAAACTCCAGAAGGTCGGAAGCCACCTCGACGCCCCAAAGGATTTCCGCACGTTCACGGAGGGTTGCACCCGCCGGGCACTCTAGGGTTACCTTCCCCTGATTTCGAACAACAAGGTGCGGAGCACGATTTCCCAAACGGCAAAGGGCAAGCATCAGCCTTTGCATTGTTTCCATAAGGTAGGTGGTTTCAGCCGATTGGGCTTTAAGGAATTTGCGCCTGGCGGGAGTGTTGTGAAAAAGATTCCTGACCTCGATGCGGGTGCCCTGCGGCCCGGTCCAGGGTGTAATTGGCCCGAGGATGCCGCCATCACAGGTCGCCTGAACCCCAAGATCACGCCCTTTGACGCGGGATTGGAGGATGGTCCTTGAGACACTTGCGATGCTGGCGAGCGCCTCTCCCCGAAACCCAAGAGTGTCAATGCGCTCAAGGTCTTCGCTTTTTGAGAGTTTTGATGTGGCATGTGAAGTCAGGGCGAGCTCAATTTCCCCGGATTCAATCCCGTGACCATCATCCACGATCCGAAGGAGTTCAATACCACCCTGTTCGAAATCGACCTCGATGCGACTCGCGCCAGCATCCACCGAATTTTCGACCAATTCCCGAACGACGCTACCCGGACGCTCCACCACTTCGCCTGCTGCGATTTGGGCAATAGTCACCGGATCAAGGCGACAAATAGGCATTCGCACCCGATCCTCGGGCCGCTCGTTCCGGTTCAGTTCCTCACTCACTCGTCGCTTCCTTCATCCAGCATTGCCATCTTTTTCATCTTTCTTTGCAAGGTCGGCAGGGTTAATCCCAAAATTTCCGCCGCTTTGCCGAGATCCCCTCCGCCTTGGGCCATCGCGTCCTTGATTTTGTCCTGGAGTTTCCAATCCTGTATGACACGGTAAAGGGTCCGTTCCCCAATTCCAAGCAACTTGGCAGCTTCCTCGCGATTTCCTTGCATAAGGGTAAGCGCCTGTTCAATGTAATAGCGTTCCACCTCGCTTAAGGGTCGTCCAACCAGGCTATCAGGCCCCTGGTGGGTGGTTTGCGCGGAGGGAATCCGATTTAAGACTTCTCCCTCCTGAACATCATCGATTCCCAAAACTCCATCCATATCCAGGACGACCATGCTCTCGATGAAGTTACGGATTTCTCGCACATTTCCGGGCCAGTCATAAGTCGCCATGGCTCGGCGTACCGCCTCGGAAATCGAGGTTACATGTTTGCCATGAAGCTGATTGAATTCCTTCATGAAATGGTTGGCAAGTAATGGAATGTCCTCCCGCCTTTCACGAAGTGGAGGAATTCGAACCTTGAGTCGGTTGAGTCGAAAGTAAAGGTCCTGACGAAATTTGCCATCTGCCACAGCCTGTTCCAGATCCCGGTGGGTCGCGGAAACTACCCGAACATTAACCTTGAGTGGATCATTGGAACCAATTCGTGTGATTTCGTTGTTTTCGAGAACCCGAAGCAATTTGGCCTGGAGGGGGAGAGGCATATCCCCGACCTCATCCAGAAAAAGGGTCCCGCCGTTGGCGTGCTCAAAGCGCCCTTTGCGCATTTTTTCCGCGCCTGTGTAGGCTCCCGCCTCGTGACCGAAGAGTTCATCATCCAAAAGATTTTCATTCAGGGCGGTACAGTTCATTGCCACAAACGGTTTTCCCCGCCTGTTGCTGTTATTGTGAAGCGCCTTGGCCACCAACTCCTTGCCCGTGCCTGTTTCGCCCTGAACCAGGACTGTTGCATTGGTGGGCGCAATATGACGAAGCTTGGCAATAAGTTCATGCATTTTCGGACTGGAACCGACCACGCCTTCAAAGCCAAATTTTTCATCAATCTGGCGCAAAAGGTCCCGGTTAACTTGGGCCAACCTTATCTTTTCCCCGGAGCGTTCCAGAACAGACCGGAGTTCCCCCATATCCAGCGGTTTTGTCAAATAGTGAGCCGCACCCTGCTTGATGGCATCGACCGCTGTTCGCACATCGGCATGGCCTGTGATAACTACAACTTCCGCATCAGGGTTATGGGTTTTTGCGGACTTCAGGACCGCCAATCCATCCGTATCCCCGAGCCTTAAATCGGTAACAATGATGTCAAACGGTTCGCCTTCCAGCTTTTTGAAAGCGGCACTTCCACTGTTTACCCGCTCGGTTTCATACCCCACCCGAGCCAGACTTTCTGCCACCACCTCGGCATGGGCCTTGTCATCATCCACCACGAGAACACGGATGCCTTCGCCAACCCTGGTTTTTGATTTTTCCGTTGCAATTGCCATGGTGTGCCTTCTCCTTGGAGACATTTTAAGGATCCCACCTTTTGTTGCCCGGGGAATCGGAACAAGTGGGCTAACCCAAGGCCCGGCCCTGAGGAGGGCAAGGAAAACAACAATCGGGAGATTTGGGCAAAAAGGGTCCCAATGGAGGCGAGGACAAAAGTTTCCCAAATTACCAAACCCATAAAACCCTAAAGGTCCATTCGTCCCTTTCCCGATATAGGAGGAATGTGAATCCTTTTCCGGATATATGGGGAATTCAGGTGATCCTTCAGGGAATAAGTACGGGGCAACTTTTGGAGCGAATCCGGGATCTCCGTACCCAGGTGACCGGATTTACCCAGCGCATTGTCCCGGCTTCACCCCCCGAAATCCCCCATTCAAAGTGGCCGATTTCCGAACACTGGGTCCCGGATTTCAAAATCCCCAACAAAATCCAAAAGCCTTGGATTTCAGGTGCAAAGGTTTCAGCTTTGCCACCACCTGAACCACCCGAATTTCTCATTGCAGCGAACAAATCCCAGTCCGAGGGAAAACCCTCTGCCTGGGCCAAATCCCGCCTCGTGGAGAGCGGTCTTTCCCTGACAGGGGAATTGAAAAACTGGCAGGTCCGGGCGGAATCGGGAAGCGGCGATATTGCGACAATTCTCGATCCGGAAGAATTTCGGGCGGTGGTCCAGATCGCGGATGCAGCCCTCCGATTAATTCCTTCCTTTCCCAACGAACCTGAACAGTTGGAACCCCTTGCTCTGGCTCTTGAAACCATCCTTCAGCCCTTGAGACTAAAAATTGCTTCATGGCACCATGTGGCCAAGGAATTTGCCGATTTGGGACAAATGGTCCAGAATGCAAAAGCCACAACGGATTCTGGGCAAAAGTCGGCATTGGCGGCAACACTTGTAAGGTTTAGTCAAAAAACCGGCCGTTTGGGACTTTGGTTGCTGCCTTGGGATAAATTGGAGCCATCTGAGAGGATGACCCTGGCGGAAGCCTGGCTTGCATCGACAGCTGCCTTTAGGGGTGGAGTTTGGGAAATGCACGAGGCTGCTTTTGCGGCCCTTCAGGGAAAAGCCCCACCCATCCCTCCGCGTTGGGGATCGTGGTTGGCAGATTTGGAGAACAGAAACAAGCCAACCGGGCCATGGGGTTTTTGTCAAACGATGGAAAATGGGACAGGCGAATCCCATCCCATGGCTGGGGAATGGGTCCCGGTGGAACACCCCGGCTTGGGTATTTTGTTATTGATGGATAACGCGGATAAAGGACATAACTGCCGGGCTTTATCCCTGGGCTCCACCTATTGCACGGACAAATCTGGAACAGCAATTGTCGTTACACCCCAGGATATGTCGCACATACAGGATCTGCCTCCTGACAAGCTACGCACCCTGCTTGCCAGGATGTTACTCGGCGGACAAAGGTCATGAGCCAGGGTTACCACGCCCAACCACCGGTAAATACTCTTCGTCGATCCGCATGGGCTGATTTTCTCATCGTGGGTGGACTACTCATCCTCTACGAATCACTTCGCCTGCATTTTCTTAAAACCGCAGGAATCCGCGCATCCGGAGAACTGGACAGCCGTTTGAGAGTCATGGGTGAGAACCTGATCCCGGGCGGGGAATGGTTCACAACCGGACTCATCCTTGCCGCATTGGTCTTGCCCATGTTGCGAGAATCCCAACCATCCTTTATTTATTCGCTCCAGGAAATCCCGAGGATTCTGCTTGAGGGTTTTGGGATTGCCTTGGTTATTTGGGTTGGCGCCAGGCTTTGGAGCCGAATGGTTCCCGAGCTTGTTGCCTTCACCCAGGAACACATGGCCAAGGGGGTTTCACTTTTGGGAGCCGCCATTTATGAGGAGGGTGTTTTTCGAATTCTGCTTTTGGCAATCATTTATGGTTTTCTTGTTCGATTTGGTACAGGATTTTTAGTGTCTGGTATTTGCGCAATTATCCTGAGTGCGCTTCTCTTTTCCATGGCGCACCACAATGGACCACCACAAACCCCAGCCGATAGACAGGTTTTCCTATTCCGTGCGGCCTCGGGTGTTGTATTGGGAATCTCATTTTTACTGCGCGGCGGGGGAACCTCGGTCTCAGCCCACGCGCTTTATAACGCTCTGGCGGATTTGAGCGCGCCAGGCCGCTGATTTAGCGTTGTTCCTTGGATTTTTGCGTGGGATCATTTAAACGAAAAAAAGGACTTTTGGACAAAGCCTTACAACACTAAACCTCAGGTTGGTAGTTCCGGTTTTTACCATAATAAAACGCAAAATAGATCACAATTCCCATTGCGGTAAACAAAAGCCCCATCACAGCCTCACTCGGTTGATTCCTCAGCATGTTGCAAAAGAGAAATATAGGCAATACAAGATAGACAATAGAAACTAGGGGAACCATAGGACACCGGTAACCATCCCAAAAGTCCCCTGCTGCTCTAAGCCTCAGGACAGAAACAACGCCCATTGTTTCAAAGAGTATCGAACCGAACATCGCAAAGTTAGTCAGCCAATCGAAAACATCTGCGGACGCGCTCAGGGAAACCTCCCATTTACCCCAAAGGGAGATTTTTCCAAGGGTGGTCAGCCAATAACCAATCCAAATCAGTGCAACGGACCAGGCAACAAGCACCACGATCGACCAAACAGGAGTGCGATAAACCGGGTGAATCATGGCAAGAAAATGAGGCGCCTGTCCGGAACGGGCCATGGCAAAAGGAAGTCGCGGACCAGCGAGCAGATTTCCCGAAAGTGATCCCAAAACGGAACAGATTATCGCCAAACTGGCCAGAGTTACACCCGAAGGTCCCAGAAGTTTCCGGAAAACCTCAGTGGCAACGGCCTGGTTGGAGTCCAGTCCGGAAATCTCACCCATGGACATCACCAAATGGTATCCGATGTTGACCAAAAGGTAAAGAATTGTCACCGTTGCGATTCCGAGGAAAAGAGCAAACGGAATATTTCGCTTGGGGTTTCGCACCTCTTCGGAAATCGGAGCGATATTTCCCCAGCCGTGGTAGGCCCACAGCACCGCCAACATGGCTGTTCCCATGCCTCCTATATGGCCAAAAAAAACATCGTCCAAACGCGGCGATTGTGATGACAGATTCGAAAACCGGGATGCCCCTTCGGGGAACCAAAGCCCAAGCCAAGGTAAAAGCGCAAGTAATAGCAGGAAAGCGACTTTTATCCCGGTTATCCCCACCATCAATCTTGCACCTAATGCGACCCCAAAAACCTGAATTCCACCAAGTCCCAAAAGGGTCATGCTTCCAATCCAGACACGACCAAAAGGGCCCGGGACAACGCCGAGGGGGAAAAATGTCGGGGGAAGAAGGTCTATCAAGGCGTCGACAAGAATGGAAACAAGAGCGGCAATTGAAGCAGACCGGATGATCCAAAATTCGGTCCAACCCCAAAGGAATCCCCACATTGGACCATAAGCCGAAGTCAAAATCCCATGATTCCCGCCAGCCTGGGGCACCCGGGAAACCGATTCGGCAAAACAGAGCCCACCCAAAAATGCAAAGAATCCACCCAAAATCCAGGCGGTCATAACCCAATAGAGATCTGGAAGGTTTTGCGCAAGCACAGGCGCTTTGCGGAATACTCCAGAACCGATTACACATCCCGCCACCATGCTGGCGGCGGCGATCAGTCCCAAAACCCGGGGAAGCCGTTCAACGCGCATGAAACGCAAATCCCAAGGGTATTCGAGCAACAAACACAATAGATCAGTGAAATTTCATCCACCAAGAAGATTTTAGACAAGGAGATTTCAGGAGGCTGGTAGAAGCTTGTCCAGCGCCTTGCGGATTGGATCCAGAACCGCGGTCTTTTCGTAGTTGAATCCAATGGCTTCCGCTTCAGCCCGAGCCTGGGTCTGGGAGGCCTTCTCGTCCAAAACCCGGTGCGCCATCCAGAGGGCCCCCAAACGGGATCCATCGCGGTCATAGACAAACACAGGAGTGTTTTCATTGCTGGCAATCGCGCTAGAAAACTGGTTGACCAGCAGAGCATCAAGCCTTTCGGGATTCATTTCAATTCGGACATATTGAATCCCTTCTCGCTCAAAAAGTTTTTGGGCGGCATCATCCACTTCGGCTGTTCCAGCGACATGGACCACTTTTTTGAATCCTGCCTGCTTTAGCCAAATAATTCCGTCAGGAAATGGTTGCCTACCAAAGGCCAAACCGGCTTTTACCTTCACAAAACGCGGAATATCCAGCGGAGAAGGTGTCGTTATCGCGGAAGGGTTCACCGTAGATGGGGAAACGGCAGGCGACTCTGCCTTGGAAATCGGGGGCTCACCAGTTGTCTTCGGGTTGGTTTCGTTGGGCAAGGCACCCGGCACACCCAATCGGACCGAGTTTTGCAACTCTTCATTCGAAAAGCGCTTGGATTGGGATTGGATTGGACCCGTGGGAGAGGGTGATGGACTGGTGGCCACGGAAGGGGGCAAAGGCGGCAGATTGCCTCCAGAAATCGGCGGTGCCGATGGTGCGGCGAGCGCGGAGGATCCCCCTGGGGTTACGCCAATTGAAGCGCCATATGGCGTGCCGCTAGGTGGGTAACCAAGGGGTGGAATGGACGATGAGGCAGAGGGCGCAGTTCCAAAGGTCCCGGGTGGAACCACGGTTCCTGCTGGGGGCGCTCCTCCAGGAGGTAACGGTTGGCCGTTAGCATCAAGGATGACAGCCCCCGGGGGAGGTTGCATCACCGAACCGGGGGGAACCCCGCCTGGCAAGGTCCCTGCGGGAACATAAGGAGGCTTGGGCGTTGGATCACCCAAAGTTCCAAACAGGCGTTGTCCGAATGGCTTACGAGCCGTTCGATTGGTGGATGTACCGGTGTTTTGGCACCCCTCGATTAGGGTTCCAGCAACAACCAACACACACATATTCATCCAGGATCTTTTCATGAGAATCTCTCCGTCCCATCTATTAACCCCTTGAGTGGGGTCGCTTCTCAAGCAAAAAAGGACAAAAACTAAAAAAATGAGAAAAAGTTCGACGGTTTTGACGGTAAAAGGGCTGATTGACTACTCATTTTTCCCCAGAAGGGATTTACCAACGCTTCTGGCTAGGATGAAATGGTTGACAGGCAGCAAGCGGATTCCAGAAGTTTCCTGGCTTGCAGCGCTGCCTTTACGGGCCTTTTTGCATTTTGAATCCAGTGGGAATCCCTAACAATCATGTCCACCACCGATTTGACCGAGTTTCAGGCAAAGAAGAAAGCCATTCGCGAAGAAGCGCACAAATTGCGCAACGAACTTCCCGAAAAGGATTCCTTGAGCCTGGGAATTTGCAAAACACTGGTGGAGTCCGAAGAGTACAAGAACGCCAAAACGATTCTGTGGTACCTGGATGCCAGAAGCGAAGTTCGGACCCGCCACTTTATTCCCAGTGCTTTACAATCGGACAAAAAGATTATTGTCCCTTATTGCGTCGATGGATTCCTTCACCTTTTTCATCTGAAAACTATGGATGATCTTTCGGTAGGCATGTACAAGATTCTCGAGCCCAAAACCGAACTTCGTGACCTTGCGGAACACAAGGTTGAAGTCCAGGACATCGACCTGATCGTGGTCCCCGGGGTGGCCTTTGACCGGCGTGGGGCCCGGATGGGACATGGTTTTGGCTACTATGACAAACTTCTCGAGAATGCCCGCAAGGACACCCCATTCATCGCTCTTGCGTTTGAATGCCAGCTTTTCCCCGAAATCCCCACCGCAGCCCATGACATGTTCATGGACAAGCTCATAACGGAAACTACCGTTTATCAGGGATTGGGTCGCAAGGCTTAAAAAAAAACGCCTCTATAAAACTGCCACTCGCTCCAAACAAGGATTCAGACATCATGGCCGCAGAGATCGAGGACACTTATGCCGAAGGCTTCCGCAGTATTTTTGCGGAAGTCCTCATCACCGCCCGGGACCGAAAATGGCTAGATATTGCCATTGCTTCATGCACGGGAAACGCATCAAGCTCGATCCTTTGTGACTGCGAAGCCGGCCTTGATCGGTATGTGGGGCCAGGTGGGGATGAATCCTATCCGACCCCTGACGGCCGTCCGGGAGCACTTGTCCAGTTTCATATTCCCCGGTTTCGCAAGGACCGTGTCGAGGCCATTGGCCGTTCGCTTTTGGTACGAATTTCTCAAAATGTCCTGACCTGTGCAACCGCATCCTGTTTTTCGCCCATGCAGGACGGAGATTGGGTCCCGCTCGGTCGGAAATTGGCATATTTCGGGGATCACCACCAATTTCGCGATGTCCGTCATGACCGCAAGGTATGGGTAGTACCCATACTGGGCGGGGAATTTATTATTGACCGCCGATTTGGTTATCGCGATGGTTTGATGGGGGGCAACCTCTGGTTCATGGGCGACTCGGTTGATTCAGCACTCTTGGCCGCAGAACGAGCCCACGAAGCCGCCATGACCGAACCAGGTGTTATTGCACCATTTCCAGGCGGAATCGCTTCAAGCGGTTCAAAGGCGGGTTCGAGTTACAAGTTTACCATCGCAAGCACTTATGAGGCCTTTTGTCCCACGCTGAAAACGAAGTTGGGCGAACAATCCAAAGTTCCCGAGGGAGTGGTGTCGATAATGGAATTGATCCTGAACGGTCAGGACCTTGCTACCATTCAAACGGCCACCCTCAAGGCGATCGACGCCTGCAAGGATACTCCTGGCCTAATTAAAATCTCGGCGGGAAACTATGGCGGACGACTTGGAAAAAGCTTCGTCTGGCTCCTCCCCGAAAAGCATCCGGCCTAAAATTCAGCCGAAGTTTCCAACGATGCCTGCTCCGGCAAAAGTTCGGGTCGGGCCGGAACCAGTCGTTCATGGCATATTGGAATTGCAGTCGGACATTCGCGCTTTCAGGGCATACCTGACTTCAGAACGAGGATTGAGCGCAAACACACTTGCGGCCTATCAAAGGGACCTCAATCATTTCACGGATTGGGTTGTGGATTCGGGCCTGCGCAATCACCTCAACCCGAATCTCGACGACTTTGCAACCTATTTGGAATTTCTCAAAGGGATGAATCTGGCTCCTCCATCGGTTGCAAGAAACCTGGCCGCACTTAGGGGGTTTTACCGCTTTCTCAAGCTTGAGGAAAAGGTTGGGGATAGCGCGATCCACCTTTTGGCATCCCCGAGCCTTTGGCACCGGGTTCCCCAGGTACTTAGTCCCGAAACTGTTCATAGGCTTCTCAACGCACCAGACCCAGCCCACCGCCATTACCTTCGCGACAAAGCCCTACTTGAAACTCTTTACGCAACAGGGTGCCGGGCTTCGGAGGTTTGCGGGCTGAAACTGCGTGACATCAACTTCGAACAGGCCTTATGTCGCTGCACCGGCAAAGGGTCCAAACAAAGAATGGTTTTGCTCGGAAGGCCCGCGATCAATGCCCTTCAGGAATACCTTACCCACATTCGCCCAGGGGTGGCGATCCATGCAGGGTCGGATACGCCCCTTTTCTCAACCGCTTCCGGCCAGCCTCTCAATCGCGAACAGGTTTGGTATGTTGTGAAACGCCATGTTCGGGCGCTGGGGCTCCATCACAAAGTCACCACACACTCCCTCAGACACAGTTTTGCCACCCACCTTCTTAGCGGAGGGGCCGACCTAAGGGCCGTGCAGGAGATGCTTGGACACTCAAGCATTACCACGACCCAACGCTATACACATGTGGATCGGGAACGCCTAAAAGCCATCCACAACGCTTTCCATCCAAGGGGCGGGGGGACCAACTAGTTGGAATTATGGGGCTGGATAGAGTATCCTTTAAATGAACGTACTAGCACCCTTCCCCACCTTTGCCCCGCTTGGAATCCTCCTCACATGAGCGCCAGGGCCCTCTGTATCTTCCTGATTGCATGCCTTTCAGAATCCGGACGGGCCGAAACAGTACCGTCGTATAACAGGGAAATCCTCCCACTTTTGACCAGACTTGGATGCAATCAGGGGGCTTGCCATGGTAAAGGCGCCGGACAAAACGGCTTTCGCCTTTCCTTAAGAGGCTATGCTCCCGAACAGGACCACGCCTGGTTAACCAAAGAATTCATGGCCAGGCGAACCGATCGCGCCTTTCCCGAAGAGAGCCTTTTCCTGCGCAAAGCGTGCGGACTTGCGCCCCACGAAGGCGGCAAGCTTTTCTCCGTAGGTTCAAGGGCCTATGCGCATTTTGCCAAATGGATCGAGGCGGGTATGCCCGGCCCCGATTCCAAGGAGGCTCCTCTTCAGTCTCTTGAAATCCAACCGGCATCGGCAGTAATGCAACCGGGAAAAATTATGGATTTCACCGCAATGGCGACCTTTGCGGATGGATCGAAAAAGGATGTTACCTGGCTTTGCAAGTTTGATTCCAACGATTCAGGAATGCTGGATTGCAGCAAATCGGGTCAGGCCCGGGCACTTCGTCCGGGAATCACCGCGATCCGTTCCGCTTATGGAAGCGAGGTCGCGACTTCGGCAATTCGCATTCCTTACACAAAGAACATTGTGAATGGCCCTGTTACCGAACAACCGCCCCAACACCCGATTGACAAAATCCTTGGGGCCCGGCTGAAATCACTTAGTCTACCGACTTCCGCCATTTGCGACGATTTCACCTTTATGCGCCGCTCCACACTTGATGCGACCGGACTACTCCCAACACAGGATCAAATTCGGATCTTTTTCGAAGACAAAAGCCCGGAAAGGCGGGCAGCCTATATCGATCAACTTTTGCAAAGCTCCGCGTTTGTGGACCGCTGGACCCTTTTCCTTGCCGACCTTTTGCAAAATCGCAAGGAGCGTGACCACGATGTCCGAGGAGCTCAAGGCGTCCGGTCCTTTCACTCCTGGTTAAGGGAGAAGGTCATGGCCGACACGCCATGGGACCAAATTACCCAAGAGGTCCTCACCGCAAAAGGATCGGTAAAGGATTCTCCCCAAGTGGGATATTACCTTGTGACGGTGGGTGAAAATCAGGATCCGACTCGTTCCGAAATCGCTGCCTCGAGCGCACAGGCGTTTCTGGGAATCCGGATTGGATGCGCACAATGTCACAACCACCCACTTGAGCGCTATACCCAGGACGATTATTACCACTATGCGGGGTTCTTTTCACGCCTCAAACTCGATCGCAAGGAACCGGAAAAAGGTTTGACACATCTTATTTTCAACCAAGCCGATTCGAAACCGGGAACCAACCAACCCCGGACAGGACAGTTTCTGGCTCCGCAACCCCTTGACCGGTCCAAAACCACATTTGAAAAAGATTCCGATCCAAGGAAAACACTTGCAATATGGATGATCGGTCCCGCCAGGAATCAATTGGCCTCGGCCATGGCAAACCGAATCTGGCGGGAGCTTTTTGGGCGGGGCCTTGTGGAACCGGTCGACGATTTGCGGGCAACCAATCCCCCTGTTGATCCTGAACTTTTCAACCTATTGGCAAAAGAGCTGGATAAAGGAGGGATGTCGATAAGGCACCTTGTCCGGTTTGTGATGAACTCCCAAACCTACCAGCGATCCAGCACCACTCTTCCCGACAATTCAGATGACTTTAAGCTTTTTTCCCATTACCCGGCAAGGCGCCTTCCCGCGGAGCAGTTGCTCGATGCCATTGGCCAGGTCACCGGAATCCCGGATACCTTCCCCGGATACCCCTTGGGTATTCGCGCCCAACAAATTCCCGATCCCACATTCCCCTCCTATTTCCTCAAAGTTTTTGGAAGATCCGAGAGGGTCACGGCATGTGCGTGTGAACGCGAAGGCGAGGTCACACTTCCACAGCTTTTGCACCTGCAAAACAATGTGGAAATCCAGGCAAAGATACGCAACTCTCAGGGTGTACTGAAAACGGCAATGGCAAAAAAAATTCCCTCACTGGAAATTGCCCGGGCCCTACACCAGTCCGCACTTTGCCGACCCATGGATCCAAAGGTCCTTTTGATTCTGGAAAAGGAATTGGCTTCAAATAATCCCGAAGATGTCCTTGCGGATCTCCTTTGGGCACTTTTGAATTCCAAGGAATTTGCCTTCCAGCATTAAATTTTCGCCACCATCTATCGGGGCCAGACAATGATCCGAATTCATACCGACTCGTCCACTCAACCCTTATCCCGCCGATCCTTCGTTTCGGCTGGTTCCCTGGGAGCATTGGGCCTTCCAATGATACTCAAGGGGCAGGCCCAAGGGGCAACGGGGAGCCGGCCACAAAACCAGCGCGCAAAGCGCGTGATTTTGGTATTTCTTGGTGGGGGCCTTTCCCACCATGATAGCCTCGACCCCAAACCCGATGCAGCGGCGGAAATCAAAGGACAATATTCGACTATTTCCACCGCGGTCCCCGGGATCCGCTTCACCGACAAGGTGCCCCTTTTGGCGCAAAGCCTTTCCAAGGCTACCCTGATTCGCTCCGGTTCCCATAACAACGACCACCACGAAACCGCAACCAACTGGATTCTTTCTGGACGATTCGGATCCCCTTTTGGAGATTACCCCGCCATTGGCGCGGTCGTTGCCCAGCAAAAAGGATTCACCAGTACGCTACCCCCGTATGTGGCCATTCCCCGAAACCCCTCGTTCACCTGGGAACTGGGAAAAAGCGCGTTTCTTGGGGGTCGATACGAATCGTTTCGAACGGGAGATCCCAACCAAAACGGCTACAAGGTCGAGGATGTTGGCTCAACAAATTCCGATTTCGTCAAAGCGCAAAGCCGTCGACAGACCCTGCTCGGGGCAGTGGATGATCTGGCGAGACAAATCGAAAAGAATGACCAAATGGCCACTTTTGACGAATTCCACAAAAGGGCCGCAAACATGGTCCTTTCCCCGGAAGCCAGACGGGCCTTCGCGATCGAGGAAGAAACAGACAAACTTCGCGACCGATACGGAAGAAACACCTTTGGCCAAAGTTGTCTATTGGCACGGCGCCTGATCGAGAGCGGGGTAACTTTTGCGACGGTCAACTATGGAGGGTGGGATCACCATTCCAAAATCTTTGAAAGTCTCAACAAAAAACTGCCGGAATTGGACCTTGGCCTTTCCGCCTTGATGGATGACCTGGCACAAAGGGGTTTAATCGACGATACATTGCTGGCGGTTTTTGGGGAATTTGGCCGCACGCCCAAAATCAACAAGGACGCAGGAAGAGATCACTGGGGCCAGGCAGCCTCCCTTTGGTTTGCGGGTGCTGGCGTAAAGAGCGGCCAAGTCATTGGCGCTACCGACAAAACCGGGGCCTTTGCCACGAAACGCCCCGTATCACCGGCAGATGTTGCTTTTACCCTCCTCGATTCCCTGGGCATCGATCCAAGGACGCCACTTCAAAGTCCTGATGGTCGTCCGATCGAAATCCTTGATCAGGGTGATGTGGTCCGCGAGCTATTCGCATGAAAACCTGGAGACGATGGATAATCCCTGCATTAGGGCTTGGCGGATTCCTTTTTTGCACGAATTTTCGGCTTTGGGCACAAGATCCAAAGCCTGCGCCAACCAAAAAAGTTGAGATCCTTTTGGTGGATGGGTGGCCTGTTCCACCCACCATGAAAAAATATCCGGTCAAATTGACCATTCGGGGAATGGGGTTGGACCTGATCGAAAGGGTGGAGGCAATCCCTGCAACCGGCTCCCCAATTCTCATCAAAATAATCAAAAAGGAAAAATCAGGGGCGCCTGCCAATCGTGATGCCAACCAGGGTGGGGACAGTCATTTGGAGCTGGAATTCCCTTCAGGAATGTTCACCCCCAAGTCCCTTCGATTACACACCAAGGGGAATCCTTCCCAATTCGATCTTCCCTGGATGGGGACAACCGACAGCTTCCAGATGGAGAAGGAACCCAACGGGGGCTTTGGTGAAAGCCAATCGATTGTTGCTAACCAGCTGATCCTTGGGACCATCTCACCTGCAAAAGATGTTGATGTTTTTTCCCTGAGTTCCCCCCCAGGTTGCAAAAGTCTGATTCTTTCCGGCACAAATGGAAACCAATTGACGCTCCTGCGCCCATTTTTGATGATTCACACCGCCCAAGGCGACCTCCTTAAAGCGTTCGAGTGGGATTTGGACCGCCAAATCGTTGTACCCGTGTCGGGTCTGACCAAATATTACATTAGCATATTAGATGCACTGGATAGCACGAGCGGTTTCCACCATTATGCTTTTCGGGTAGAATTCCGATAATTTGGACACAAGGGGATGCGGCTTTGCCGCGCGATCCTAAGAAACGAACAACCGAACAAGTAATTACAGGTGGTTCAGGCCCTGATTCTTATGGGGAGCTTGACCCGCCCAGAAATTCTGGTATGTTAGCAGCTTAAGGATTTTTCAAAGGGTAGGTTCTCATGACGACGACGACCATGGCCCAACCTGCTTCAGTGAAGCATGAGTGGTGGGTCATTGATGCTTCCAATCAAGTGGTAGGCCGTTTGGCCACCCAGATTGCTACGATTCTCCGGGGCAAGCACCGACCGGAATATACTCCCCATGTGGACACGGGGGACTTTGTGGTTGTAGTGAACGCTTCCAAGCTGAAATTCACCGGCCGCAAACTCGAAACCAAAGAATACCAGAGCTATACCGGTTACCCCGGCGGCCAAAAGCGTGTTCGGGCCAAGGACTTGATCGTCCGCAAACCCGAATTCATTCTTCTTGAGGCCGTCCGCCGTATGGTTCCCCGAACCCGTTTGGGCCGTCAGCAAATGACTAAGCTCAAATTGTTCGCTGGCGCCAGCCATCCGCACCAGGCTCAACAACCTCGTACATTTACCCCCCAAGCTTAAGTCCAGGAGTGACTGATCGTGGCTTCCCCAGCTTCCAAGACCAAATTCTATCGTGGCACAGGCCGCCGCAAAACTTCCGTTGCCCGCGTTCGCCTGACCGAGGGAACCGGCAAGATCATCATCAATGGCAAAGATTTTGTTGCCTATTTCAACGAAGATAAAGATCGTTACTTCGTGGAAGGGCCGCTGTTGGTCACCGACCTGCGTGAGCGCGTCGATGTCATAGCCGATGTCAAGGGTGGTGGCGCTACTGGCCAAGCCGGAGCGGTTGGCCAAGGCTTGGCTCGCGCTATCAAGATCATGTTTGGTTTGACCACTCCCGCAGCTCCTGCTCAAGCAGCGGAAGGTGCCGAGCCGACTGTTGAGGATCCCGCCAATTCGATGGCCCGGGGTCTTCGTGACTCTGGTTTCCTTACCCGGGATGGCCGCATGAAAGAGCGTAAAAAATACGGTCGCAAGGGCGCCCGCAAATCCTTCCAGTTCAGCAAGCGCTAACGCTTGGTTCTTTGGAATTGGCTTTACCAAAGCGGATGGGGATACCCAGCCGCTTTTTTTATTGGCTCCTAATCCCTATTTTGCCAATTTCGACTTTGATACCAGGAGCTGGCACTGGGGAGTTGATCAAGAAGCTCCTTCAATCGCCCCTCGGCCGCTGCGAGGGGAACCCTCCCCTCCAAAAGCCAATTCCGCCAACGAAATATTTTGGCCAACAATCCGGAAAACAACATCGAGAAAGAAATATCAACAACGGGAACCTGGTCCGAAGAAACCGCCTTTGCATATTCCTGGGAAACCAAGCGGGCGAATTCAAAGGGGTCGATTCCAAGGCTCCCTGACAGGCGGGCAATATCGGCCTCAACACAGTCCAATGGTCCAAGGAAATCAACCAAACCAACCGGTCGATCATCCCTCCAAAGCCAGTTGCCCAAATGGGGATCTCCGTGAATGGAATGAATCCCCACAACTTTTTTTTCGTGCTGCGCCAAATCCTCAAGGGCCCACCTGACCATTTCCCCCAGTCTTGGTAAAACCATTTGCCAATACTGATGATTCGTAAACAATTCGGGCCAAAAGATCACTCCACAATCCATATCCCGCCACGCTAATTTCAATATGGCAGATCGGTTTTGAAAGGATTGCGTCTTTTCAAGTGGCGCCCCGAATTTGGCATGGCCGCTTTTGAAAGCCCTATGAATACGGGCCAGAAACCTAGCCAATTTCCGCTCTTGGTTTGGGGAAAGGTCTCTCCAGGATTTGTTCTCCCCCTCAATCCAGGGAAGCAGTTCCCAGATTCTGCTGCCTAAATCAACCAGACTTACCATGGGAGGTGAAGGGATGCATTCAGGATCGATTCCACTCGCGATCCGAAGAATCTGATGAAGGCGCAAGCGACTTTGCATCCATCCTTTCGAGTCAGGAAACGACTTCAGGGCAAAATTTCCCGAAGTGGAATCAACCCGAAACAAAGCTGCCAAAGACAACCCGGATGGAATACGTTGAATTTTATGAGGAACCGAAATTCGAAAACAACGCCATAGATCCTCGGGGGGCCAGAATGGGAGCCCCGAGGTTTTCATAACCAACCCTAGTGGTTGTCCACAGGCTTGTCCTGTGACTCACCAACTAGGACATTCGTTTTTATGATCTGTGAAGGAACTTCA
>Ga0114972_10001030_pt1 | contig 20984 bp, 17 predicted proteins | sample M_140807_EF_Meta_FD_87354 | JGI IMG/M metagenome (GOLD analysis project Ga0114972, IMG submission 87354) | Freshwater microbial communities from Lake Montjoie, Canada to study carbon cycling - M_140807_EF_MetaG | ecosystem: Environmental > Aquatic > Freshwater > Lake | place: Lake Montjoie...
GCCCTGTTGCTCGCCGCCCTCGTTACGGCCGGCTGCGGCTCGCAAAAATCCGACGCCGTGAAAGTCGGCATGAATATCGAGATGACCGGTGACATTCCGGCGGTCGGTGCCTCGAGCAAAAACGCGGCCGAGATGTTTTTCGACAAGGTCAATGCCGCAGGCGGCATCCCGCTGGCCGAAGGCAAACAGAAAAAAGTCGAACTCGTCGTCCGCGATAACGGCGCCAAGGCGGACCAAGCCGCCTCGGTCGCGCAACAGCTCATCTCCAGCCAGGATGTCGTTGCCATGGTCGGACCCAACTCCAGCGCCTGCGCCATCCCGGCAGGGGAAATCGCCGAAACCCTCAAGTGCGTCATGATTTCGCCATGGTCGACCAATCCCAAAACCACGATGGACACCACGGCCAACGTGCCGAAACGCTACGTGTTCCGCGGATGCTTCACCGATCCCTTCCAGGCCATCGTGCTGGCCAAGTTTGTCCTCAACAATCTCGGCGCGAAAAAAGCGGCGATCCTTTATGACGTTTCCTCTGAGGCGCCGCTCGGGCAAGCCACCCTCTTCAAGGATACTTTCACGGCCAACGGCGGCGAGATTGTCGCCTTCGAGACTTTCACCACGGGCGACAAGGACTTCTCCGCGCAACTGACCAATATCCGCGCGGCCAACCCCGACGTCATTTTCCTGCCGACCTACTACAATGACGTGCCGCTCATCGCGCAGCAGGCGCGCCGGCTCGGCATCACCACGACCTTCATCGGCAGCGACGCCTGGAGCTCGCCCGAGATCATCAAACTCGGTGGCGCCGATGTCGAAGGCTCGTATTTCTGCAACCACTTCTCGACCCAGATCGCGACGGACGAGGCAAAGCAATTCGTCGCCGACTACACAGCGAAATACGGGCAAGCTCCCGACGATGTCGCTGCGCTGACCTATGACGCGTGCGGCCTGATCGCCGAGGCGCTCAAAGAGGGCGGCAAGAACGACCGTGAGGCCTTGCGCGAGGCGTTGGCCAAAATCCGCGAATACAAAGGCGTCACCGGCACCTTCCGTTTCGAACCGGGTTCCGGCGATCCGTTGAAGAGCGCGGTCGTCCTGCAGATCAAGGATGGCGCGTTCCAGTGGGTGACCAACGCCCAGCCGTGACCGCCTGAGCCGGGCGCATGGATTACTTCGCGCAGCAGGCCATCAACGCCGTCCAACTCGGCTCGATCTATGCACTGATCGCGCTGGGTTACAGCATGGTCTACGGCGTGCTGGTCATGATCAACTTCGCCCATGGCGACGTCTTCATGGTCAGCTCTTTTTTCTGCTTTCTCCTGCTGCTTGTCCTCCCCGTCCCCTTCGTCGTCGCATTGATCATTGTCATGCTGGCCACCGCCATCCTCGGCGTGGCCATCGAGCGCCTGGCCTACCGCCCGCTGCGCAACGCACCACGGGTTTCGGCCATCATCACCGCACTCGGTTGCGGACTCGTCATCCAGAACACCACGCTGAGTCTCAGCCCCTACTCGCAGCGCATGCCGGAGCTGTTCAAACCCGTGACGTGGCAATTCGCCGGAGTGACCCTTTCCTCCCTGCAAATTCTCATCATCGGCGTGTCGGTCGGCCTGATGATCGCTCTCGATTTCTTCATCCGCAAAACGCGCTACGGCATGGCCATGCGCGCCATCGCGCAGGACCGCATCTCCGTCCCGCTCATGGGCGTGCCGGTCAACCAGATCATCGCCATGACCTTCGCCATCGGCGCGGCGCTGGGCGGCGCGGCCGGCGTGCTTTACGCGTCGGCTTATCCCGTGATCAGCGCGACGATGGGCGTGCTCGTCGGATGGAAAGCGTTCGTCGCCGCGGTCATCGGCGGCATTGGCAATGTGCGCGGCGCGGTCCTCGGCGCTTACGTGCTCGGCGCGGTTGAAGTCTTCACCGTCACCGTGCTGCCTTCGACCTACCGTGATCTGGTCGTCTACTCGCTTCTCCTCGTCATTCTCATTTTCAAACCCTACGGACTCCTCGGGCGTCCCGCCGTGCAGAAAGTATGATGCGGTGGTGCAAACAACCCCCGCCGCGCGGCGTGCTGCTCGCACTCCTGGTCGCCGGACTGGCCGCGTGCTTCGCTATCGAGCAGTTCGGGTTGGTCGACAACTACGTGCGCTTCGTCCTCATCACACTCGGGATCAACATCATCCTTTGCGTCAGCCTCAATCTCGTGAACGGATGGATGGGCGAGTTTTCCGTCGGGCACGCCGGCTTCATGGCGCTTGGCGCGTATCTCTCGGCCTGCGTCTCGGTCAAATGGCTCGGCTGGGGTAACCCGCTCTGGATGTTCCCGCTCGCGGTGGTGGCCGGCGGATTACTCGCCGGCGCGGTCGGTTTCCTCCTCGGTTTGCTCTCGTTCAAAACCCGCGGCGATTACCTCGCCATCATCACGCTCGCCTTCCTCATGATCGTGAAATCCGGGATCGAGAACATCCCGTATGTCGGCGGTCCGCGCGGTTTCCTCGGTATCGGCAACCACACCACACTGCTCTGGACTGCGGTCTGGACCGTTCTCACGCTCTGGGCCATCCGTAATCTTGTTTACTCGCGTTTCGGCCGTGGAATCGTCGCGGTGCGCGAGGACGAGATCGCCGCCAATGCCATGGGCGTCGACACGCGCAAAGCCAAACTCGCCGCGTTTGTTGTCTCCTCGTTCTTCGGCGGCGTGGCCGGGGCACTCTTCGCCCACCAGTTGCAATTCATCAACCCGTCCGTCTTCGACATCGTCAAATCGACCGAAATTCTCGTCATGGTCTATCTCGGCGGCATCGGTTCTCTCGGTGGATCCATTCTTGGCGCCGCCGCGTTCACCATTCTCGCCCAGGTTCTCCAACCGCTCGGCACCTGGCGCATGGTCATTCTGCCGCTCATCCTGGTCCTGCTCATGCTCTTCCGTCCGCGCGGCATCATGGGCATGCGCGAATTCCCCTGGTTCGTTCCGCGGCGCGAATTTCCCGCCAAGGAGGACAAAAAATGAGCGCGCTGCTCGAGGTACGTGACGTGACCATGCGCTTCGGCGGATTGGTCGCCGTGTCGGATCTCACCCTCGCAGTGACCCCGGGCCACGCCCACGGGATCATCGGCCCCAATGGCGCGGGCAAGACAACCGCGTTCAATATCATAACCGGCATCTACACCCCGACCGCGGGTGAGGTTCTCTTTCGCGGCGAATCCATCACCGGCCACCGACCCAGCGCCATCGCGCGCGGTGGCATCGCCCGCACGTTCCAGAACATCCGGCTGTTCCGCGACCTCACCGTGCTCGACAATGTCCGCATCGCGCACGACACGCGCGCCCGCTACTCGTGGGCCGGCGCGATGGTCCAACTTCCCTCCGCACGCCGTGCGGAAACGGAGAGCATCGAACAATGCACGGACCTGCTGGAAAAATTCGGGCTCGGCGACGCGGTTTACGAACGGGCCGGCGATCTGCCCTACGGATCGCAGCGCCGTTTGGAGATTGCCCGCGCCATGGCCCTGCAACCGTCGCTCCTCCTGCTCGACGAACCGGCCGCCGGCATGAATTCGGCCGAAACACTCAAGCTGGTCGAATTCCTCGGATGGCTGCGCGACCATTTCTCGGTGACCATGCTGCTCATCGAGCACCACATGCAATTGGTCATGACCTTCTGCGACCGCATCACCGTGCTCGATTTCGGAAAAACCATCGCCGAAGGCACCGCGGACGAAGTGCGCAATGATCCGAAGGTCATCGAGGCCTATCTCGGGCAGGAGAACGACCATGAGTGATCCCATGCTGCGCGTGGAAAACCTCGTGGTGCGCTACGGCGACATCCGCGCGGTCAAAGGCATCAGCTTTCACGTTGAGCGCGGCGAAATCCTCGCCCTTGTCGGGGCCAATGGCGCGGGCAAGACGACCACCCTGCGCGCGCTCTCCGGCATGCTGCCCTGCGAGGGTTCGGTCACGCTGCAGGGACAGGACCTGCGCGGCCTCTCGCCCGACCGCATTCTCCGGCTCGGACTTTCCCATGTGCCGGAGGGACGCGGAATTTTCGGGGGCCTCACCGTGATGGAAAATCTCCAGCTCGGCGCCTGGATACAACGCGACCGGGCGGCGCGGGACCGCGATCTGGAAAGGGTGATGGATATTTTCCCGCGCCTGCGCGAGCGCGCCGGGCAACTGGCTGGCACGCTGAGCGGCGGCGAGCAGCAGATGCTCGCTCTCGGCCGCGCCAGGATGAGCAACGCCAGCATCCTGCTGCTCGACGAACCCTCCATGGGTCTCGCGCCAAAGCTCGTGCATGAAGTGTTCTCCGTGCTCCGGCACCTCAACGAACAAGGCACGACCATCCTCCTCGTCGAACAGAACGCCAACATGGCGCTGCGCCTCGCCCACCGCGCCTGCTTGCTCGAAACGGGCAATCTCGTTCTCGAGGGCCCGGCATCCGAACTGCTCTCCAACCCGCGCGTTCGTGAAGCCTATCTCGGTGCAGTTTGACCCGGGGCGCCCCGCAGATTAGTTCTGGTCGCGCACCATGAACGGTTCGTCCTCCCGCCGCCTTTCGTTGCCCGTCCTGCTCGGGTGGCTCGCCGTCATCGGCGCGGGCGCGTTTGCCTTGGGCATCGTGACCTTTTCGCGCGGCGAACCAATCAACGCTCTTTGGATCATCATCGCCTCGGTCTGCGTGTTCGCCCTGGCCTGGCGTTTCCACTCTGTGTGGCTGACGGCGAAAGTCCTCGCCCTCGACGACACGCGGGCCACTCCGGCGGTCGTCCACAATGATAACACCGACTACGTGCCGACCAACCGCTGGGTTGTTTTCGGCCACCATTTCGCCGCGATCGCCGGTCCCGGACCCCTGGTGGGTCCGGTGCTCGCCGCGCAATTCGGCTACCTGCCGGGGCTTCTCTGGATTCTTGTCGGTGCGACACTCGGCGGCGCGGTTCACGATTGCATCATCATGTTCTGCTCGACGCGACGCGGCGGCAAATCGCTCGCCCGCATGGTGCGCGACGAGATCGGTGCGTTCGCCGGAGGCGTCGCCTTGCTCGGCATCCTCGCCATCATGATCATCCTACTCGCCGTGCTCGCCCTCGTGGTGGTCAAAGCGCTGGCGGAAAGTTCATGGGGACTGTTCACCATCGTAGCGACCATCCCTCTGGCCATCCTCATGGGCTTGGGCATGAAAAACCGCGTGGCCGGCATGAAGGCGATCAGCATCTTCGGTGTCGCGGGTTTGCTGCTCGCCGTGCTCGGTGGACATTGGATCCAAGACACGGCGATCGAGCAGTGGTTCGACTGCAAAGAGACCACGCTGGCCTGGATGATCATGGGCTACGGTTTGCTCGCCTCGGTGCTGCCTGTCTGGCTCCTGCTTGCGCCGCGCGATTACCTGAGCTCGTTCCTCAAAATCGGCGCGGTCGCCTTCCTCACCGTCGCCATCGTATTCATCATGCCGGTGTTGCAGATGCCCGCGGTGACGAAGTTCATCGACGGCACCGGGCCGGTGTTCGCCGGGCCCGTGTTCCCGTTTGTTTTTGTCACCCTCGCCTGCGGCGCGATCTCCGGATTCCACGCCATCATTTCTTCCGGAACGACACCCAAGATTCTCGCGCGAGAGAGCGACATACGATTCGTCGGCTACGGCTCGATGATCACTGAAATGCTCGTGGCGGTGATGGCGCTCATCGCCGCCTGCACGATGAATCCGGGCGAATATTTCGCCATCAACATGAAGGGAGAACCCGCCGTCGTCGTGGAAAAAGTCACGGCTCTCGGATTTCCCGTGACCGCGAAGGAAATGTCCGACCTCGCGACGGAAGTCGGCGAGAAATCCATGATCGGCCGCACCGGAGGAGCCCCGACGTTCGCGGTCGGCATGGCGCAGATGTTTTCCAAACTGACCACCAATCCCACGGCCATCGCCATCTGGTATCACTTCGCCATCATGTTCGAGGCGCTCTTCATCCTCACCACAATCGATGCGGGCACGCGCGTCGGGCGATTCCTCGTGCAGGATTTGCTCGGGCACATCTGGAAGCCGCTCGGCAATACCAATTCGCTGGCCGGCAATTGGCTGGCCAGCATCGGCTTTGTCGGCGCATGGGGCTGGTTTCTTTATCAGGGCGTGGTCGATCCGCTCGGCGGCATCAATTCCCTCTGGCCGATCTTCGGCATCGCCAACCAATTGCTCGCCGTCATCGCGTTGTCCCTCGGAGTGACCGTGCTGCTCAAAATGGGACGCGCTCGCTACGCGTGGGTCGCCCTCCTGCCCATGGCGTGGGTGCTCTCGGTCACCATGACTGCCGGCTACATGAAAATTTTCGCCCCCGATGCGCGGCTCGGCTTCCTCAGCGCCGCCTCCGAGTTGCGCGGCAAAATCGCGGGCGGCGGCACCGCGGAACAGCTCGCCGCATGGCAGCATCTCCTCATGAACAACATCGTGAATGCCTTTGTCACCGCGGCCTTCCTACTGTTCGTGGTGCTGATCGTCCTTTCTTCGGCGCGGGTGTGGTGGCGAATCCTGGCCCGGCGCTCCACCATCCCGCTGCAGGAAGATCCCTTCGTTGCCGCCCCCGCAGGCTAATCGGACGACCGGCCGCGCTCAGTAAAGGAGCTGACGCGATTCTTCCGCGAGGTGGAAGGTCGAGTTGACCGCGAGGAAACGCCACTGGCCGTCGGCCCAAGCGGACATGCTCACCGAGCCGTTGTGGAAACGGAACACGCGCGGGATATGTTCGCGCGGCACGGGATGCCCGTGCTCGATCATGTGCGTGTGCAGGGCGTTGAGCGTGCCGCCATGGCTGAAGAGCGCGACGTGGGCGTGGGGACCGGCCGCGATCTCGTCGAGCAAGGCGCGCGTACGCGCCATGAGGGAGCGCCGTGACTCGCCTCCGGGCAGCACGGCGTCGAAATCACCACTCCGCCAGCGCGCGACCGCATCGGGATCCTCCACCTCGCATTCCGCCACAGTGCGGCCCTCGAGGATGCCGAAGCTCAATTCCCGCAGGCGCTTGTCGGGCACGACGGCGAGGCCGAGCAACTCGGCCAGCGGTTGCGCGGTCGACATGGCACGACTCAGATCGCTGCTCACAATGTGCTCGACCGGATAGCGACGGAGAAATTCGGCGGTCTGGAGCGCCTGTTCCAACCCGCGGGCGTTGAGCGGCACATCCATCTGTCCCATGGCGCGTCCGCCGGCGTTGTGGTCGGTTTCGCCGTGGCGGACGAGGTAGAGAGTTTTCATGGGTGCGGGCGCGCGGTCTTGCCTGCGGGGGAACGTTTCCGTATAGACGGCGTCCGGCCAATTGCAACCCGCACGGGTCGCGGCCGTCATTTTTTATGCACAAAATCGTATTGCTCAGGCACGGCGAAAGCGCGTGGAACAAGGAAAACCGGTTCACCGGATGGACGGATGTCGATCTGACCGAACAGGGACGCAAGGAGGCCCAGACCGCGGGCGAAGTCCTCAAGAAAGAAGGCTACTCGTTCGACATCGCCTACTGCTCGGTGCTCAAACGCGCACTGCGCACACTCTGGATCGTGCTCGACGAACTGGACGAGCTTTGGATCCCGGTGGAAAAAACATGGCGGCTCAACGAGCGCCATTACGGCGGACTGCAGGGACTGAACAAATCCGAGACTGCCGCGAAATACGGCGAGGACCAGGTGCTCGTCTGGCGCCGCAGCTACGATATTCCGCCGCCGCCGTTGGAAAAAAGCGACGAGCGTTATCCGGGATTCGACCCGCGCTACAAGGATGTTCCGGCCTCCGAGCTTCCGCTCACCGAATGCCTCAAGGACACGGTGGATCGTTTCCTTCCGTATTGGAAAGAAGTCATCGCGCCGCAGGTCAAAGAGGGAAAAAAAGTGGTCATCGCCGCCCACGGCAATTCGCTGCGCGCGCTGGTCAAATACCTCGACAACATGAGCGAGGAAGAAATTCTCAAACTCAACATCCCGACCGGCGTGCCTCTCGTCTACGAACTCGACGACAACTTGAAGCCGCTGCGCCACTACTACCTCGGCGACCAGGAAGCGATCGCTGCCGCCATGGCCGCCGTCGCTTCGCAGGGCAAAGCGAAGTAAGACATCGAGCAAGATCGGCGTCATTTTTGCCGTGACCGGAGGTGGTCGTTGGCGCTCCCGCCGATGAATTAGTCCCGGCCACCGCGACACTCGGGGCCCGCGTGGTCCCCGAGACCGCGGAGATTGCGCGCGCAAATTCTGAAAGCTTGCGGGTGTCTGCCGCTTACTTTTCCTCCAACGAACATCGCTTCGCTTCCAACTCCTCCCATCGCGCGTAGGCCGTGCGGATTTTCGCCTCAAGCGCGGTGGATTCAGCTTCGATCTTCGGCAGTGCTGCGGGATTGGTGCGGTAAACCTCCGGATCCTGCAACTGCGCGGCCAGTCGGACCTGCTCCGCCTCCCACCGCTCGATCTGCCCGGGCAGCTCTTCCAACTCCCGGCGCTCCCGGTTGAGGAATTTTTCCGCGCGTTCCTTGCGCTCCCTTTTCGGGACGTCTGCCTTCGCGGGCGCGGGCGCGGCGGCGGAAGGCACCGCGGCACCACGGGCCGACCAACGCTGCCAGTCGCTATAGCCACCATTGACCTCGCTGATCGTTCCGCCGCCTTCGAAGACCAGCAGGCTGGTCACCACCGCATCGAGGAAGGCGCGGTCGTGCGACACCAAGATCAGTGTTTGATCCCAGCTGACCAACAATTCCTCGAGCAACTCCAGCGTCTCGGCATCGAGGTCATTGGTCGGCTCGTCGAGCACCAGCACATTGGCCGGTTGCAGAAACAGGCGGGCAAGGAGCAGGCGGTTGCGTTCGCCGCCGGAGAGCAAACGAGCCGGCATGCGCACGCGGTCGGAGCGGAACAAGAAGTCCGCCAGATAGCTGTGGATGTTGCGGTCGCGTCCTTGGAAGCGCACCGACTCCGAGACACCGGCCACGTTCTCTGCCACCGTCTTGTCCAAATCGATCTGATCCCGCAGCTGATCCAAATACACCACCTGCAAATTGGTGCCCGTGGCCACGCTGCCCGACTGTGGCGCAAGCTGCCCCAGCAACAATTTGAGCAGCGTGGTCTTGCCGCATCCGTTCGGACCCAGAATCCCGATCTTGTCCCCGCGGAAAATCTCGGTGGAAAAATCCTGCACCAACGGCTCGGGCATGTCCGGGTGCGCAAAGGTGATCCCCTCGGCCCGCAAAACGCGCTGACCCGACAACGCACCCGACTGAATCTCCATCCTCGCCGTCCCCGAACGCTCGCGGCGGCGGGCCCGTTCGCGCCGCAGGTCGAGCAGGGCCCGTACCCGGCCCTCGTTGCGCGTGCGGCGGGCTTTGACGCCCTGACGCAACCACGCTTCCTCTTGGGCCAGCTTTTTGTCGAAAGCTTTCCATTGCACGGCCTCGGCTTCGAGTAGATCGGATTTACGTTGCAGAAATGTGTCATAGTCACAGGCCCAACCAAAAAGCCGTCCACGATCGAGCTCGACGATCCGGTTGGCCAGGCGCCGGAGAAAAGTCCGGTCGTGCGTGACAAAGAGCAGGCTCATCGGATGCTTGAGCAGAAAATCCTCCAGCCAGAGGATGGAATTCAGGTCCAGATGGTTGGTCGGTTCATCGAGCAGGAGCAAATCCGGCTGACCGGCCAGCGCGCGGGCCAGCAAGACGCGGCGTTTCAGTCCGCCGGAAAGCGAGCCGAACTCGGCCTCGGTCGGCAATTCCATTTCGGCCAGCAATTCCTCCAACCGCACATCGATCTCCCAATCCTCCTCGTGCCGGGTCGGCGAAATCCCGCCCCGCACCAACGAAAACACTGTCCCCTCCAGACCTTGCGGAACCTCCTGATCCAAGCGGGTCATGACCGCGCCGGGCGCACGAATGATCTCACCCGCGCTCACGCCCTCCTCCCCGGCGATGAGACGCATGAGGCTGGTTTTGCCGGAGCCATTGCGCCCTAGCAGCGCCACCCGCTCACCCGATTCGATCGAAAGGTCCGCCCCGTCGAGCAGGTAATCGCGGCCGTAATGGAGCGAGACGGATTTCAACTGCAGCAAAGCCATGGGCGCGACACCCTGCCTCAAACAAACCCGAGCGCAACCCCAAAGTCAGCCAGAGATGCATGGGAGTCACTCATGGCCGCTCGACATCTGCCCATTCTTCAGAGGGAGTCATGCGCTGCCTCCCAGGCAAAAAGCAGAAGCTGCTCCTACAAGCCTTCCATCAAAGAAGGCACCTTGCTCCAAAAAGTTGCCGACAACGCCAGCAGGTGTATCGCGATGTCCCCGCGGCGACTAAACTGGCCACCGCAGTTGCGGGGCAAGGCCAGATTGCCACGAGTTGCGCGGGCGTTCTCGCCAATGAAGATCATCGGGCCGAGGTGAAAAATTCTCACCGCGCTTTTTGATTCCGCGGGTCGGGCGGAGCAACGGCGGCCATGAGAGGACTGCGCAATCCGAACCGCATGACCAGCAGACGGGTGGCTAAAGCACCTAAAATGGTCGCCACCACCCCCAACCAAACCTCGGTGAGGTTGAGACGCCCGGCTTCCCAGATGAGAAAGAGCGAAAAAAGAAAACCCCAGAGCAGTGCAACCTCGGGGTAAAAACTTCCTTTGAGGTTGGAATTGTTGGAATCGGCGCGGACGACATCGCGGATAATGCCCCCGCCCGCTCCGGTCAGCGCAGCCAGCAACGGGCCCCACAGCCACAGCGGTTCGCATTGTTGCTCCACAGCCACAACGACGCCGATGACGGTGAACGCGGAGAGGCCGACAGCATCGAAAAAGAGATAGATGTTGGAGGACAGTTGGACACCTTGCACCGAATCGGGGGCCACGCCTCTTTTTCCGAGGTAGTCGGTCACCTTGTAAGCCAGAGCCCCGGCCAGAACCGTGGCGAGTATGGCGTAGAGGTAGATTGGAGACGCGACCACGGCGAGCGGCGCGCGACCGGAGATAAGGTCGCGCAGGACCCCGCCGCCGACCGCGGGCAAACTCGCGAGAACGAATGCGCCGAAGATGTCATAGTGTTCCCGGCGCGCGAGGAGGACGCCGGAAATGGCGAAAGCGATGGTGCCAACAATGTCGAAGAGGTTGAACCACGGTCTCTGCACGGTGATGGCGAGCAGCACAGGCATGGCGTAGTGCCTGAGGATCATATCGTATTCCCCGGAAGCTTTCAGCTGCTGCAAGCCGCGGTTGAAGGCGTCCACGTCCCGCGGCGTGGTGGATTTTTTGCCGAACATCACGTGGATGTCCGCGGCAAAGACGGGAATTTTATGCTGACTTATCTGTCGCTGCACGCCGGCCCGCCAGGCCACGGCCGCGACAACCAAACGGTCGGCGATGAAGGCGTCGATCTCTCCCTTGAGCAACCTCGAAAGGTTGGTGTTGTCCGTGTCGGCGTAAAAGATGCGGCCGGCATTGGCCGGATCGAGGGCAAAAGCCTTCACGTCGGGACCGTAGAAAAATCCGCTGACCATACCGACCCGCATCCCGGAAGCGGACAGCGCGGACAGAAGTTCCTTCACATTGGAGGCGGGCAACCGGTCTTGATCCGCGCGCCGCGTGACGAGCACATCCGTTTCGGTTCGGTAGGGATCGGAAAACCAGGCATAATCCTCCCGCTCCGCCGTCTTGTAGGCACCGGCGGCGATGTCCCGCTCCCCGCTCCTTATTTGCTGCTGGTGTTCCTTCCAGTCGATCTGCTCGTAGGAAACGGTGTTCCCTGTTTCGGCGAGAATGTGCGTGACCATCTGGATATCGAGTCCCCTCAACTCGCGCAGGGGTCCGCGGTTTTCCTCGAACTGGTAAGGATCCCAACGATACCAGCCACCGCGGAGCTCGCGTCCTTTTTCCTGCGCGCCTTGGGCGGTGGTCGACGCGATAGCGAGGACGGAGACGACCAGAGAAAGAACGCACCTTATGCCGAGTAAACCTCGCAAAGCGGATATACCAAAGTCCGTAGGAAGCTTGGGCCGCAAGCCTTTCTTTTCGAGGAGCACGGGGAAGGGTGGATGGCGCAATCTAAACGGGCCCGCGCAGTTGCGGGGCGCGGTCGGGGTGCCAGGGATTGTGCGCGAAGTCAGAAATCTCGAGTGCTTCGGCCGATGAAACAGACATGACGACGATTTCTTCAATCACGAGACCTTCGTAACTCTGCGGGATCCCGCCAAGCAATTCCGCCGAACGGCGGAACAAGCGCGCGGCCGGACGAAGCCGCTTACCGTGAATTCGATGACCGGGTTCGCGGCGATGGTGCTGCAAATGGACAAAACCCCCGGCGAATTGGATCAACGCTTTGTAGAAAACGTATCGTTCGCCGTCCGAACCGAGCCAGATGTGCTCGAGAACATCGTGCGCGGCGTAATATTCCTGCGAGTTGAAAAGCCGAAAGTATTCGAGGTAGCAGGGATGGAATCCTTCAACGCGCTCCCGCCCCGCCAAGCGCGCGGCGATGCGCTCGTGTTTGCCCATGGTGATCAGGCCGCGTCGAGCGCGGCGTGGTCGATCGTCTTGAGGCGCTTGTCCTTCGAGTCGAGTTGCGGGATGCAGTCGATAAGCGCCCGGGTGTAGGCATGCTTCGGCGCGCGCAGGATTTCCGCGGTCGGGCCCTGCTCGACGATTTTGCCCCGATACATGACGAGCACGCGCGAGGCGAATCCTGAGACGATGCCGAAGTTGTGCGTGATGAGGATCACGGCCATGCCGAAGCGTTCTTTGAGCGAGGAGAGCAGATCCATGATCTGCGCCTGGATGGTGACGTCGAGGGCGGTGGTCGGTTCGTCGGCCACAAGGATGTCGGGTTGGCAGGCCAGAGCCATGGCAATCATGACGCGCTGCTGCATGCCGCCGCTCAATTGGTGTGGGTAGTCGTGCATGCGCTTCGCCGCATCGACGATGCCGACCGCGTCGAGCCAGCGCACCACTTCGGCATCGACATCTGTCACGTCGGGCCGGTGCAGACGCACAGCTTCGGCAATCTGACTGCGCACGGTGTAGACCGGATTCAACGAGGTGCTCGGCTCCTGGAAAATGTAGGCGATCTTCCCGCCGCGGAGCTTGCGCAACTGCGAAGCCGTCATCTTCATGACATCCGCACCGTCGAAAAGGATTTCCCCGCGCTTGATCTCCGCCGGCGGCACGGGCAGCAGACGGGTGAGGGCCAGTGCAGTCACGCTCTTGCCGCTGCCGCTCTCGCCCACGATGGCCAGTGTTTCTCCCGCGGCGAGATCGAAGGTCGCGCCTTTGACCGCTTCGATGGTGCGGTCTTCCAGAATGAAATCGATGCAGAGATCACGAACTTGGAGGATGGTTTTGCTCATTGTCTTTCGGACCGGGTCTCGACCGCCTGGCGCAGCGCGTCGCCGGTCAGGTAAAACGACAGTGCCGCGAGGAGAATGGCAAGCCCGGGAAACAGAATCAGCCACCACGCATCGAGAATGTAGGTTTTGCCGTCGGCGATGATGTTGCCCCACGTAGCCTGCGGCGGTTGCACACCGAAGCCGAGGAAACTCAACCCCGCCTCGGCGAGGATCGCCTCGGGCACGCCGAGCACGGCCGTGACGAGAATCGGCGCGGCGGCGTTGGGCAGGATGTGGCAGAAGATGATTTTCCATCCGCGCTGCCCGAGAGCCCGCGCGGCCTGCACGTAGGACGATTCGCGCAGGGTGAGGAATTCGGCGCGGACGAGACGGGCGGTGCCGGTCCAGCTGACCAGACCGATGACGAAAATGATGTTGAAAATACTCGGCCCGAGCAGGGCGACCGCGGTGAGGATGAGGAAGAATGTGGGAAAGCACATGAGGGCGTCCACCGCGCGCATGATGACGTTGTCCACCCATTTGCCGAAATAGCCGGAGACTGCACCGACCACCACGCCGATGAAGAGTGACACGAACACGGCGACGAATCCGACGGTGAGCGAAATGTAAGTGCCGTTGAGGATACGGCTGAACACGTCGCGCCCGAGGTTGTCCGTGCCGAGCCAGTTGACCGAGTTGGGCGGGAGCAACTTCCTCTCCAGGTTGGTCGCGTCGGGGTCCATGGGAAACGGGATACCAAGGCGATCGAGAACAAAGAAGACGAGGGCGATGACGGCGAGGATCGCGACCATGACGAGGGCCGCCACGCCGACTTTGTCCGCGCGAAAACGGCGCCAAGCGCGGCCGCCGGGTGTGGCGGGCGCGGTTTCGACCGGTTCCGGAGCGGTAGTGATCATTCCAGTCGCACTCTCGGATCGACCACCGCGTAGAGCAGGTCGGCCAGCAGGTTGCCAAGCAGAACGAGCGCGGCGGTGACGAAGTTGAGCGCGACGAGCGTCGGGTAATCGCGCTCGAGCACGGCCTCGTAGCCGAGACGCCCCATGCCCGGGTAGGCAAAAATATTTTCGATGATGACCGCGCCGCCGATCAGCGCGGGCAGGAGCATGCCGATGCCGGTGATGAGCGGGCGGATGGAGTTGCGCAGGGCGTGTCGGAAGAAGACCGTGTTTTCGTCGAGGCCCTTGGCCCGCGCCGTGCGGATGTAATCCTCCCGCAGTGTCTCGATCATGCTGGCCCGGATGAAGCGCGACTGCACGGCAATGCCGCCGATGGCGAGGATGGAAGCCGGCATCATGACATGCCACCAGCGGTCGAGGAACACCTGCGCGCCGTTGGCGAAAGCGACCCCGATGGTGTGCGTGCCGAGGATGGGGACCGCCGCCCAGTTGACCAGAGCGATGGCCACTAGGTAAGAGACCCAGAAACCGGGCAAGGCGATGAAGATGAATGCGGCGATGCTGGTGATCACGTCCGGCGCGCGCCCGGCGTGCCGCGCGCCGTAGACACCGAGCATCAATCCGAAGCTGAGCGAAAGCGCGAGCGCGCCGAGGTTGAGCACGAGCGTGGCCGGGAGGCGTTCGGCGATTTTTTCCAGCACGGGGCGCTCGTCCTTGATGCTGCGCAGGTTGCCGGTGAAGAGGTCTCGCATGATGAACGCGTATTGCTCGTGCAGCGGGCGATCCAGGTGGAATTTTTCGCGAAAAACGCGCTTCACCTCCTCGGAGACTTTCGGGTTCAGCTCCCCCCAAGGATAAGGGCTGCCGGGAGTGAGCGTCACGATGAAGAAGGAAATCACGCTGATAAAAAACAGCAGCACGAGGGACAAGAGCAGACGGCGAACGACGAAGGTGGTCATGGTTCAGTTCTCGAGCTGCGTGGCATATTCCGGACGGTAAAACCATTCCAGGTAGTGCATCCAGCCCGCCTTGGTCATTTGCACGGGCTCGTCGATCCAGACACCGTCCTTCCCCGGCCGGCGCACGCGGAACGCATCTTTCCACATGACCGATGTGCCCTGCGGAACAAAGAGGAACATATAAGGCTGGTCGTCGTAGATGAGTTGCTGGAGTTCGCCGCAAAGGGCGATGATTTTTTCGCGGTCGAATTCCTCGCGGACCTCCTGCAGCAGACGGTCGGCTTCGTGGTTTTTGTAGCCAACCATGTTCAGTTCTTCGGGGTCGGTCTGCGACGAGTGCCAGATCTGGAATTGGTCGAACCCCTGCCCCAGGCCCCAACCGAGCACCACGGCATCGAATTCCCCTTTGTTGACGAAATTCTTGAGGAACACGGCCCACTCGTACATCTCGACGTTGACCTCGATGCCGACGGCCTTGAGGTCGGCTTGGACGAGCGTGGCGATGTCGCTGCGGATGACGTTGCCGTTGTTGGTGATCATCGTGAAGGTGAAGCGCTGCCCGTCCTTCTCGAGGATCCCGTCCGCTCCCGGCTTCCACCCCGCCTCGGCGAGAAGCTGGCGCGCTTTCTCCGGGTCGTAGGAGAGCGGTTCGACGCGCGGGTTGAAGAACCACATTTCCGGCGTGAAAATTCCGGTGCTCTGCTCGCCGTAGCCGTAGAGGACGTAGCGGATCATCTGGCCGATGTTGACCGCGCGAGCCAGCGCCTCGCGCACGCGCAAATCCTGGAACATCGGCCTGCGCAGATTCCAGCCGATGTAATTGTAGGAATTGCTCGGTGCGGAAAAGAGCGTGAAGCGGTCGTCCTCGCGGAAACTGCCGACCGCCCAAGGATCGACGCCCCAGAAATCGATCTGCCGCGTCTCGAAGGCGAGGCGCAGGGTGAGCGGATCGGGCAGCACGCGGAAGACCATGCCGTCGAGATGCGGGCGACCGCGGAAGTAATCGTCGTTGCGCTCGACGCGGACGAATTGGTTGGTCTTCCACTCGGCGAATTTGAACGGCCCGGTGCCCACGGGCGCGCGGTTGAATTTGAGCGGCCACTGGTCGGGAGCGAGATCCTCGAGCAGGTGCGAGGGAAGGATGCTCATCATCCAACTCTCCAACGCGGGCGAAAACGGACGGCGGTAAACCACACGCACCGTGCGCTCGTCGGGCGCCTCGAGCGAGAGCACCAGTTCGTAGTCGGATTTGCGCGGCGAGGCCACGCGGTCGTCCATCAGCGCGTTGTAAGTGAATTTCACATCGCGCGAGGTGAACGGCGCGCCGTCCTGCCAGCGCACTCCACCGCGCAAGCGGAATGTGATCTCGGGCTCGGCGAGAAACGGCGGGGCCACCACGTCTTCGACGGCAAGACCCTCGCCGCCCGCGCGTGCCGCGAGGAATTTTTCCAGCGCGGCGCGTGTCTCGGCCGCCCCCCCGAGAAAGCAAATCTCGCCGAGGTTGCCGTTGGACCAGACACGCACGGTCTGCGTCGCGGGGTTCTGCGCGGCGAATTGCTGCAACGCGTCGCCCAGAGGTTCGGGCGCGGTGATGGCGAGCGTTTTCACCGGCAGCGGCGCGACGTCGCCGAACATCCCGGCCAGTTTCTGCGAATCGGCCACCCCGGGGAGGCTCAACTCGAGCACCAGTCTGTTCCCGTCGACCGCGTATTTTTCGAGGTGCAGCGCGGCGCGATCGGAGAGTTGCGCCTCCATGTTGGCCGCGGCCCGGACCGCGTCGGACGGATCGGCGAAGAAAAACGTGCTGCGTTGCCGCAGAGACCAGGACTCGGCCAAGTCCCCCTCGATCTCGAGATCGGCGTTGTATTTGAGCAGTCCGTTGAAAATAACGCCCGTGACCGAAGCCGCCGCCGAATCGGCCGCCTGGAGGGGATTGAGGGTCGTCGGCTCGCCGATGCTGCCGATGTAGATTTCGTTTTTCTTGTCGGCCGAAACGCGCGAGACGGACCAAAGCGCCACGGCTGTCACCGCTGTTAAAAACAACGGAACTCCGAGAATCAGTGTCCGTGCGCGGGGCATCCGGCGCATTTTCCCCGCGGATTCCCGCTCCGCGAGACAAAATGCCGCGGGGGTGCTGGGTTTTGCCTTTGCAGGCGGCATCCCCGCCGATTTATCATCCGCGATCCCATGGTCACGACTGTGAAGGAAAAAATCCGGTCGCGCGAAGGCGCCGATACCGATCTGTCGATGCGCGCCTTCCGCATCATGCTCTTGGCACGGGCCACGGAGGACAAACTCGCGGCGCTATACCGCGCGGGGATGATCAAGGGCGGCGTCTTTCTCGGCAAAGGCCAGGAAGCGCTGAGCACGGCCTCGAGCATTTTTCTGAAGAAGGGCGACATTTTCGGCCCGCTCATCCGCGACCAGGCGGGGCGTCTCGCCTTCGGCGACACGGTGCTCGACACGCTGCGCACCTACCTCGGGTCGGCCAAAGGCCCGATGCGCGGGCGCGACGGCAACATCCACCGCGGTCGCCCCCGCGAGGGCTACTACGCGATGATCAGCCACCTTGGTGCGCTCGTGCCAGTCGTGGCCGGCGGCCTTTATGCCCGCCGCCTGCGCGGCGAGACCGGCGTGGTTGGAGTGACTTCGATCGGTGATGGCGGAACATCGACCGGCGCTTTCCACGAGGGCGTCAACCTCGCCGCGGTCGAGCGCCTGCCCCTCGTCGTCGTCGTGGCCAACAACCAATACGCTTATTCGACGCCGAACAACCGGCAGTTTGCCTGCACCGACCTGCTCGACAAAGCCGCGGGCTACGGCATCGCCGGATTCAAATGCGACGGCACCGATCCGGCCGCATGTCTGGAAACTTTGCACCTCGCCGTGCAGGCCGCGCGCGAGGGAAACGGTCCGCAGCTCGTCGTGGCCACCCTGCTCCGCCTTGTCGGACACGGGGAGCACGACGATGCCGGTTACGTCGACGCAGGCCTGCGCAAAGCGAATGTCGGGCGCGATTGCCTGGAAGTCGGCGCGAAGCAGCTCGTCGAGGCCGGTCTCGCCACGGAGGCGGACATCGCGGCTTGGACCAAGGAGGCGCAGGCCGAAGTGGAGAAAGCCCTGAACACAGCGCAACGCGAGAAAGGTCCCGACCCGGAAGGGGAAAACTGGCGGTCCATCTCGACGGAACACCTGGTCGACGGACATCACGACGCGGAGGACGAATGAGCGTCACTTATCTCGAAGCTATCCGTGCCGCGCAGGAGAAGGCACTGACCGACGACCCGCGCGTTTTCATCTACGGTCAGGACGTCGGCGCTTTCGGCGGCGCGTTCAAAGCAACCAAAAATCTCGCGGCCGAATTTCCCGGACGCGTCATGGACGCGCCTCTGAGCGAGGACGCGATCGTCGGTCTGGCGGTCGGCGCGGCCATCGAAGGCGCGCGGCCCATCGTGGAAATGCAGTTCGCCGATTTTTCGACCGTCGGCTTCAACCAGATCGTCAACCAGGCAGCCACACTTTACTACCGCACCGACGTCCCTTGCCCGATCGTTGTGCGTTTGCCCAGCGGCGGCACGCTCGGAGCAGGACCGTTCCACAGCCAGAGCATGGAGGCCATCTACTCGCACTATCCGGGTCTGGTTGTGATGACACCCGCGACGGTGGAGGACGCCTACAGCATGATGCTCGAGGCGGTATCGATCGACGACCCGGTCATCTTCTGCGAGCACAAGTTGCTCTACTACCATCTGAAGGCCGACAAACTGCCCGATGTCGCCCAACCGGCCGGCAAAGCGCGGATCGCCCGCGCCGGACGCGATGCCACCGTTGTGACCTACAGCGCGATGCTGCACGAATCGCTGCAGGCCGCCGAAGATCTCGTGGAGGAGGGTTGGCAAATCGAAGTGATCGACCTGCGCACGGTCAAACCGCTCGACACCGACACCGTGCTTGCCTCCGTCGCGCGCACCGGACGCATGCTCGTGGTCGGCGAAGCCTGGCCGTGGGGTGGCGTGACCGCCGAAGTGATTTCCCGCGTCGCCACCGAAGGCTTCGGTCTCCTTGATGCCGCGCCCATGCGCCTCAACGCCAAGGACACACCCGTTCCCTACCACCCCGATCTCTGGGCCGCCCATCGGCCGACCGCCACGACCGTTGCCGCGCGCCTGCGCCAACTGCTGACCCAATAACCTTATGGCCCGTATCCCTCTCCTCATGCCGCAGCTCGGCGAATCCATCGCCGAAGCCACCATCGTCCGCCTCATCGCCAGACCCGGAGACGATGTGATCGGCGACAGCGATTTGATGGAAGTCGAGACGAACAAAGCCGTCATGGGCGTTGTCGCCCCGTGCAACGGCAAACTGATCGAACTCCGCGCGGCCGAAGGCGAGAGCTACGCCGTCGGGGCGACTCTCGGATATCTCGAGGTGGACGACGCGGACGCCGAACGCATGGGTTATCTCGAACCCGAGGAAGCCGCCGCCAACGGACAACCCACCGGTTCCATGCCCGCCGGCGCGCCGGAAAAGCCGAAGAAAAAACGCGTGGCCAAACCGGAGATCAAGCAATCGGACACACCCGAACCTGTCATCAAAGGCCTCCCCGTTCCCGCGCACGCCGGCGGCGCGGCTTACCTGTCGCCGCGCATGAAGGCGCGCATGACCGAACTCGGGTTGAGCGCCGCCGATCTCGCCGGCGTGGCCGGTAGCGGCGCGGGCGGACGCGTCACCATCGAAGACTTCGAGCGCTTCATGGAAAATCTCGACCAGCAAAAAGTCACCGAGGCTTCCTCCATGCGCGTCGCGGTGGCCGATGCCATGCGCCGCAGTTGGACGCGCCCGCTGGCCACCGTGGTTTTGCCAGTCGAACTCGACAAGATGCTGGCCCACCGCAAGGCCTCGCCGGAGAAGGCCGGCGTCTCCCTCTACGCCCTGCGCGCGCTGGCCATGGCGCTCTCGGAAAACAGCGCCCCGGCCGGGCGCCTCATCGGCAACCAAGTGATCCATCCCGGCTCGATCGACATCGGTTTCGCCGTGGAAGCCGATGACGGCGTGCTCGTTCCAGTCATCCGCAACGCCGACAAGCACACGCTCAAGGAACTCGTCCCGATGTATGCGCGCCTTGTCGAACTTGCGCGCCAGCGCCGCCTCACGCCGGCCGACATGGGCCAGTGCATTTCCACGGTGACGAACTACGGCACGTTCGGACTCACCTTGGCCACTCCGATTCCGCTGCCGGAGCAGACCGTTTTGCTCGGACTCGGCGCGGGGCGCATCGAACCGAAGTGGGATAAAGATAAAGAGCAATTTCTCCCGGTGACCGTCGCGCAGTTCACTCTGAGCTTCGACCACCGCGTGCTCGACGGGGGTGCGGCCGGGCGCTTGTTGATGCGCATCTCCGAACTGCTCAACAGCCCGGAAACAATTTGAAGAAGTAGAAGCGGACAGCCGCCTCAGGCGAAACCGCGCGCCTGCCGCTGCAGTTCGTCCTGGAACGCGAGCACGTCGGTTTGCGACGGCTGGTAACCGGGTTTGCTTGGAACCAACCCCAGGCGGCCGGTCTGATCGAGCATCCATTCCGCGGTTTCTCCGTCGGAGAAAGTGACTTTGCCGCTGGCCAGCGCCCGCGGCTTGGTGATCCGGTCCATCGACACGCTGACGCCGCCCGGGGCGGGGGCGCCATCGCGTTGCATCTCACCTTCCTGTTTCGCGGCGGCCAGACGCTCGGCCGCCTCGGATTGTTTCGGCTGCTCCTCTTTGATCTGCAACTTCATGTCGTCGACCAAAAACCGGACATCCA
>Ga0114972_10001031_pt1 | contig 20982 bp, 19 predicted proteins | sample M_140807_EF_Meta_FD_87354 | JGI IMG/M metagenome (GOLD analysis project Ga0114972, IMG submission 87354) | Freshwater microbial communities from Lake Montjoie, Canada to study carbon cycling - M_140807_EF_MetaG | ecosystem: Environmental > Aquatic > Freshwater > Lake | place: Lake Montjoie...
GCGACTCGCCTCGAACGTGTCGGGCATGGGATGCGGCTTGTCCTGCTCGTCGATCATTGTGGCGGTTCCGGGGCCTCCGGCAGCGGATAGTTGCGGTTGAGGGAAATCAGATACGCGACGAGCGCTTCGGCCTCGTAAGTCGGCACGACTTCATATCCGTCCGGCGGCGCGTCGGGAGGAAGCAGATCGATGGCGTTGGCCGAGCGCTGTCCTTCGATTTTTTGCAGACGGTAGAGGTAGCGGAACGACGGCATGATCGAGCCAGGGCTGACCACGGCTGGTTGGTAAAGATGCTGGTGGTGCCAATCGATGCTGGGTTGACGAGCGCCGATGTTGCTCAGATCCGGGCCGGTCCGCATCGTGCCGAGAAAGGCGGGGTTTTGCCGCATGTAGTCCCGCGCCACGGTGGGACGGGCGCCCCAACCGCGCTCGAGATCGGAGCCGTACCCAACCTGCCTTACCTGCTGGCTGTGGCAATAAATGCAGCCACTCGAGGCGTAAACACGTTGGCCCATCACCGCCATGCCGGAAAGAGGCGGAGGGCTGATGTCGCCGGTATCTTCGGCGACGAACGGGGTGAAGCGTCCGAGTTGGAAATACGGGTAAGCCACCAGTCCCATCCAAGAGAAAAGGAAAGTGAGGAACGCCCCGAAGATGATGACCGGCATCTTGCTCATGGGATGATGGACTCCGGTTGGCGCACCTCGTCGGTTCCGAAGAGCGTGGGCCCGGCGCGGCGCTTACCCACTTTGAGCAGGAGCAGGGTGAAGCTGATGGCGAAAATGATGTGGCCCACGGTGAGCAGGATGCCCGATCCGCTGCGCAGGAGCAGCCACGGTTTGGTGTAGTCAAGCGTGGCCATGAAGGTGATGCCCGGATCGAGCAGGGCGATCCCTTGGAGGAGACCGCCGAGGGTCAGCGCGACAACCATCACGCCGATGCCGATGGCCACGAGCCAGAAATGCCAGCGGATCAGCCGGGCGGAGGGCCATTCCCATCCGACCACGCGCGGGGTGATGTAATACATCGAGCCGAACATGATCATGGTGAAAAAGGCGTAAAGCCCGAGGTGGGCGTGTCCGACCGTGTAGTGCGTGAAGTGGGTGATTTTATTGAGCGAGGGGATGGCCATGAGGATGCCTTGCAGGCTGGCCAGGGTGTAGCACATGGCACCAAAGACGATGAAACGCAGCGTCGGACTCCATTTCAGCGCGCCGAAGTTTCCCCGGACGGTCATATGGTGGTTAATCGCCGTGGTGATGACGGGAATGAACATCATCATGCTGGCCACCACGCTGGCGCTGATCATCCAGGCAGGGAACGGACCGCCAATGAGATGGTGCATGCCGTTCCAGCTATAGAACAGCGCGAGCGACCAGAAACCGAGAATACTCAGGTAGTAGCTGTGGATCGGGCGGCCGAGGACCTTCGGGATGAAGTAATACGCGGCGGCAAGACCGATCGGCGTGAACCAGAGTCCGAGCGCGTTGTGTCCATACCACCAGTTGACCGCACCCTGAGCGCCGCCCTGAATCGGCTCGAAGTTGAGCAGGATGTTGGCCGTCGAATAAAGCCACGGAAACCAGAGGAAGGCGGCTAGCAGATACCACTGGCTCACGTAAACGTGCCCGGGTTGGCGGAAACGGAACATGATCACGGCCCAAACGGCGATGAGTCCAAAGGCCACGAAGAGCATGAGGCTCGCGTAGTTCGGGAACTCGAGCCACTCGATCGAGCGGCTATCTCCGGAAAGAATGCCGCCAATGCCGACGAGGACGCCGATGTTCCAGAAGATGGCGGCGCAGATCAGCAGCTTGGAGTGACGCAGCGGCGAGCGGCAAAGGCGAGCCATGAGCCAGAGGGCGACACCGATGCCGGCGGACGAGGCCCATCCGTAGGCCACCGCATTCAAGTGCGCCGGGCGCACGCGGCCGAAGGTCAACCAACCCCACTGGTCGAGAAGATGGGGAGCATTCAACTTGAACGAGGCGAGGAGGGCGAAGAGCGAGCCGGCGAGGAGCCAGAAAACCGCGGAACCGAAGAACAGCAGCACGGGGACGCGCGTCGACTCGTCGATGCGCGCGCGCTCCGCTTTGTCCATCGCGGGTGTCGTGGTGGAGGAGTGGACGGTTGTCGCGCTCATGATTTCAAAGCAGTGGCGCCGCGCCGCAGCGGACGGTCGGCGGTTTTGTCGGCAAAGGCGTCCGTCGCGGTTCCGACCGGTTCATCGTGGTCGAAGATACTCTGCGATCCGTCCTCGAGGTTGCGGAACTGCCCGGTCTTGGCTGCCCAGTAGAACGCGGCCAGTGTGGATCCACTGAAGAAAATCAATCCGGCTGCGAGAATAATGTAAACGATCGCGTTCATGGTTGCGCGGGAGCGTTGGTGGCCGCGGGTGCCGGAACTGCGGGGGCAGCGGGAAGAGGCGGAGCGTTGAAAGGCGGAGGCGTCGGTTGCGGCGCGGCCAATCCGCCGGGCTTGACGGCCGAAGCGTGCGGCACATTCGGATCGATGGCGCCGGCAGGACGCGGCTCGCCCTGCGCGGAAAGTTTGGCCAAGGCCAATTCCACGGCGCGGTCGAGCGGGATGCGCACGGTGCCCTTGGCGCGGTCTGCCCAAGAGTAACCGGTGGTGAGACCATTGTTCTCGTCGGTCACTTTCTTGAGGATTTCGTAGCGCTCCTTGGAGCGGATCGCTTCCTCGTCGAAGGCCTCGCGGTCGCCGGAATTGAGGAGAAATTGGACCACCACGGCAAAGAGCGCGAAAATGACGAACGTCCCGGCGAACATCGGCCAGATGCTCTTGCTTTTCGCGGTGTTGTGCGGCGCGTGGTCCATTTAGTTACGGAGATTGATCGAACGCTTGAGTCGCGGGTCGCGCAGCGGCCAGAGCGGCGTGTCGCCGAGGCGCTTCATGAAGACAGAAGCGAGGGTCGCGCCGATGGCGAGCAGGCAGACAAGGTCGAGCCAATGCGGCGAAGCGCCCGCCTTGTGGTAGGTCGGGAGCACGATGATGTACATGTCGAGCATGTGCATGAGCAGGATCCAGACGGCCACCGAGCAGAGCAGCAGCGGGCGTTGCTTCGTGCCTTGGAAAAGCAGGACGACGAACGGCAGGAAGAAGTGGCCGATCACCATGATGATGTTGAGCGTGTTCCAGCTGCCCGTGTTGCGGCGCAGGAAGTAAATCGTCTCTTCCGGGATGTTGGCATACCAGAGGAGCATGTATTGGCTGAAGCCGATGTAGGCCCAGAACACAGTGAAGGCCAGCATGAGCTTGCCCATGATGTGGTAGTGCTCGATCGAGACGATGCCCTCGAGGTAACCGGCGCTGCGCAGTGCGGTGACGAGGAGCACGAGCACGCACATCGAGCTGAGCGCCGAACCAGCGAAGATATAGACACCCCACATGGTGGAGAACCAGTGGAAGTCGAGACCCATGAGCCAATCGAAGGCGCCGAAGGTCAGCGAGAGAGCGAAGAGCGGGATCATCCCGAAGACCATCTTGCGCGAGGACCAGGTGTAGCGCGCGTCGCCATCTTTGTCCTGCCGCACCGAATTGCGCCGCAGCAGGAAAGCGGCGATACTGAAGAAACCGAGATAGAACACGGCGCGAACCCAGAAGAACGGTTCGTTGAGATAGGCAGCTTTCCCGTCGAGGAGCGGATCGACGCCGGGAGCAATTTTCATCCATTTGAAAAGGGTGGGCGCATTGAGAATGATCGGGATGAAGAGCAGCGCGAGCACCGGGAAGAGCCATGCGACGTTTTCCAGTTGTCTCCGCACGACCACACTCCAATCGGCGTCCACCGCGTGATGTACGAGAATCCAGAAAAGCGACCCGGCGAGAATGGTGAAGAAAAAGGCAAAGGCGAAGAGCCACGAGAAGGCAAACTGCTTTGAATAAGTGACCCCGCCCCACGCGGCGAGACCGAGCGCGACAATGGCCAACGCGACGGTGAAGAGCAGTTTTCCGCCGAAGCCTTGGTAGTCGAAATATTCCTTCACGCCCTTTTTGTCGGAGTGTTCGCTCATGGTTGCGGCAGCGCCTCCAATTTGGTCCGTTCGTCGGCCGGCACGTCGTCGAGAGTGGCGGTCTGGGCCAGTTGCAGCGCGCGAACGTAAGACACAATGGCCCAGCGGTCGTTCAGAGGGATTCGGTCACCGTAGCCGAGCATGGTGTTTTTACCGTGCACGATCGTGTTGTAGATCTCGCCGTCGGCCATCTCGCGCAGGCGGTCCTGGTGGTAGCTCGCGATGGCGACGAGTCCGTATTGTCCGGCCACACCATTGCCGCCGCCCGAGGCGCCGTGGCACACCGCGCAGTAAATCTGGTAGCGCTCCTTGCCGCGCTGCATCAACTCGGCTGTGACGGGCAGCGGGATCCCCGTGCCCCATTGGTCGCCGAAGCGGCCGGTGTTGAGGTAGTCCGTGCCCGCGCTGAAGCGCACCCCGGTGTATTTGCCCTCGTCGGGAAAAGGATTGTCCTTCGAGTGCGGCGCCTCGTAACCGAGCGGCACCGTGCCCGCCACGGGCAGACGGTTGCCGCGGTTGTCCGCGAAAAATTTGCTCGGCACCTGCGACTTCACCTTCGGCTGGTGGTCCATGTCCGGGAAAATCTCGATGGGCGGTTCCTTGCTCTTCTGCCCGCGAAAACCCGCGACGGCAAGGAGGCCGACGAGAAAAAGGCCGAGAGCTATGAAGAAGTAGCGCAGCATATCAGTCCTCGTAAACCAGCGTGATGTGCTTCGCTCCGAGACCTTCGAGCATCTCGCGCGTGGCCTCCTCATCGAACTTCGGGTCGGTCGCCTCGATGGCGAGGAAAAATCCGTCGTCGCTCACCCGGTCGAAGCGGTTCCAGTTGAAAATCGGATGGTTCCAGCGCGGCAGGCCATTGAGCGCGAGCATGCCGAAGGTCGCGGTGAAGGCGGAGAGCAGCACGGTCAGCTCGAACATGATGGGGAAAAACGCCGGCACGGTGAAAAAGTTCGTCGGTTTGCCCGCGACGATGAGCGGGTATTCGATGGTCGAGGGATAAAAAGTGAGCAGCGCGGCGATGGTCAGACCGCTGAGGCCGCCGATAAAAACGAGCGCGCTGAGCCAAGATTTTTTCACTCCCATGGCGTGGTCCATGCCATGGATGGGGAACGGCGAATAAACATCCCAGCGCGTGTAGCCGGCATCGCGCACTTTTTCCGCGGCATGGTAAAGCGCGGAAGCGGACGGCACCTCGGCAGCCATGCCGAAGAGGGTCGTATCGGGATTTCCTGCGCGATCCATTTTAATGCGCGGCTCCTTTCAGCGCCGCGGGTTCGCGATGCGGTTCGTCGTGGCCCTCGTGCCCGTGGTGCGGATCGGCCTCCGGAAGCACCGCCTTGACCTCGAAAATACAGATCATGGGCAGCCAGCGGATGAAGACAAGGAAGAGAGTGAGGAAAATGCCGAACGTCCCGGTGAAGGTCCAGATATCCACCCACGTCGGATGGAACATGCCCCAACTCGACGGCAGGAAGTCGCGGTGCAGCGAGGTCACGATGATGACGAAGCGCTCGAACCACATGCCGGCGTTGACGAAGTTGCAGATGATGAAGACCCAAATGGCGTGGCGCCGGAAGTAGCGGCTCCAGAAGAGCTGCGGGGCGACCACGTTGCAGAAAATCATCGACCAATAGGCCCACCAATAAGGCGCGGGATTGGCGCCGAGTGCGGCCATTTGCGGTCCGATTCCGGGCACCCACGAGAACCACGACATGAACGGCGCGGCCAGACGGTTGTGCACGAAGACAAAGCGCTCGTAGGGGTTGCCGCTATACCAAGCGATGAAGAACTCCATCGCGTAGGCGTAGCCGACGATCGAGCCGGTCAACACGATGATCTTGCACATCTTGTCGACGTGGTCGTCGGTGATGAGATCGTGCAGGCCGAAGATGGCGCGGGCCGGCAACATGATGGTCAAAACCATGGCGAACCCGCCGAAAATGGCGCCGGCCACAAAGTAAGGCGGGAAAATCGTCGTATGCCAGCCCGGGATGACCGAAGTGGCGAAGTCGAAGGACACGACCGAGTGCACCGAAAGCACGAGAGGCGTGCTCAATCCGGCGAGGATGAGGTAGGCCATCTCGTAGTGGCGCCACTGGCGGTTGCCGCCGCGCCATCCGAGCGCCGCGATGCCGTAGATGAATTTGCGCACTTTCGTAGTGGCGCGGTCGCGCAGCGTGGCCAAGTCGGGAACCAGACCCGTGTACCAGAAGAGGATCGAGACCGTAAAGTAGATCGACACGGCGAAGACATCCCAGAGCAGCGGGCTGCGGAAGTTCTGCCAGATGGCATTCGAGTTCGGCACCGGCGCGAGGAACCACACCATCCAGATGCGGCCGACGTGGATGAGCGGGAAAATACCGGCGCAAACCACGGCGAAAAGCGTCATGGCCTCGGCCGCGCGGTTGATCGAAGTGCGCCACTTCTGCCGCGTGAGGAAAAGGATGGCCGAGATGAGCGTGCCCGCGTGGCCGATACCGATCCAGAACACGAAGTTGGTGATGTCCCACGCCCAGCCGACAGGGTGATTCAAGCCCCAGACGCCCACGCCGGTTGAGATGAGGTAGCCGATGCAAAGCACGCTGCATACGGCCAGCGCGGAACTGATGGCGAAGAGAACCCACCACCACACCGGGGCTTTCTTTTCCGTGACCGAAGCAACGTGGTTGGTGATCCACGCCATCGACCGGTTGTTGGTGACGAGCGGGGCGCGGGTGATGCGCTGCGCCGCCGCTTCGCTGCTCTGCATGATCGCGTCAGGCATGGTCAGTGCGAAGGCGCCTCCTTCGCGTGAGCGGCCGGCGAGCCGTGGGTTTCCGCGCCGTGCGCGTCATGGCCGTTGTTGCCATTGCTGCCCGCACCGTGCGTGGCTTGTCCTCCGTGGTGCGGATGGCCGTTGGCCCAGCCGACTTTGTCCGCGCCGGGCATGGCCATGTTCGGGTTCTTGATGCGCGCGAGGTAGGTCGTGCGCGGCGAGACATTCAAATATTTCAGCATTTCGTAGTTGCGCGGCTCCTTCTTGAGTCGCGCGACGCGGCTCTTGGGGTCGTTGATGTTGCCGAAGACGATCGATTCGCTCGGGCAGGCTTGCTGGCACGCGCTCTTCACTTCCGGGAACGGCACTTTCGATTTGTCGGTCGGACCGGCCTGCACCGATTGGGTGATCTTCGCTTCCTCGATGCGCTGGATGCAGTAGGTGCATTTTTCCATCACGCCGCGCATACGCACGGTGACGTTCGGATTTTTCGACATCTGGACGCTCTCGGCCATGCCCTTTTTGGCCAGCGGTCCGAAGTAAAGTTTGTCGAGCGGGCGCTGGTTGTAATCGAAGAAATTGAAGCGGCGCACTTTCCACGGGCAGTTGTTCGCGCAATAACGCGTGCCGATGCAGCGGTTGTAGGCCATCAGGTTGAGGCCGTCCTCACTGTGCACCGTGGCGTTGACCGGGCAGACCGTTTCGCAAGGCGCGTTCTCGCAGTGCTGGCACATGATCGCCTGAGGCAACATCTCGGGATCGCTCTCGTCCCCCGCGAAATAGCGGTCCATGCGGATCCACGCCATGTTGCGTCCGCGCGAGACCTGGTCCTTGCCGACGATAGGCACGTTGTTCTCCGCCTGGCAGGCGACGACGCAGGCGTTGCAGCCGGTGCACGTGCTGAGATCGACGGTCATCCCCCACTGCTGGGGCGAATCGAGTTTCGGGTGAGTGAAGAGCGAGATGTTCGGCGGGATGTGGCCGTCCATGCCCATGGTACGCGCGAACGTCGGATCCTGCGCGTAGCGCTCCGTGGTCGCTTCGCGCACGAGGTCGCGGCCTTCCATGTTCTGGTGGTGCTGTGTCTCGGCGAATTTGTGCGCCGCGCCCGTGCGTTTCACCGCGGCTTCCGTGGCAAACGCCATGCATTGCGTGGTGCGCAGCGGGTAGGCGTCGAAACCAACATTGTCGGTGACGTGGGAAATATTCACACGTCCGTAACCGAGCGCGATGCTCACCGCGTCATCGGCATGGCCGGGTGCGACGAGAGCGGCGGCCTCGATTTTGCGGCCATTAGCGGACATCTCGACCATGTCACCGGTAGAAAGTCCGAGCGACTTCGCGGTGGCCGGACTGACCAAAGCGGCGTTGTCCCAGGTGACCTTCGTCGCAAAATCGGGCGTCTCCTGCAACCAACCATTGTTGGCGTAACGTCCATCGTCGAGCGTGCTGCTCGGCGTGAAAGAAAATTCGATGCCGTTCGAGGGTGCGGGGCGGTAAGCCGCGGCGAGCGATGTAGCACCGCCAGCGTTGAACGCGGGGGCAGCTTCGGGCCACGCGGTGCCGCCGAGGAATCCTTGGCGGAGAAATTCGGTCCACTTCGCCTCGAGATCGCCGCCATCCGCGACTTTGGCGAACGTGTCGCGCACGAGTTGCGGGCCGATCGGTTCGGCATTGCCAGCGAGGCGGTTGAGGATCTCAAGCTCGTTCACCCCGCCCCAGAGCGGAAGGATCATCGGTTGCACCGCGCAGATGGTGCCGTCCGAGCTGCGCGCATCACTCCAGCTTTCGAGGTAATGCGCCTGCGGCACATGCCACTTCGAAGCGGCGGAGGTTTCGTCCTCGTACATACCAAGACGCACCGATACCGGAACGCCGGAGAGCAGGTCGCCGAAGCGCAGGTCGGCCGGCGCGTTGTAGACGGGATTGCCGCCGACTATGAAAAGATTTTTCACGCGACCGGCCTCCATCGCGGCGGCGAGTTCGGCAATGGACGAGGCCTGGGCACGCTCCGTGCGGGCTCCGCGCAACGTCTGTCCCGGCGCGCCGAGGGCGTTGTTGATGGCGAAGCCGAGCGCTTGCACTGCGGCCGGCTGCTGTTGTCCGACAACCACGATGCTTTTGCCGCGTGAGGCGGCGAGATCTTTGGCGCATTCGTCGATCCACTGCGGGTCGGCGGAAAGTTGCCCCTCGGGGAACGCGTTGACGACCGAAGACAATCCGCCATCACCAGTGAGCGAGGCGATTTGCTGTCCGAGCGCACGGAGGAGGAGCCCGGCCTCCGAAGGCTTGATGCGCAGACGGTGGTCGGCCATGCCGCCGGTCGGCGTGTAATGCGTCTCGGCCACGTAGAGACGGTTCATCGGTTGGCCCGGCTCGCTGATGCGCCGGCGCGCACTGAAACTGCGCACCTGATCGAGACCGCTGAACGAGGCATTGAGGAAATCGCTGTCGACCGCGAGGACTTTGTCCGCCGCACTGAAATCGGGTGTTACTTCGACGCCTGTGCCGAAGCAGGCGGCGACCGCGGCGTCGTATTCGGACGAGCCGAGCGGTTCATATTCCGCCCAGAGGAGATTCGGGTATTCCTGCCTCAACTGAGCAAGCAGGCGGTCGCGCGTGGGCGAATCGACACGCTCGACGAGGAAGGCGAGACCCTCGCCTCCGTTTGCTTCGGCTACAGCGCGGATTTCATCGAGCTTCGCGGCGAGCGCGGCGGCGTCGGATTGTTTGCCTTCGGCGAGGATGGCGCGCGAGCGGTTTGGATCGTAGAGATCGAGCACCGAGGCCTGCGCGAAAGCGTCGGTCGAACCGTTACTGATGGGGTGCAGAGGATTCCCTTCGAGCTTGGTCGGACGCCCGTCGCTCGTCGTGGCGACGAGCGGCATGGCGCCGTTGCGGCGCGGTTGCGAGGTCGCGTAGTAGAGAAATTTGCCGGGAATGGTCCACTCGACGCCCTGCGTGAAAGGAACAAGATACGCCTCGGGACGGCGGCAGCCGGTGAGACCGATGCCGGCCAGAGCCATCGATCCGCCCATGAGCTGGAGGAAATTGCGGCGCGAGATTTGGCCGCCGTGCCATTCGGCCGCGCCCTGCGGGAATTCGCGCTCGAGTGCCGCCTCGAATTCCGGTGTTCCGGCAAATTCATCGAGACTGCGCCAGAGGGTCGGGCGCTCTTCGCGCGTGGGATGGGGAAGGACGCGTTTCATTTTAGCGGTGGCATCCTCCGCAGGTGACGGGCGGGTTCACGTTCCATTCCTTTTTGAACTGCGTGCCCATGGCAAACTGCTCCTGAGCGGAGGCGGGGCGCCAGTTGAGGTTGTAGATTTCCGATGGCGGGCGCAGGAATTTCTCCGGCTCGCGATGGCACTCGAGACACCAAGCCATGCTGAGCGGCTGTGCTTGGTAGACGACAGGCATTTCGTTGATTTGACCGTGGCAGCTGTAGCAACTGACGCCGCGGTTCACGTGCACCGCATGGTTGAAATAGACGTAGTCGGGCGCCTTGTGGATGCGCACCCATTGCACCGGCGTGCCGGTTTCCCAGCTCGCGCGGACCGCAGCCAGTTTCGGGCTCTGCGCTTTGATCTGCGAATGGCAAGACATGCAGGTCTGCGTGCTCGGCACGTTCGAGTGGCCGGCGACCTCGACATAGCTGTGGCAGTAACGGCAATCCATCCCCAACTGCTCCACGTGAATGGCATGCGAGAAGGGCGCCGGCTGGTCCGGCATGTACCCCACGTTGGTGTATTTGGGCGTAAAATAGTACCAGATGCCCCCCGTGACCACGGCACCGAGCACCGTCACGATGAGCAAAAGCTTCAGCGGTATCCAATTGGCCCAACGTGGGAAAAAATTTGCCATTCAATTAACGAAATGCTCCGAGATTTCTGCGGAACGCCAAATGAGCGTAGTATTAGGCCATCTAATGGCAACACTGATTTCTCTCTGATGAAAAAAGTGTCGCCAAAGCCGGCCTCGCGATACTTTTGTGCGCGCATGCCAAAACGCCCACTCCCATCCCTCGTTGCCCCCCGCTCGCTGTTCGTGGTGGCGGCTTTTGCCGCCCTGATCATGCCGCTCGGCGCGCTAACCCCGCCCCAACCAGAACTCCCGAAAATCGCCCTGACCGTCCGAGACATCCGCATCGACGCAGAGGTGGCGGACGACTCCGACGAAAAAACTATCGGCCTGATGGGGCGCAAGGAACTGGCCGAGGGGCAAGGCATGCTCTTTGTCTTCTCGCGTCCCCAGCCCATGGGTTTTTGGATGAAAGACACCCTCATCCCCCTCTCCATCGCCTACCTCAACGCCGCGGGGATTATTCGGGAAATCCATGATATGCAACCTCTTGAAGAAAATTCTGTCCCGAGTGTTTTCCAGGATTTGGTCTATGCGCTGGAGGTGCCGCAAGGGTGGTTCACGAAAAGCGGTATCCTAGCCGGCGACAAAGTGACCGGCTTGCCCAAGCCGTCGAGTTCGGACTGATAATACTTTCTCTTTTCAGAATCCTGCCGACCTCATGAATCTCCCCGAACATCCCCGCCCGACGCATCCGGTCTCCCGCGCGGTGCTTCTGGCCATGCTCGGGGCATCGGCAGTGGTGGCGGGGTTCGCCATCAGCAACCAGAGTTATTGGATCGACGAGGCCACGTCTCTCATCGTCGCCATGGCCCCCAATCCGGCGGAGGCCTGGAAATACGCGCAAGCGGTCAGCGGTTCCACCATCCAGATGCCGCTCTACAACATCTACCTGTATGCATGGCACAAAATGTTCGGGAGCGGGGAGTGGGGCATGCGCGCGGCGAACATCCCGTTCTTTGTTTTCGGGCAACTCGCCTTCCTCCTCCTGCTGCGCGCGCGGGCGGGGTTGGCCCTCACCGCCTGCGGCCTCTCGCTGGTTTGTCCGACTATCTGGATGTATTTAGACGAAGCTCGCCCCTACATCATGCAATACGCGGCGGCGTGCTGGCCCACCGCCGCGCTTCTGCGCGCAGCCGCTCCGCAACCGGGCGACCAAAATTGGAAAACATCCGAGCTGCTTCTTCTCGCGCTCGCCACCATCCTGCTCGCCGTATCCAGCCTGCTCGGCGTGCTCTGGGCCGCGGGCTTTGCTCTCGTTCTGCTCTGGCTTTGGAAAACCCCGTCGAGAAGCGAAGGCAAAAAGTCTCCCGCCGTTCTTTATCTCGCCGCGATGGCGTTTCCGCTCATCGCGCTCGCTGCATTCTACGCGTTCACCTTCGAAGCGGCGGGCGCCGGATATTTCCGGCCGGGCACCGGACTCGTCTCGTTGCCCTACGTCGCTTATGAATTCCTCGGTTTCTCCGGTTTCGGTCCGGGACGCCTCGAGTTGCGCGCCGCACCGGTTGACGCGCTGCGCGCGCATTTCTTTTCCCTGCTTCCGCTCGCCGCAGTGGCTGGAATTCTCGGTATCTTTTTCCTGCAATTCCTGCGCACCCGCCGGCCGGATACCCGGCTCCTTGCCGCCTTTGCTTTGGCGGTGGTTCTTCCGGCCATCATTGCGGTCGCCGGAATGTTCCTCTCCGATTACCGCCCGCTACCGCGGCATTTCATGCCCGTGCTGCCGACGGTCATTCTGGCCCTCGCTACCTTGGTGCCCGCCGCGCTGGCCCAACCATCGCTCGTCATCCGCGCAGCCGGCGCCATTCTTCCGCTGCTTTGGCTGACCTCGTCACTCAACCTGCGCTGGCGCGAAACGCACGCCAAGGACGACTACCGCACGGCCGCAGCCATCGCCGCGGCGGCGCTGCGCGACAACAAGGAAGTGTGGTGGGCGGCCGACGCCGCCGCGGCGTTCATTTATCTCACACCCGTCGCGCTGGACGACGTGCCGGGACGAGCCTGGGCCATGCAGGCGCCGCAATGGGACGACATCCGCTTCAAGTTTCCGCCGCGCGTCATCGTGATCAGCAAGCCGGACATCTACGACCCGGCCGGCGCAGTGGCGCGCTACGCCGCGGAGAACCACTTTGTGCCCACGCGCAAATTGCACGCCTTCACCATCCTGACGCGGGAGAGCGATTCCTTGCCGCCCATCGTGCCTTGAGCAGGAAGGCCTTCCTTGCCCGGCCTGTCATCCGTTAGCATCCAGCGTTCCATGCCGACCGACCAGCAGTCGACCGCCGAACTTTACGAGCGGCACGTCGTCCCGACTTACGGGCGTTTTCCACTGGCCATCGCCCGCGGCAAAGGTGCGCGGGTTTGGGGTGAAGACGGCCGCGAATACCTCGACTTCACCTCGGGCATCGCGGTCAATGCCATCGGCCACGCGCACCCGGCGCTGCAAAAAGCGATCGCGGAGCAAGCCGGCGAACTCATCCACACCTCGAACCTCTTCCTCACGCGGTCGCAGGCGCTCCTCGCCGCGCGCTTGGAGAAAATGGTCGGAATGCGGGGCAAAGTGTTTTTCTGCAACAGCGGCGCCGAAGCCAACGAGGGACTGTATAAACTGGCACGCAAAAACGGGGCCGCCCAGGGACGTTATGAAATCGTTACGCTCGACGGATCGTTCCACGGACGCACCCTCGGCGGTATTGCCGCGACCGGACAAATCAAAGTGAAGCTCGGGTTCGGTCCGCCCGTCGACGGATTCATCAATGTTCCCGCGCGCATCGAATGCGTGGCCAACGCGGTGAATGCCCGCACCGCGGCTGTTCTGGTCGAACCGATCCAGGGCGAGGGCGGAGCGCGACCACTGCCCGCCGAGTTTCTCCGCTCCCTGCGCGTGCTCTGCGATGAACACCGGTTGCTCCTCGTCTATGACGAAGTCCAGTGCGGACTCGGCCGCACAGGGCACTGGTGCGGGTGGCACGGGAGAGGTGCGGACGATGCCGTGCCGGACGCGATCAGTTGGGCCAAGGGCATCGGTGGCGGTTTTCCGCTCGGCGCATTCTGGGTACGCGAGCCATTTGCCGACCTGCTCGGACCCGGCACGCACGGCACGACTTACGGCGGATCTCCCCTCGCCTGCGCCGCGGCCAACGCGGTGTTCGACACGATCGAGGGCGAAGAACTTTTGGCCAATGCGCGCCAGCGCGGTCAACAACTCCGCGAAGGGGCGAAAAGCCTGCCGCTCGTTCGCGAGGCGCGGGGCGCGGGATTGCTTGTCGGCTTGGAGATTTCCGACTTCGCGCCCGCCGAAGGCGAAAGCGGAACGCCCTCCCTCCGTTTGACCCTGCGCCTGATCAAGGCCGGACTGCTTGTTGTTCCCGCGGGAGAGCAGGTCATCCGCCTTCTTCCGCCCCTCAATGTGACGGCGGAAGAGTGCGACGAGGCCCTGCGGATCCTGCTCGGCGTCCTTGCGCAGGCCGAGAGTGGAAGCGGCATCCCCGCCGTTTGATCACCGTCGAGAAGCGGCGGATCGCCGCTTCTACTTTGTTTACCACGGCGCGCGATTGCGGGTAAACTCGCCCTTCGCCATGAAGCACCTGCTCGACATCGAAACGCTGGATCGCAGCGACATCGACCGCATCCTCGCCGAGGCCGCGAAAATGAAGAAATCGCGCGGCCCGCATCCTGATGCGCCGCTCAAAGGCGAATGCTGGGTGCTCATGTTCTCCAAATCGTCCACCCGCACTCGGCTGAGTTTCGAAGTCGGCATTCGCGAGTTGGGCGGTCAGCCGGTTTTTCTCGCGGCCAACGACATCCAACTCGGTCGCGGCGAACCGATCCGCGACACGGCGCGCGTCATCGGCCGCATGGCGCAGGGCGCGGTCATCCGCACCTACGAGCAGGGTGATGTCGAAGAATTCGCCAAGTTGAGCGGCATCCGCACGATCAACGCACTGACCGACCTCGAGCATCCCTGCCAGATTCTGAGCGATTTGTTCACCATCATCGAAAAGCGCGGTTCCCTCGATGGGTTGACCGTCACTTTCATCGGCGACGGCGATTGCAATGTCGCCCGCTCGTGGATTTGGGCCGCGGCGAAAGTCGGCTTCAATCTACGCATCGCCGCGCCCGCCCGCTTCCAGCCGCCGGCCGAACTGGTCGCGCGCGCAGGAAAAAATGTCAGCGTGACCACCGACGTCCTCGCCGCCTGCCGCGGAGCCGATGTTCTCTACACCGATGTGTGGATCAGCATGGGCAAGGAGGACGAAGCCGCGTTCCGCACCGCGCAGTTTGCCGGCTACCAGATCAACAAAGCCGCGGTCGACGCCGCCGGCGGATCACCGCTGGTCATGCACTGTCTTCCCGCCTACCGCGGCAAAGAAATCACCGACGAAATTTTCGAAGCCAATGCGCAGACCATCTTCGACCAGGCCGAGAACCGCCTGCACACGCAGAAGGCTGTTCTCGCGCTGCTCGAGAAATAGACAAGTCGGATAGCGCACTCACGCGCGAGCCTCAGCCCGCGATCGAAATCGTTGACACGAGACAACCCCGCAAGGTCACGTTGACTTGGTCAACCGGCAACCAGGACGCACTGCATCCCCGCGGCGCAAGCCGCTTCGGCGCCGGTCACCGTGTCCTCGAAGACGAGGCACCGGGCAGGATCGACGCGCAACAATTCAGCCGCTTTGAGGAAAGGGTCGGGCGCGGGCTTCCCTCGCGCGTAGTCCTCCGCGGTAACCACGACATCGAACAATTCCTCGACCCGGAGGGCGCGCAGGGTGCGGACCACCAGATCACGGTGTCCGCCCGAGGCCACGGCCAAGGGCGTTTTGCCGTGGTGCTCGCGGGCCAAGGCAATGACGGCGCGCATCGGTTCCACCTGAGGGATGGACTCGCGGTAGTAGTGCTCCTTGCGATCGACGACCTGTTCGACGTCCAACGACAGTCCGAATTTCGCGTTGAGGCGCCGCACGATGTCGCCGGTGGGCACGCCGCCCCACTCGTAGAAAAGTTCCTCGGGATAAGATCCCCCGAAATCTTCCATGGCGCGGCTCCAAGCCTCGTAATGCAGGGGCATGTTGTCGGCCAGCGTGCCGTCGCAGTCGAAGATGAAGGCGCGGAAATCACCCGCCGGCAATTGCAGCGGCATGGTCAGGACTTCGCGGGCGGTTTGTAGTCGGGATAGCGCCTCTGCAACTCTTCGCGCGCGCGCTCGGCGTCGGGGACGTTCTGCGCGCGACGGTAGGCCTCCTCCGCCAGCAAGAGCGCTTGCGGCGTCAGGTCTTTCTCATCATAGAGCAAAGCGATGGCCATGAAAGCCCGGGCCGCATCGTCGTAGCGGTTCTGGACGAACAGCGCGCGACCGTTGGCCAGGCGGGCCTCGGCATTGATGCGTCCCTCCGGTTGCAACCGCAGGGCTTCCTCCGCTTGCGCCTTGGCGCCGGCTCCGTCGCCGGAATCGACGAGCGCATCGGCCAGCATCAAATGCGCCTTTGCTTTCTGCTTGGGCTCGTGCAGACGCGAGAGCAGTTTTTCCACCGTGGCGCGCGCCGCGGCAGGATCCTTCGCGCCGGCTTGCGCCCGGGCCAGCGAGAAGCGTATTTCGTCATCCGCGTCCTCCGCCGAGCCGAGCGGTTCGAGAAATTCGCGCGCTTCGGCGAAGTCACCGGCGTCGAGCGCCGTCAGCCCGAGCCATTTGCGCACTTCGGTCGGACTTTTTTCCGGGCCGAGAGAACGCGCTTCCGCCGCCGACGAGGCGCGATCCTGCATGTAATAATACGCCAGCAACAAACGCAGCGAGGCGCGCTCCCCGTAATTGTCCTTGTCTGTCTCGCGGGCCAGCTTCAGAGCCGGGACGGCCTCTTCGTATTTTTTCGCCTCGAACGCGCCGTATCCGATCCAGAAGTTGGCCTGGGCCGAGGCTTTGGTCTGCGGATAATCCGCAAGCAACCGCTTGAAGGCCTCGGACATTTCGCCCGACCTCGAGAGTTTCCCGAGAAGGAGCGCCCGTTGGAGCATGGCTGCCTCGCGTTCCGGGGCATCTTTCTTTTTCTCGATGATGGCGGAAAGGTCGGCCAGCGCCTCCTCGAGTTGCCCGGTCTGCATCCCGGCGAGGGCGCGCTGGAGGTAGGCGGCCGGAACCTGCGGCGCGCGCGGGTATTGCCCGAGAAACTCGGTCAGGGCGGCGATGGCCGCATCATATTTTTTCTGCTGCATGCGGCACCAGGCGAGTTTGTAGAGGGCGTCGGCGCGATATTTCGACGCGCCGGAATCGCGCGATCCGGACGTGTAGAGTTTCTCGGCGCCCTCGTAATCCTTGCGCTCGAACAGCAGTTCGGCCTTGAGCAGCGACGCGCGCGCGCGCTCCGAGGAATCGGACGCGCCGGCAAGGAAACGGTCGATCTGCGCTTCCGCATTTTCGTCGCGCTGCGCGACGAGGCTGACCAGGCGGTGGAACCCCGCCTCCTTCGCCGCGGACGATTCCGGATAAGACGCCACGAGCCGGTCATAGAGGGAAAGCGCCTCGCCGTGCTTGCCCAACTGGCGCTGCGCGTTGGCCGCCATGAGAAGAATGTCGGCGCGCGATCCGCCGCCGGCGTCGGCGAGAAGTTTGTCGGCGCGCGCGGCCACCGCGGGATAGTTGCCTTCCTCGTAATCGAGGCGCATCAGGCCGATGCCCGCCGCAGAGCGCCACGAGGACAGTTCCCGGTTGGCGGCGGCGGATTCGAGCAACGGGCGCGCGGCGGGATAGTCCTTGGCATCGATGGCCAGCAGACCGGCTTTGACCGCCGCTCCGGTGCGCACCACCGGATGCTTCGCCGTCTCGGCCAGTTTGCGGAATTGGCGGAACGCGCCGTCGGTCAGACCCGCGCGCGCGTCGGCCTCGGCCAGTTCGAACATCGCGCGCTCGCGGTAGGGATTCTCGCCCTGCTGCGCGACGACATCCCGGTAAGCGGAGAGCGCCTCGAGCTTGCGATCGGCCGCGTCGAGGGAACGTCCCTCGAAAAATTTCGCGGCGAGCCGCAGCTTCGGATCCCGCACGTGGTGCGCGGCGGTGCGGAAAGTTTCCGCCGCGGCGGCGAAATCTTTGGCCGCATATTGCATTTCGCCGAGACGGTAGGCAGCCGGCCCAACGAATTCGCCCGTGCTGTATTGTCCGACAAGGGACTGGAAAGCGGCCATCGCCTCGGTGCCGCGACGGAGCAGGCGCAAACTTTCGCCCATGCGGAAAAGTGCGGCCTCGCGCTCGGCGCCGGCGCGGCGCATCTGCAGGAACTCCTGGTATTTGGGGACGGCAAGGTCGTACATCTTGCGCCCGTAGAATCCGTTGCCCTCCTCGAAGAGCGCCATGAGCGGATCCGCCACAGCCCCCGAGGGCAGAGTGCGAATCTCGCCGGAAGGCACCGGTTCGGGCGCGGCGATACTCTGCGCGGGAATGGCGGGCGGGACAGCGGGAGGCACGACCGGCACCGCAGGTGCCACCGGGGGTCCGGCGGGAACGGCGACAGGGATGGCGACCGGCACGGGCACGGCCGGTTCGGCGCGGCGCACCTCGGGCTCGATTTGCGCCGGTGCGTGCGCAACAAGCAGGAAGATGGTGGCGGCGGAAAGTTTTCTCACGATTCGGGACTTCCGGTGGCGAAGGCCACATTCCAGATGTTCGCGCCGCGGCAGACATCGAGAACCGCGACGATGTGGCGGTAAGCGGCACCTTCGTCCCCGCGCAGGATGACCGCCTGGTCGGGATAAAGCTCGGCGATTTTGCGCAATGTCGCGCCGAGTTCGTCGGGCGCCAGCGCCTTGCGGTTCATCACGATCGATCCGTCGGCTTTCACGTTGATGATCACCTCACCGACCGAACGGCGCGATTCCTTGCCTTCCTTTGCCGTCGGCACTTTGACATCCAGCTCGGTTTCGTGGCGCGCGAAATTCCAGGTGACCAAAAAGAAAATGAGCAGCAGGAAAACAATGTCGACCATCGGGGCGATCTGGAACCCCGCGGGCTCGGGCGCGGATTGCTTGCGGAAATTCACGTGCGGAGTGCGGACCGGAACATAGCGCAGACCCGGCGCGGCGGAAACAACGGCCTCAAAGGGCTTCCACGATGGCCTTGCCCATCTCCGCGGTGCCGACCAGCTGCGTTCCCTCGGTGTGGATGTCCTTGGTGCGCAATCCGGAGCGGATGACCCGCTGCACGGCGGTCTCGATGGCCAGAGCGGCATCCTCGCGGCCGGCGGAGTAACGCAGCATCATGCCCGCGGAAAGAATCTGCGCGATCGGATTGGCGATACCCATGCCGGCGATGTCCGGCGCGGTGCCCCCGCTCGGCTCATACATGCCGAAGTAGCATCCATCGCCCTTGGAAATGCCGAGGCTCGCGCTGGGCAGCATGCCGAGCGAACCGGCGATCATCGCCAGTTCGTCGCTCAGGATATCGCCGAAAAGATTTTCCGCGAGGATCACGTCGAATCCCTTCGGATTGCGGATCAACTGCATCGCCGCATTGTCCACGTAGAGGTGGCGCAACTTCACGTCGGGATACTCGTTGGCCACGCGGTCGACCGTCTGGCGCCAGAGGATGCCGTTTTGCAGCACGTTCGCCTTGTCGATCGACGTCACATGATGACGGCGGCGTTGCGCTGCCTGGAATGCGACGTGGGCGATTCGCTCGATCTCGCTCTCCCAATAAATCATGGTGTCCACGGCGAACCACTCGCCGCTCTCGTGCTTCATGTATTTCGGCTCGCCGAAGTAAAGACCGCCGGTCAATTCACGCACGAAGAGCACATCGAACCCGCCGCTGACGATCGATTCGCGCACCGGCGAGGCATGGGTCAACTCCGGCAGGCAGATCGCCGGGCGGAGGTTGGCATAAAGCGCGAACGTCTTGCGCAGGGCGAGCAATGCCGCGCGCTCGGGTTGCTGGTTGGGCGGGAGGGACTCCCACTTCGGTCCGCCGACCGATCCGAAAAGAATGGCGTCCGACCCCTTGCAGGTCTGGAGCGTCTGGTCCGGGAGGGCCACCCCGTCCTCGTCGATGGCGCAACCGCCGACCCGCTCCTCTGTGAGTTCATAAGGAATGACGAACTTGGCGGCGACCGCAGCCAGAACCTTGAGTGCCTCGGCCATGACTTCCGGGCCGATGCCATCACCAGCCAGAACCGCGAACTTGAAAATTTTCTGCTTACTCATAAGAAATAACCCTCCCTGAAGTTAGTGGGGTCAGCGCCAAGCGGCAAGGTTGGCCTCTGAAAATAGAGCCGATGACCAGTTTGTCAGAGCAAAACTGCAGCGTTTGCTTGGCTCTACGCAGAGGGACAGAGGCGAAAATCCTCCCGACCAAGACTCATAACAACCCGCTCGCTCAGCGCATCGCCGCGAACAAACCATCAGGCGCGCAATTTTCCAACCAATCGAGCCCACGGCAAGGCCCTTGGGGCTCAGGAACTGAAGAGGAACACTGGACGGTATGCTCCCTTGGGCATCGCGATACGGAGCGGGTTGCAGCGACCCGACTTGAGGTAATAGACCTCCAAGTTCCGGCGCAGTTTGCCCGCTTCGATCCGGACAATCGGGTCCGCGTGCGGGTCAAAACCAGGTCCGCGATCGAAAACCCGAATACCGATCAACCGGCTGCTGATTTCATCCGGGACTCCACGCAATTCACTCTCCACCACATAGGCGAGAAACCGGCGGTTCCTGGGCGTGGCCGCAAAATCGGGACTCGCGATAACACGATGCAACTCGGCCTCCGCATCTTGCTCCAGAACTCCCGTCAACTCCGGTGCCGGGGGAAGCGTTGTCGCCTCCGCCTCTGATTGATAGACGAAAGCGGGTTCGTATCCACCGCGGGGAATTTCGATGCGCAGCGGATTGCCGCGACCTGACTTCAAGTAGTAAGTCTCCAGATCGCGGCGCAACCCCGCCACCTCGATGCGCACGATGGGATCGCGCGCGGAGCTGAAACTTTCCGGCCGATCGAGCACCTGCGTGGCAATAGCGTGGGCACTCACGCCAAAATGATCCGACCCGTGGTCCAGCCCGCGCTCGACAACGAAGGAAAGGATTTGTCTTTTGCGCGGTGTGGCGGGGAAGTCGTTGCTGGCCAAGACGCGCGCCAGTTCGGCGCGTTTTTCCTCCGGGGCTATGCCATTGTGTTGACGGAATCCGGCGGAAGCCGTCCCATTGGCGGCAGAGAGAGAAGCTTCAAGGACAGGCATGGATGGTAAACGATTGATTTCTAATTCCATACTGCAAAAAAGCCGCGAGTTTGCCAATACCCTTCGCAGGGTATGAAGGCTAGCTGCCTTGGGAACGCAAGGACCGCGGACGCAA
>Ga0114972_10001032_pt1 | contig 20979 bp, 19 predicted proteins | sample M_140807_EF_Meta_FD_87354 | JGI IMG/M metagenome (GOLD analysis project Ga0114972, IMG submission 87354) | Freshwater microbial communities from Lake Montjoie, Canada to study carbon cycling - M_140807_EF_MetaG | ecosystem: Environmental > Aquatic > Freshwater > Lake | place: Lake Montjoie...
ACGGCTTCTTGGCGGGACTCCGCCCGCTGGTGCTCACTCGGGCATCCTGCCCTGGCGCCGGTCCACTCACACCTTCCGAAGACGTGTGAACTCGGGATCTTTCACGAAGCCGCTGGACCATCCTGGCCACGGCTTCTTGGCGGGCTCCGCCCGCTGGTGCTCTTTCGGGCATCCGGCCCTGGCGCCGGTCCGCTCACACCTTCCGCAGACGCGTGTACTCGTCCATTGTCACCGTGGTGAGTTCGCCGTCGTCGCGGGCGAGGATCAGCACGTCGCTGTAGACCTTGTCGTCTGGGCTGCGACGGAAGTGCAGGCCGTGCCGCCGTCTCTCGCGACGCAGCACCTTGCCCACCGTGGTCGTGCTCCACTGCGCACTCGAGCCCACAGTCACGCCGTGCACCACCTCCACCCGGTCGCCCGGCTGGAGTTGGTCGTAGAGCGTCCGCGACTGGTATTCCTCGGGGGTCATGGGGTCAGACCTCCTTGCTCTCGATCCACTTCATCATCTTGCGGAGCCGGCGGCCGGTCTCTGTCAGCTTGTGCTCCCGCTCCCGCCGCCGGGTGCTCTTGAACATCGCCGCCCCGCCGCGGTTCTCCAGGATCCAGTCGCGGGCGAACTGCCCTGAGCGGATCTCCTCGAGGATCTTCTTCATCTCCTTGCGGGTCTCGTCGGTGATGATCCGCTTGCCGCGGGTATAGTCACCGTATTCGGCAGTGTTCGACACGCTGTAGCGCATGTACTCGAGGCCGCCCTGGTAGAAGAGATCGACGATGAGCTTCATCTCGTGGAGGCACTCGAAGTAGGCCATCTCTGGCTGGTAGCCCGCCTCGACGAGCGTGTCGAAGCCCGCCTTGATCAGCTCCGAGACGCCGCCGCAGAGCACCGCCTGCTCGCCGAAGAGGTCGGTCTCCGTCTCCTCGGCGATCGTGGTCTCGATCACGCCGCCCCGCGTGCCGCCGATCCCCTTGGCATAGGCCAGGCCGATCTTCTTCGTCTCCGGGCTGGCGTTCGGGCCCAGCGCGATCAGGCAGGGCACGCCGCCCCCCTTCACGTATTCGCTGCGCACCAGGTGGCCGGGGCCCTTGGGAGCCACGAGCATGATGTCGTGCCCCGGCGGCGGCTCGACCTGGCCGAAGTGGAAGTTGAAGCCGTGGCTCGCCATGAGCACGGCGCCCTTCTTGAGGTTGGGCTTGATCGACTGCCGGTAGACGTCGCCCTGCAGCTCGTCGGGCAGGAGGATGTTGACGACATCTGCCTGCTTCACCGCGTCCTCGACGCTCATCGGCTCGAAGCCGTGGCTCTTGGCGAGGTCGTAGTTGGGGCCGCCCGGCCGCTGGGCCACGACCACCTTGAGCCCGCTGTCGCGCAGGTTCTGGGCCTGGGCGTGGCCCTGGCTGCCGTAGCCGATGATGGCGATGGTCTTTCCTGCAAGGGCCTTCAGATCGGCATCAGCGTCGTAGTAGATCGTCGCAGCCACGGTTCACTCCGGTGGGAAGAGATGGGAAACAATCGTTCGAGTCGTTTGAAGGCTGGATGAGGGGGGAGCGTCGCCGTGACGGCCCGCGCCGCTGCCTACGCGAGCGATTCGCGGGCCGGGGCGGAGTCGGCGGGCCGGCCGCCGTCGGCCGCCTCGGTGAGCTCGCGGGTGGGAGGGCTGCCCCGCACCATGGCGATCCGACCCGTGCGCACCAGCTCCATGATGCCCAACGGACGCATCAGTTCGATGAAGCCCTCGATCTTCTTCTCGGTGCCGGAAATCTCGACGACGACGCTGTCGCCGGCCACGTCGACGATCCGGCCCCGGAAGATCTCCGCGAGCTCCTTCACCTGCGAGCGGGACGGTCCCGGCGGCGCGGAGACCTTTAGGAGCATGAGGTCCCGCTCGACGTAGTTGCGGGAGCTGATGTCGTCGACGCGGACGACCGTGACGATCTTCTCCAGCTGCCGGCGGACCTGGTCGAGCACCCGGTCGTCCCCTCGCAGCACGAACGTCATCCGCGAGAAGCCGGGATCCTCGGTTTCGCCGACGGCCAGGCTGTCGATGTTGTAGCCCCGGGAGGCCAGCATGCCCGACACGTGCGCCAGCACGCCCGGAACGTTTTGGACGGTGGCCGAGAGGACATGGCGCATGGGGCGATCGGCACGGCGTGCCGCCCGGGAAGGACCGGCCGGAACGGCCGGAAAAACGGCGAAAAAGGGCGAGTCGGAGTCTAGTGTGGGCTGGCGGACGGATTCAAGCCGTGAGGGCGGCCTGCGGCCGACGGGCCGCCCGGATCGGGCCGGTGGAGCGGGAATGCCGGGCGTGCGTTGACACGGGCCGAAATTTGCCGATAGTTTGCGGTGCTCTGCACCGTGGTGCCGGTCCCCGGCCCAGCCACGGCGGCGGCCCACCCGAACCTTTCCTTTCCCAGCGAGAGTACGCGAGCGTGTCGAACGTCCTGGCCCAAGAGTTGATCGAGGCGGGTGTCCATTTCGGCCACCGTGCCAGCCGCTGGAATCCGAAGATGCGGCCCTACATCCACGGCCGCCGCAACCTCATCCACATCATCGACGTCCGCGAGACGATCCGCGGCCTGCTGCGGGCGCGGAAGTACCTCAAGCAGGTCGCCTCCTCGGGGGTGCTCGTCCTGTTCGTGGGCACCAAGCGGCAGGGTGCCGAGGCCGTGGCCCGCGAGGCGGCCCGCTGCGGCATGCCCTACGTCAGCGACCGGTGGCTCGGCGGCACGCTCACCAACTTCCGCACGATCCGCAACCGGCTGGCCCGGCTCGAGGAACTCGAGGCGCTCATCCCGTCGGAGGCGTTCGGCAGCTACTCCAAGAAGATGCAGTCGTCGCTCCGTCGTGAGCACCGCAAGATGCTCCGCAACCTGGGCGGCATCCGCACCCTGTCCCGCCTGCCCGAGTGCATCGTCGTGTTCGATCCCAAAAAGGAGAAGAACGCGGTCAACGAGGCCCGCAAGATGGGGATCACCACCGTGGCCCTCATCGACACCGACTGCGACCCCGACGTGATCGACCTGCCGATCCCCGGCAACGACGACTCGATCCGCTCGATCGAACTGGTCGCCGCCCGGCTGGCCGACGCGATCCTCGAGGGCAAGGCGCAGACGGCGACCGAGTCGCAGGCCTCCGCCGAGGGCGTCGAGACCGGTGCGGCGTCCGGCGACGCCGCCAAGGCAAAGGCCGCGCCGAAGGCCCGTGCAAACGTGAAGCGGGCCGTGCCGAAGCCTCCCAAGACCTGACCTGCCGCGTCGTCATGGGACGCGGCGGCCGTCCGCCTCGCCGCGCGGACGGCGGCCTCGCCGGTGATGCACGCGGAGCAACCCGGCGTCGTCGGCAGACACCCCGGCGTGCATTCGGCCGACACATCTGACCACCCCGAAGGAGAATCGTCATGGCTGAGATCACCGCCGCTGCAGTGATGGCCCTCCGCGACAGGACGGGCCTGCCGATGATGGAGTGCAAGAAGGCGCTGCAGGAGTGCGGCGGCAACACCGAGCAGGCCGTGGAATGGCTGCGGAAGCAGGGCGTGAAGACGCAGGCCCTCCGCGCCGACCGCGAGACCTCGACGGGCCGCCTGGCGGTCTACACCGACATGGCCAAGGGCGTCGGTGCGATGATCGAGATGAAGTGCGAGAGTGCTCCAGTCGCCGGGAGCCCCGATCTCAAGGAGTTCGTCAACGACATCGCCAAGACGCTGGCGCTGGGCCCCGGCGCGAAGACGCCGGCCGATCTGCTCGCCCAGAAGAGCCTCGCCCACCCTGGCCGCACGCTCGGCGAGCTGAAGGACGACCTCTTCAACCGCATGCGGGAGGTCTTCGACCTCTCCCGCATCTGCCGGATCGACGCCCCCTGTGGCGGCTACGCCCATCACGACGGCTCGAAGGCGGCGCTCGTCGAGGTGACGGGCACCACCTCGGCGGCGAACGCGGCCGAGGTCGCCAAGGACGTCGCCATGCACGTCGTCGCCATGGCGCCGCAGGCACTGGCGAAGGAGGACCTCGACCCGGCCGTCGTCGAGAAGGAGCGGGAGATCCTCAGCGACGCGGCCCGCAAGGAAGGGAAGCCGGAGAACATCATCGCCAAGATGATCGAGGGCCGTCTCCGCAACTTCTTCAGCCAGTGCGTGCTGCTGGAGCAGCCGTTCGTGAAGGACGACAAGCAAAGCGTCGGCCAGCTCGTGAAGTCGGCGGGGCTCACCGTGAAGCGGATGGAGAACTGGCGGATCGGCGGCTGACGCCCCGACCGCCCCCCGCCTTCTCCGGCTCCGGAGAGGGAGATCGCGATGGAAGCCGGCCCCTACCGCCGCGTGCTCCTCAAACTCTCCGGCGAAAGCTTCGCCCGGCAGGGGGAGCGCGGCATCTCCATGGAGGAGGTGCTGCACATCGCCCGGCAGACGGTGCTCGCCGCCGCCCGCGGCACACAGCTGGCCGTGGTGATCGGCGGCGGCAACATCCTCCGCGGAGCGTCGTTCACCTCGGGCAACACCGGGGTGCAGGAGGCGACGGCGCACTCGATGGGGATGCTCGCCACCGTGATCAACGGGCTGGCGCTGCAGGACGCCCTCGAGAGCCTCTGCGTGCAGACGCGGCTGATGACCGCGATCCGCATGGACGGCGTGGCCGAGCCCTACATTCGCCGCCGGGCCCGGCGGCATCTCGAGAAGGGCCGGATCGTGATCCTGGCCGCCGGCACCGGCAGCCCGTTCGTCACCACGGACACCGCCGCCGCCCAGCGGGCGCTGGAGCTCGACGCCGACATCCTGCTGAAGGCCACCCGCGTCGACGGCGTCTACTCCGACGATCCCGAGAAGAACCCCCACGCCATGCTCTATCGCGAGCTCACCTACCAGCAGGTGCGCGAGCAGAACCTGCGGGTGATGGACGCCACCGCGATCTCGCAATGCATGGAGCACGCCATGCCGATCCTCGTCTTCAATTACCGCCGCGAGGGCAACATCGAGCGGGCCGTCTCCGGTGAGCGGGTGGGCACGCTGGTGGGGGTCAGGCGCGAATGACGCAGCCGCACGGCGACCACGAGCACCAGCACCACCATCACTACGCGTGGTGGCTGATCATGTGCCTGTGCGGCGTCGACTACTTCAGCACCCTCGGCTACCAGCCGTCGATCGCGTTCGAGGGCGCCGGCACGCTGGCTCCCATCGCGACGCTGATCCTGGTGCTGGTGACGCTCCTGGGCGCGCTGCCGGTCTACCGGCACGTGGCGGGCGAGACGCCCGACGGTGTCGGCTCCATCGGCATGATCGAGCGTCTGTTCCACGGCTGGTCGAACAAGATCGTGGTGCTCGTGCTGATCGGCTTCGCCGCCACTGACTTCGTCATCACGAAGACCCTCTCCGCCGCCGACGCCGCGGCGCACCTCATCAGCAACACCTACTACGAGGCCGCGGCGCCCGCCTTCATGCGCGGCCAGGTCGCCGTCACCTGCTTCCTGCTGCTGCTGCTGTGCGCCATGTTCCTCAAGGGGTTCAGCGAGGTCGTCGGACTGGCGCTCGTGCTCGTCGTCGCCTACCTGGGGCTCACGGCGATCGTCGTCGGCGCGGGGCTCGTCCACATGCTCACCCACCCGGACCTGCTGCGGCACTGGTTCGGCGAGATCACGGCCGGCAACTACCACCTGGAGCACGCGCCGATCGGCGGCAGCGGCCCGTGGGTGGCGCTGGGGATCGCCTGCATCGTGTTTCCGAAGCTGGCGCTCGGCATGAGCGGCTTCGAGACAGGCGTACTGCAGATCCACCTCATGCAGGGCACGCCGGAGGATCCCGAGAACCCCGCGGCGCGGATCGCCAACACGCGGAAGCTGCTGCTCGCGGCGGCCCTGATCATGTCGGTGTTCCTCATCGGGTCGTCGCTGGTCACCGGCACCGACACGCTCATCCCCGCCGACGAACTCCGGCTGGAGCCGGTGAAGGGCAAGGCCATGGACCGGGCGCTGGCCTACCTCGCCCACGGCGAGAGCCCGCATCCGATCTGCCCGCTCTTCGGGCGGGCATTCGGCACGGTCTACGACGTGAGCACGATCCTCATCCTCTGGTTCGCCGGAGCCTCGGCGATGGCGGGCCTGCTCAACATGGTCCCGCGCTACCTGCCGCGGTACGGCATGGCGCCGGAGTGGGCGGCCGCCTACCGGCCACTCGTGGTGTCCTTCACCATGATCAACCTGCTCGTCACCTGGGCCTTCCGCGCCGACGTCTCGGCCCAGGGCGGCGCCTACGCCACCGGCGTGCTCGTGCTCATGACCAGCGCCGCCGTCGCCACCCTCGTCGACATCAGCCACAAGAGGCCGACCGACGCCCGGGGCGTGCTGCGGCGGCGGGCCGGCATCGTCTATTTCTTCCTTGTGTGCCTGGTGTTCATCTACACGACGATCGCCAACATGATCGAGCGGCCCGACGGCATCGTCATCGCCTCGATCTTCATCGCGTGCGTGCTGGCGATCTCGCTGTTCTCGAGGTTCCGCCGGGCGGAGGAGCTCCGGCTCAAGGAGTTCCGGTTCGCCGACGACGCCGCCCGGATGCTCTGGACCGACATCTGCCTCGACGGCACGTTCCAGGTGCTCGTGCCGCATCGCCCCGGGCAGCGGTCGCTCGCCGAGAAGGAGGCGGAGATCCGCCGCAAGCACCGCATCCCCCAGGGCGTGCCGATCGTCTTCCTGGAGGTGCATTACGGCGATACCAGCGAGTTCCAGAACGCCCCGATCATCGGCGTCCGCCAGGAGGGGGACTTTTTCGTCATCACCGCCCACGACTGCGTCTCGGTGTCGCACACGATCGCCCAGCTGGCGATGGAGATGACGAAGAACGGCTCGCCCCTCGACATCGTGTTCGGCTGGAGCAAGGGGGACCGGCTCAAGCTCGCGCTGGACTTCCTGCTCTTCGGGCGGGGCGACGTGCCCAACCGCGTGGTCGACCTGCTCGACGCGGCGATCCCCGACCCCGACAGGCGGCCCACCGTGATCGTGGGATAGCCGCCGCCGTCGGTCGCGGCGCGTGCGCGAGACTTGCTTCCCGGGGGAGCGGCCTGCCAGAATTGGGCGCGGGCGGTGCTGCCGCCGCACGCGAGCCACCCCGGGAGCACCACCGCCCATGCCGGCCGACGACATCCTGCTGGACGCCGAGGAACGAATGGAGAAGGCGGTCGACGTCTTCCGCCACGCCCTCACGGGCATCCGCACCGGGCGGGCCAATCCAGGCCTGGTCGACACGCTCCGCGTCGAGGTCTACGGCTCACCCACGCCGATCAAGGCCCTGGCCAGCGTCGGCGCCCCCGAGCCCAACCAGATCGTCGTGCGGCCCTTCGACCCCGGCACGCTCAAGGACATCGAGAAAGCGATCCAGGCCAGCGACCTGGGGCTCAATCCCCAGAGCGACGGCCGCCTGATCCGCATCACGATTCCCGCGCTCTCCACCGACGTGCGGCGCAAGATGACCGCGCGGATCAAGGAACTCGCCGAGGAGGCCCGCGTGGCCATCCGCAACGTGCGCCGCGACGGCAACAAGGCCGCCGACACCGAAAAGACCGACGGCACGCTCACCGAGGACGACTGCGAGTCGACCAAGGAGGAGGTGCAGGAGCTCACCAGGAAGTACGAGGCCAAGGTGGGCGATCTCGCGAAGGCCAAGGAAGCGGAAGTGATGGAGCAGTGAGCGACGGGATCCCTCTCTTTCTTCCCGTCCAGGTGACGCAGCATGGCCGACCCAGTGGCTGACGCAGTGCCGGTGCGGCTCGACGGCGTCGTGAAGCGGTACGGCGGCCGCACGGTGCTCGACGGCGTGTCGCTGGAGGTGACGCCCGGGGTCACGGGGCTCGTCGGCCCCAACGGCGCCGGCAAGAGCACGCTCGTGCGGGCGATCCTCGGTCTCGTGCGGCTGGCGGCGGGCAGCGTGCGGGTCTTCGGCCTCGATCCGCTCCGCGAACCGCGGCGGGTGCGGGCGCTCGTGGGCGTCGTGCCCGAGGACGAGTGCTCCGTGCCCGGGCTCTCAGGGGTCGAGATGGTACGGTACGCCGCGCGGCTGTGCGGCCTCCCGGGCACCGAGAGCCTGAGGCGGGCCCACGAGGTGCTCGACTGGTGCGACGCAGGCCAGGAGCGGTACCGACCCGTCGAGACGCTCTCGGTCGGCACGCGGCAAAAGGTGGCCTTCGCCGCCGCGATCGTGCACGACCCGCGGATGGTGATCCTCGACGAGCCCACCAACGGGCTCGATCCGCTGGAGCGCCGCGCGATGCTCGGCCGGCTCGTGACGCTGGCCCGCGACCACGGCAAGACGGTGTTCGTCTCCACGCACGTGCTGCCGGACGTGCAGTCGATCTGCGACCGGGTCGTGGTGCTCGCCCGCGGCCGCGTGCGGCTCGCCGGCACGGTCGACGCCCTCACCCGGCTCGGAACGCCGACCCACAGGCTCGAGGGCGACGGGCCGCTCGAGGATCTGGCACGGCTGCTCAACGCCCGCGGCGTGAAGGCCCGCCACTGCCCCCTTGATCCGGCCGGCGACGCCGAGTGCGTGCTGCTGGAGCCCCCGGGAGACGATCGCGTCGGGGTCGTGTGGGGGGCGGCCCGCGACGCGGGCGTCGTCATCCGCGCGTTGGGACCGGCCGTGCGGCCGTTGGAGGAGGTCTTCGTCGGAGCGCTTCGCGATGCGGACGCGGCGGACGAGCGGGAGGCCACCCATGCCGCTCCATGACGTGGGCTACCGGCCCTGGTCCGGCGCCCGGCTGGGCCCCTCCTCGGCCATCGGCGTGATCGCCACGACGGGCATCCGCCTGGCATGGACGAGCCGCTGGCTGCGGCGGCTGGTGTTCTTCGCCTGGAGCCCGGCGCTGGTATTCGCCACAAGCTTCTTCGCGTTCGAGCAGGCGATCGACGAGGGCCGGCTGACGACGATGCGCGAGGCGGCCCGCGCCGGCCGCAATCTCGACGGCGTGGGCATGCTCGGCACGGTGCTGGCCGACTCCCTCGGCAGACAGCAGCGTGCCGAACAGGTTCTCCGCGGGCAGGAGCGGCGGACCGCCAGCACGCAGGAAGACGTCACGGTGGACATCGCCCAGACCCGCCGGGTCGTCTGGTCGCGGCTGCTCCTGGCCTTCATGCGCGTGCCGCAGGCGGTGCTGCTGGCCGTGATCATCGGGCTGATCGCGCCACAGTTGATCTCGCGCGACCTGCGGGCCAAGGCCTGGCTCGTCTACTTCACCCGGCCCGTCGGCCGCGTGGAATACATCCTGGGGAAGGCCGCCATCCTGGCCCTGCTCGTGGCGGCGATCACGATCCTGCCCGCACTGGCACTGTGGTTCATGGGGGTGCTCGTGAGCCCGAGCGTGTGGGTCGCCGTCGACACCTGGGACCTGCCGCTGAAGGCGATCGCGGCGAGCGTCGCGCTGGCGGTGCCGACGGTCCTGCTGTCGCTGGCCTACTCGTCGCTCACCGCCGAGAGCAGGATCGCCAGCTTCGCCTGGTTCGCCACGTGGGCCGCCTGCTGGATCGCCCACTCCTCGCTCACGACGGCCGACATGGTGGCCGCCGCCCGTCAGGACGACATGGCCGCCGCGTCGGCCGGCGCGGGCCGCGAGGGCTCGTGGAAGGAAACCCCGTTCGCGGACCTCGACGAGGATTCCGCGCCGGATCCGCGCCGCGGCCGCACCGAGCGCAGCCGCTTCCGCTGGCTCGCGAAGGCCGCCGGGATGGACACCACGCTCGACCGCTGGGCATGGCTCTCGCCCTACCACGCGCTCGGTGTGGTGCAGGCCTGGATCTTCGGCATCGAGACGCGGTCGGCCGCGGTCGTGCCGTGCCTCGTGTCCCTCGCGGGAGTCTCGATCCTCGCCGTGTTCGTGCTCTTCAACAGGATCGACGCACCCACCCGCGCCTGACGCACCGCACCCCGCCCCATCCCCCGCGATCATGCTCTCCCTCAACCACGTCACGAAGCTCTACGGCACGGTCATCGGCGTCAACGACGTGACGGTCGATCTCGGGGGCGGGGCCCACGGCCTGCTGGGGCCCAACGGTGCGGGCAAGACAACGCTGCTGGGCCTGGTCACGGGGCAGCTGCGGCCGACGATGGGACGGGTCCGCGTGTTCGGGGAGCGGCCCTTCGCCAACCCGCGGGTGCTGCGGAGGATCGGCTTCTGCCCCGCTGCCGACATCACGGAGCGACGGGCGACGCCGCGGGAATGGGTCACCTATCTCGTGCGTCTGTCGGGATTCGCCGGCCGCGCCGCGGCGGCCCGCGCGGACACAGCGCTCGAGCAGGTCGGGCTCGGCGAGGCGATCGACAGGCCGCTCTCCACGCTCTCCAAGGGGATGCGGCAGCGGGCGAAGCTCGCCGGGGCGATGGCCCACGATCCCGACCTGCTCGTGCTTGACGAGCCGTTCGACGGTCTCGATCCGGTGGCGCGTCACGATCTCGTGGGCCTCGTGCGCCGCTGGGCCGTGGCGAACGACTCCGTCACGGGCCCGCGCACGCTGCTCGTCGCCAGCCACCTGCTCCACGAGGTGGAGGCACTGCACGCCGGGCTGGCCGTCATCCTCGGCGGCCGGCTCGTAGCCAGCGGCGACGCCGACGAGATCCGCGAACTGGTGGATTCGATGCCGTCGGAGATCCGGGTCCGCTGCGACGCGCCCCGCCGGCTGGCGGAGCTGGTCTGCGGCACCCCCGGCGCCGACAGCATCCGCTACGAGGGGGAAGACACGCTCGTCGTCGCCACGCGGCAGCCGCGGCTGTTCGCCGAGCGGGTCGCGACCGTCGCCGCGGAGGGCCGGATCGTGATCCGGGAGGTGCTGGCGGGCGACCGCTCCCTTGAGGGCATCTTCGGCCGCCTGGTCCGGCTGCATCGCGGGGTGGGAGCATGAGCGTGCCGGACGTGAATCGGGCCGATTCCGACGCGACGCCGCTGGTCGCCGCCGTCCGCTCCACGCTGGCCGTCGCGGCGTTCCAGCTGCGCCGGCTGCTCTCGTGGCAGCGGCTCGTGATGGCGGCGCTGGGGGCGATCTTCCCGGCCGCGGTGATGCTCGCCGTGCGGCGCACAGCACGGCTGGGGCTCGACGACGACCTCGCCGTGCTCATGCTCTACGCGCTGGTGCCCGAGGCCGTCTGCATGCTCGGCCTCTTGGTCACCATGTGCCCCGTGGTCGCCGACGAGCTGGAACGCGGCACGTGGGTGCACGTGGCGGTCCGCCCCGGGGGCCGCCGGGCGCTCCTGCTGGGCACCTACCTCGCCGCCGTGGCATGGACCGGAGCCGTGGCGCTGCTGGCGATGCTCCTGTCGCTGGCGGTCATGCCGCTGCCGAATCCGCTGCGGGTGGCGGGCATCTTCACGGGACTCGTGGCGATCTCCGTGTTCGGACGGGCGGCGCTCTTCTCGCTGCCGGCGGTCATCATGCCGAAGCGGGCGCTCGTGGCGAGCGTGGCCGCGGCGCTCGTGGTCGAATACCTGGCGGGCTTCCTGCCGGCCGTCGTCAATCAGGCGACGGTGAGCCTGCGGCTGCGGAGCCTGCTGGTCGCGTGGATGACGTGGCGGCAGCGGCTGCCCGTGGAGATGCAGCTGCTCGTCGACCCGCAGCCGCCCTGGGTGCAGATCGCGGCCGTGGCGGCGCTGGTGACCGTGCTGCTGACGGCGGCGGCTGTGATTCTCGAGTTCCGCCAGTTCCCGCCGAGCGACGAGATCTGAACCGGAGCGCCGCAGGGACGATGGAACGCACCGCGATGATCGAGGTCGACAATCTCGTCAAGCACTACCGTGCCGGTGACGGCAGCGTCGTGCGCGCGGTTGATGGCATCTCGCTGGCGGTGGGGCCGGGCGAGATGGTGGGGCTGCTCGGGGCCAACGGCGCGGGCAAGACGACGACGCTGCGGGTGCTGGCGACGCTGCTCGCCCCCACGGCCGGCACCGCCCGGGTCGCCGGCTGCGACGTGATCCGCGATCCACTCGGCGCGCGGCGGCGGCTCGGCTACGTCTCGGCGACGACCGGCGTGCCCGACCGGCTGACCGCCCGGGAGATCATGCGGTCCTACGGCCGCCTCCACGGCATGGGCGAGGGCGACCTCGACCGCCGCATCGACCGGCTGGTCGGGGTGCTCGACCTCGCCAACTTCGCCGACCGGCCCGCGGGCCGGCTGTCGTCGGGGCAGCGGCAGCGGGTGTCGCTGGCGCGGGCCCTCATCCACGATCCGCCGACGCTGGTGCTCGACGAACCGACTAACGCGTTGGACGTTGTGGGGGCACGCGACCTATTCGGCCTCCTCGAGAGCCTGCGGGCCGAGGGACGGGCGATCCTCCTCTCCACCCACCGGCTGCACGAGATCGAGCGCCGCTGCGACCGGTTCGTGATCATCCACGGTGGCCGCGTCGCGGGGCAGGGGACGGCGGCGGAGCTGATCGGCCCGCACGGCTCCCTCGAGCAGGCGTTCTTCGCGGCGATCGGCGCGGGGGCCGCGCCATGACCGCGAACCCCGGCCACAACGGGACGCCGACGGACGCTGCGGCCCCCGACCGCCTGCGGGGACGGGCCCGGCTCGCGCTGGCCCGCCGCGACCTGCTGGAATTCGTGCGGGACCGGAGAACGCTGTTCGTCACGCTCCTGCTGCCGATGGCGATGTACCCGATCCTGGCGCTCTCCAGCGCCCTGGGCGTGCGCACGGCGATCTCCGACATCGACGCCGGGCAGGCGCCGACCGACCTGCGGATCATGCTGTCGGGCGATCCGCTGGACGCGCAGGCGTTCGCCACACGGCTCGAGTCGCTGCGGCCGGATGCCGTCACCACCCGTCGCGACTGGCCGGCGACGCTGCTCTTCGCCTACGCCCCGGAGACCGACGCCGCCGCGGCGGTCGAGAGCGGCGGCGCCGACCTGTGGATCGACGTGCCCGACGACGCCGTCGCCCGGCTCGACGGCACCGGCACGCTCGCGCTCGAGGCCCGCGGGCCGAGCGCGAGGCCCCTGGCCCCGCGGGTGCGCGAGCAGTTCAACGCCGTGATGCTGGACGTCGCCGCCGATGCGCGGCGACGGCGTGTCGACGCGGCGGGCCTCCCCGAAAGCCTGCTCTCACCGGTGAAGCTCCAGTTCACGGGCAAGGCCGACCAGCCCGGCACCGTGGCGGCGAGCACCATCCTGCCGACGGCGGCCGGGGGCGTGTTCGTGCTTCTCTCGGTGCTCACCATGACCGGCGCCTTCTACCCGGCGATCGACGCCATCGCCGGCGAAAAGGAGCGGGGCACGATCGAGACGCTTCTCATCGCCCCTTGTGCGGCCATCGACATCGTCTGCGGCAAATTCCTGGCGGTGTGGGCCGTGGCGCTCGCGACGCTCGTCGCCAACGTGATTTCGATCGCCCTGACCGCCTCCGTCTCGCTGCGGTTCCTTCCCAAAGGCGGGCCCCTCCTGCCCGATGGCACCCTGCCGCTGGTCGTCGTCATCTCGCTCGTGGCGTTCATCGGGCTTTCGGCGGTGGCGGCGGCGATGTGTCTGGCCGTCACCACCGCCTCGAAGAGCGGCAAGGAGGCAGAACACGCTCACGCCGGTGCTGCTCATCGCCAGCGCGCTGGCGGGGGCCGGACTGCTGGCCGATCCGGCCAAGAACCCGCTCCTGCCGGCCGTGCCGTTCGCGGGACAGGTGGCGATCGCCCGCGCCACGCTCCAGCACGACGACCGGCCGGCGCACACCAAGGGCACCCCCGCCGGCTGGAGCGACGGGGCCAGCCCCGTCACGCGGCTGGCGCTGCCGCTGGCGGTCTCGCTCGTCTCGTCGGCGGTCGTCGTCTGGCTGCTCCTTCGCGGCACCGCGGCACTGCTCACCGACGAGGAGATCCTCTTCCGCGGGCCAGACGTCGCGACCGGCGCGTGGACGCGTCCGGTGCGTCGACGTCGGCCGACGGTCGCCCAGGGCGTCATGGCGTTGGTGATCGGCCTCGCGGGCCTCTGGTACTCCCAGGCGATCGCTCCCGCTGACGCGATGCTGGCGATTCCGGTGTGCCAGGCTGCCGCCGTGGGCCTGCCGCTGGCGCTGCTGCTCTCGTGGCAGAGGGTCGACCTGCGGCGCACGTTCGCGGTGCGCTGGCCGGTCCCGGCTGCGGACGGCGCGTTGTGGCGCGGGGCGGCCGCGATCGCCGGCTCGGCGCTGGTCGGCTGCGGGCTCTTCGTCGTCGGAGCCGCGGCGATGCTCGCCATCCGCGGCACGGACGTGTCGCCGGAGGCGAAGGATCTGGCGGAGAAACTCGTGGCGATGATGCGGGGAACGCCGCCATGGCTGGCCTGGGCGCTCATCGCGCTGCTGCCGGCGGTGTGCGAGGAAACGCTCTTTCGCGGCTGGGTGCAGTCGGCGCTCGTCGGAAGCTGGCCGTCCCGCGGCCGCGCGGCGGCCGGCCTCTTCGTGCAGGCGGCCTGCTTCGCGGTCTTCCATCTGCTGCCGGAGCGGATGCCGCAGAGCTTCGCGCTGGGGCTGGCGGCGGGGGCGATCACGCTGGCGACCCGGAGCCTCCTTCCGGCGATCGTCTGCCACGCCGCCCACAACTCGGTGCCGCTGGCGATCCTGTGGCTCACGGGGGCGTTGTCGCCGGAGTCCGAGATCGACGCATCGGTCGCGGCAGCGGGCACGGGACTGCCGACGTGGATCGTACTGGGGGGGCTGGCCGGCCTCCTCGTCGGGGCGGCGATCATCCGGCTGGCCGTCACGGCCGGGCACGGCCGGCGGCCGCACGGCGGCGGGTTTGGCGGCGGGTTTGGCACCGGGCAGGTCGTCGCGATCCTGGCGGCCGGCGCGATCGCCGGCGGATGCCCGTGGATCGCCGCGGCGGAGGACGTCGCCGACCCCACCGCCGCGCCGCGGCGGCTGCGCGTGGGGGTGATGCCGATCGCCTCGGCGGTGGAATGGAAGGGTGAGCAGCCCGCCGGCGTCATGACCGACGTCTGGAACGATCTCGCCCAGCGCGTGGGTGTGGAGACCGAGTTCGTCCGCGTGCATACCTTCAGGCAACTGATGGACTCGATTTCCCAGGGCGCATTCGACGTGGCGCTCGGACCGATCGCGATCACGGAGGAACGCGAGCGATCCTTCGATCTCACCCACCCGATCATCCACTCCGGGCTGCGGATCGCCGTGCGGCAGCGGACGGAATCGGGATTCCTGCCCGCGCTCAGGTCGCTCCTGTCGTGGCAGCTGCTGCGGCTGCTGGGCGTCGTGGTGGCGCTGGCTGTCGCGTCGGGGCACCTGCTCTGGTGGTTCGAGCGGCGGTGCAATCCGCAGTCGTTTCCGCCGCAGTATCCGCGGGGCGTGATCGAGGCCATCTGGTGGATCGCGTCCACGATCGTGGCTGGCGGCTGCGACAACAAGCATATCGTCAGCGGGCTGGGCCGCGCGATCGCCTTCACGTGGATGATCGGCGGCATCGTGCTCCTGGCGACGTTCACCAGCGTGCTCACAGCCACGCTCACGACCGAGCAGGTCAAGGGGAGCATCCATGGGCCGAAAGATCTCGCCGGTCGCACGGTCGGCTGCCAGGAGGCGGCGGTGACCGTGAAGGTGATCCGGGATCGGGCCGGCGTGCCACGGGAGTTCGCCACGCTTGACGAGGCCTTCGACGCGCTCGCACTCGGTATGGTCGATGCCGTGGTCGCCGAGAATCAGCAGCTGATGTTCATCATGAACCAGCCCGAACGGCCCGGCATGAGGCTGGTGGGCCCGATCTTCGAAAACTTCGACTACGGTCTCGGGCTGCCCAACGGCAGCCCGCTTCGCGAGCCGCTGAATACGGCCATCCTGCAGATGCGGGAGGACGGCACATTCGAGCGGATCCGCGAGCAGTGGCTCGGTCGGCACGACTGACCAGGGGCCCGACATCGGCGGCGAGGCTCCACCCGCCCCGCATGAGCAGTCCGTGAGGGGATTTTTCTCAGCCAGCCCGCGCACCCGCCACATGGGGGAACACAGCCCACCGCGCACCTTCCGGCAGGCGATCCCACGCCCGTCGGACCACGCGTTGACGCCCTCCTCCGGCGGTACTAGATTCGGTCGGCTTTCCCGGCACAAATCGGCCCCGTTTCGCCCGGGATTCCTCCTCACGAAAGGCCTCGATCCGCCCATGGCAACCACCGTCCGCAAGAAGTCGACCGCGAGCCGCTCGAGCAAGAAGGATGCCAAGACGGGCAAGCCGGGCCGGATGATCTACTACTTCGGCACGAAGAAGTGCGACGGCGACGGCACCATGAAGCCGCTCCTCGGCGGCAAGGGGGCCAACCTCGCCCAGATGACGAAGATCGGCCTGCCCGTGCCGCCGGGCTTCACGATCACGACCCAGGTCTGCATCGACTACTACACCAACGGCAAGAAGTTCCCGAAGGGGCTCGAGGACGACGTCGCCTCCTACGTCAAGCTTCTCGAGAAGGAGACCGGCAAGAAGTTCGGCGATCCGCGGAACTCCCTGCTGGTCAGCGTCCGCAGCGGGGCCCGCGACAGCATGCCCGGCATGATGGACACGATCCTGAACCTCGGCCTCAACGACGAGACCGTCAAGGGGCTCGCCGAGGCGACGGGCAACCCGCGATTCGCCTACGACTCCTACCGCCGCTTCATCCAGATGTACGGCGACGTCGTCATGGGCGTGCAGAAACGGCACGAGAACGAGCACGAGCCGTTCGAGGAGGTGATGGAGAAGCTGAAGCACGAGGTCGGCGTCCACAACGACACCGACCTGACCGACGCGCACCTCCGCGAGCTCATCAAGCGCTACCTGCAGCTGATCAAGGAGCGGACCGGGAAGAGCTTCCCGCAGGATCCGTTCGTACAGCTCATGGGCGCGGTGGGCGCCGTGTTCGGCAGCTGGATGAACGAGCGGGCGATCCTCTACCGCCGCAAGTACAAGATTCCCGACGAGTGGGGCACGGCCGTCAACGTGCAGAGCATGGTGTTTGGCAACATGGGGGACGACTGCGCCACTGGCGTCGCCTTCACCCGCGACCCCGCCACCGGCGAGGACGTCTTCTACGGCGAGTACCTCGTCAACGCCCAGGGCGAGGATGTCGTGGCCGGCGTCCGCACGCCGAAGCCCGTGGTGGAGATGGCCGACGATCCGATGTTCGCCGCCACCTACAAGCAGCTGGAAAAGGTCCGCGAGCGGCTGGAGAAGAAGTTCGGCGACGTCCAGGACTTCGAGTTCACAGTCGAGAAGAAGAAGCTGTACATGCTCCAGACCCGCAACGGGAAGCGGACGGCGCTGGCGTACGTCAAGATCGCCCACGACATGGTGAAGCAGAAGCTGATGACCGGCGAGCACGCGATCCAGTCGGCCGATCCCGACGCCCTCTCGCAGCTGCTCGCGCCGATCTTCGACCGCACCGACTACGCGGCGGCGCAGAAGAGCGACCGCCTGCTGACCTCGGGCCTGCCCGCCGGCCCGGGCGCTGCCACGGGCCAGCTCGTCTTCACCGCCGCCAAGGCGGAGGAGCTGGCGCACGCCGGCAAGAAGGTGGTGCTGGCGCGGGTCGAGACCAGCCCCGAGGATCTCCGCGGCATGATCGCTGCGGAGGGCATCCTCACCAGCCGCGGCGGCGTGTCGAGCCACGCGGCGCTCGTGGCCCGGCAGATGGGCAAGGTCTGCGTGGCCGGCGCCGGCGCGATCCAGATCGACTACGGCCGGGGCACGCTCACCTGCGCCGGCACGACGCTGCGGGAGGGAGACGCGATCTCGATCAACGGCAGCACAGGCGAGGTGTTTTCCGGGGCCATCAAGACCGCCGACAGCGAGCTCAACCAGGTGCTCATCACCCGCACGCTGAAGCCGGAGGACTCGGAGGTCTACCAGTATTACGCCTTCATCATGAAGCTCGCCGACAAGCACCGGAAGCTCGGGATCCGCACCAACGCCGACACGCCCGAGCAGGTCCGGCACGCCATCGCCTTCGGCGCCGAGGGCATCGGCCTGACGCGGACCGAGCACATGTTCTTCGAGGGTGACCGGATCGACGCGATGCGGGAGATGATCCTGGCCGAGTCGCTCGAGGCCCGGCGGGCGGCGCTCGCCAAGCTGCTCCCCTACCAGCGGGACGACTTCGAGGGCATCTTCCGGGCGCTGGAGGGCCGGCCGGCGACGATCCGCTTCCTCGACCCGCCGCTGCATGAGTTCGTGCCGCACGACGCGCAGGCGCAGGCCGACCTGGCGGCCAAGCTGCGGATGACGCCCGACGCCGTGGCGAAGCGGGTGGCCGCGCTCCACGAGTTCAACCCCATGCTCGGGCACCGCGGCTGCCGGCTGGGCATCAGCTACCCCGAGATCTCCGAGATGCAGGCCCGGGCGGTCTTCGAGGCCGCGGCGAAGGTGCAGAAGGCGGGCATCAAGGTGAAGCCGGAGATCATGATCCCGCTCGTCGGCTTCAAGAAGGAACTCGACAACCAGGTGGAGATCGTGCACGCGGTCGCCGCCAAGGTGCAGAAGGAGACCGGCGAGAAGGTCAAGTATCTCGTGGGCACGATGATCGAGATCCCGCGCGGTGCCCTCACGGCCGACGAGATCGCCGAGACCGCGGAGTTCTTCTCGTTCGGCACCAACGACCTCACGCAGACCTGCCTGGGCATGAGCCGCGACGACATGGCGTCGTTCCTGCAGAAGTACACCGACGAGGGCATCTTCAAGGCCAACCCCTTCGCGTCGATCGACACGACGGGCGTGGGGCAGCTGATGCAGATCGCCGTGGAGCGGGGCCGGAAGACGCGGAAGGACATCAAGCTCGGCATCTGCGGGGAGCACGGTGGCGAGCCGCACTCCGTGATCTTCTGCCACCACATCGGGCTCGACTACGTCAGCTGCTCGCCGTTCCGGCTGCCGGTGGCGAGGCTTGCGGCCGCCCAGGCCGCCCTCGGCAAGAGCTACTGAGGATGGATGGCCGTGGAACGAGGCCTCCGGGGCCTTTGGTTCCACGCCCCGACGACGTCGCGACCCGGCCGGGGCATGCATGCCGGCCGGGCCGCGTCGTGGGGCGGCTGCCGAGAGGGGGCTCAGCGCACGGCTCAGGGACGGGGGGCGGGGGCCCGTCGACCTGGAGCGGCGGCTAGAAGCCTCCCTCGATCGGCGCGCCGCAGTGGTGGCAGTGGGGCTGTGCCGGCGGGATCGGCGTCGGCATGTAGCCCTCGCACCACATGGCGTGGAGCCGCGGGAACGCCGACGGCGTCTTCACGCAGGCCGGCCGGGGCTCATGCAGCATCCGGAACGGATACGCCTGATACACGCTCGACCCCGGGCAGCAGGCAGGTCCGGGGCCGCAGTGCCCGGCGTGCACGTTGCCGTGCCACGCGGGCTGCTGCCACTGGCCCGGGCGGCAGCCGCATCCTTCGGCCGCGGCCTCGCTGGCGGGCATCGACTGGCCTTCGATCACCGTGATCGGCTCGCCGGGCTGCCTGGCGGCGGCGGCCAGGGGCGACAGGGCCGCGGCGAGGACGACGGCGGTGACAAACGCGAACGGGCGGGCAATTCGCACGAAAACGGACTCCGGGACCGGCTGCTGGAAAACTCCTCCGACCACGCAGTAAAGTTCGTCACGGGTGGATCGTCGGGTTGAGGGGGCGGGCAAACAGGTGGGGATGCGCCTCTTGCAACGGACATGCTGGACCGGGCGCGATCCGGAGGAGCCTCCGGACCGTATCCTTGACAGCGGAAAAGCCCTCGCTAGATTATGCAAAAGAGTTGCACCTACGGACGCCCGCGCCGTGCGGCACAAGGAGGCAGAGCCATGAGATCTCTGGGTTCCTCGCGAATCGGCTTCACGCTCGTCGAACTGCTGGTCGTGATCGCGATCATCGGCGTGCTCATCGGGCTCCTCCTGCCCGCCGTCCAGGCAGCCCGGGAGTCGGCCCGGCGAACGCAATGCTCCAACAATCTCAAGCAGCTCGGGCTCGCCCTGCAGAACTACCACGAGGCCCGCAGGCAGCTGCCCGAGGGCTGGCTGTGTAACACGGCGGATGCCGAGACGGGCGTCGGCTGGGGCTGGGGATCGCGAATTCTCTCCTACGTCGAGGAGGAGTCGACCTTCAAGGGCATCGACATCAAGACCCCGATCGCCTCCGCTTCGACGAACGTGCGTACGAAGGTGATCTCCTCATACCTGTGCCCCTCCGACGCCTCCGCCGGCTCGCCGACGTTCAACGTCGGTGACGAGGGAGGCGGCTGCGACCATGACGCCGCCGACGCCAATCCCGGCGCCGAGATCGCGTCGCGGACGAACTACGTGGGCATGTTCGGGACGAACGAGATCGAGGATGAGCCGTTCGCCGGCAACGGCATGTTCTACGCCAACAGCCGCATGCCGTTTCGCCACGTGACCGACGGCCTGAGCAAGACGATCATGGTGGGGGAGCGGGACTCCCGCATGGGCGGCAGCCTCTGGATCGGCATGTGGGAGGGGAAGTGCGAGGCGATGATTCGCGTGGTCGGTTCGGGTGATCATCCGCCGAACGGAGACGCGACAGATCGGCACTTCGACGACCTGTCGTCGCGGCACGCCGGCGGAGCGAATGTCGTCTTCGCCGACGGCCACGTCGACTTCATCGCCGAGACGATCGATCACGCCGTCTACCAGGCACTGGGCACACGCAAGGGCGCCGACTGAGCGTCGGGTGCCTCGCGCGTCGTTTGCCCGTCAAGACGCTCGCCCGTCTCTACCCCGCCACCCGACTGCCCGGCACGATGCCGAGCGCAGCACCAGCGAGCGGATGCTCGCCAAGCAAAAACCGCAGGAGCGGTGATTCGCGGGGACCGGCTGCAGCGTTTCGCGGGAAGCCGGGGCTGCCCATGCCCCATCGCCGGACGTTCGCTACGGGCTTCCCGCCCTTCGCTCACGCCGTGCCGGCTGCGCTCCGACATCCTGTCTGCGCTGGCCGCCAAGGCCGGCTCCCGGGGCACGGGCAACCCCTCCCGGATGCATTCACAACCAGGAGTTGCCGAGGAATCGCGTATGCCGCGTCACCCCCGACTGCTCGG
>Ga0114972_10001033_pt1 | contig 20978 bp, 15 predicted proteins | sample M_140807_EF_Meta_FD_87354 | JGI IMG/M metagenome (GOLD analysis project Ga0114972, IMG submission 87354) | Freshwater microbial communities from Lake Montjoie, Canada to study carbon cycling - M_140807_EF_MetaG | ecosystem: Environmental > Aquatic > Freshwater > Lake | place: Lake Montjoie...
CAGCATGTCAACGTCACCGATTCAGCAGTTCGCATCACCCATCTGCCGACTGGCGTGGTCACCTCCTGCCAGAACGAGCGCAGTCAGCACCAGAACAAGGATCGGGCGATGCAGATTCTCCGTGCCAAGCTCGCTGAACTCCAGCGGCAGGAACGTGAAGCTGAACTTTCCACCATTCGCGGTGAGCAGCGTTCGGTCGGATTCGGGAGCCAGATCCGGTCCTATGTCATGGCGCCGTATCAGATGGTCAAGGATCTCCGGTCCGGTCACGAGGTCGGAAACGTCGAGTCGGTCTTCGACGGCGACCTCGACGGATTCATGGAGGCCTACCTGCGCTGGGAGCGGAGCGCCGCAGCGCCTGCGGGCGACGACTGATCCACGATCACGTCATCGCTCCGCTTCGTCCCCGGCCCGATCCTCAGGCCAACGCCACGAGTTCGACCATCTCGGGCGAGAAGTAGTCGATTTGCCCTTCTGGCATCATGAGCACGCGGTCGGGCCGCAACGCTTCGACGAACTCCACGTCATGGCTCACGATGATCATGGTGCCGGGCCACGAGGCCAGCGCCTCGCCGGTAGCCGTGCGAGACATCGGATCGAGGTTGTTGGTGGGCTCGTCGAGGAGGAGGACGTTGTGACGGCCGGCCACCAGTTGCGCGAGAGCGAGTTTTGTCTTCTCGCCGCCTGAGAGCGTTGAAGCGTCTTGGAACGCCTTATCACCGCTGAGGCCGAACATCCCCATGAGCGCCCGCATCTGTTCAGTGCCGAGACCGGCCTGCTCCTGCATGTGCTCGAGCAGGCTCCTGCCCGTGGTGATGCCTTCATGCTCCTGGGCGTAGTACCCGACCGACACATGAAGACCGAATTCGACAATCCCCATATCGGGTTCGAGTTCGCCGGCCAGCACCTTCAGAAGCGTGGTCTTTCCTGCGCCGTTGAGTCCCATGATGAGGAGTCGTTCGCCACGGCCGACATCGAAATTCACATCGGCGAACACGTCGAGGGCTCCGTAGCTCTTCCAGAGTTCAGTTGCGGTGACTACTGTTCGCCCCGAAGCGGGTGGGGGAGGGAAACGCAGTTCGAGCGTGCGGCGGGCCGCTGGTCCCTCGACCCGGTTCTTCTCGATACGGGCCACCCGGTTGTCGAGATTCTTGGCCACACGGGCGCGCTTCGCGGTCTGGCCGCGCATTGAGTCGGCGAGGGTCGAGAGTCGGGCGATCTCGGAACGCTGTTGTTCGGCGACTTTGGCCTGACGTTCCTCATCAAGTCGGCGTGACTTGAGATATTGGCTGTACGTGCCCTTGTATTCGACGATCTCGCCGACGGCGTCCTCGGCCTCTCGATCGAGATGAATGACCCGGGTGATCGCCTCGTCGAGGAGATCGAGATCATGGCTGATGACGAGCAGTGCACCGCGATACCCACGGAGGAATTTGAGCAACCAGTCCCGGGCATCGGCGTCGAGATGGTTGGTCGGTTCATCAAGGAGCAGCAGATCGCTACCGGCGAACAGGATGCGGGCCAGTTCGAGTCGGCGTCGTTCACCGCCGGACAGGGCACCCAGGTTCAGCTCAAGGCGGTCAGGGCGCAGCCCGAGCCCATCGACCAATTTGCGGACCTCGGACTCAGCCGCATAGCCACCGTCGTTCTCGAACTTCTCCTGCGCATCAGAGAACCGGGAGATGTTGCGTTCGCTCGGGTCCTCTTCGATAGCGATTCGGAGCTTCTCGAGGTTCACTGCAGCGTCGGCGAGGCCTCGACCCGAAAGCACATGGGCAAGGCAGTTCGTGTCATCAGGAATGGCCTCTTGGCGGGGATCCTGCGACAGGTAGCCAGTGGCCCCTTCACGGCGGATGGTGCCCGACTTCGGCGGATTCGCGCCCCCGAGGGTCTTGAAGAGGGTGGTCTTTCCGGCACCGTTGCGGCCCACCAGACCGACCTTGTCGCCGGCTCGCACCTGGAACGTGACACCGTCAACGATGGTCTTCCCGCCGATCTCGACGATGACATCCCTGACGATCAGCACCCCTCTAGTCAACCACCGTTCCGCCCCGACGCAGACAAGCTCACTCAGTGCGGGGTCAGGGAGAGGAAGAGTCCGATCGGATCGCCCTTGCGTCGGATGGCCTCGACGCGCCGGACGAGGTCCTGATCGACCCCCTCGAGACCGGCACTGCCGGAGTCGACGCCGCCACCACCATTGGTGAGCGCCGTGGCGAGATCAGAGCGTCCGGCGGCCACGAGCTGCTCCTGGAGAAGCGCTTCATCCAAGAAATAGGCGGCGCGCTGCTCGGCTGGAAGGGGGTCCCAGACGGCGATCGTGCGAACGTTGGGGAGGGCCCCCCAGATCCGCACGGCATCACCGTGCACGACCCAGACCACTGCGTCAGCCTGCACCCGATCAGCTGAACGCTGCTCACCGAATTTGAATCCGTACTGCGGGTCGACGACGACCTCATTGCCGGAATGGGTGATCGCATATCGCACACCATCGGACATGGTCCCCCATGTGGAGTTGATGGTCTCGACCCTCACGGCATGCACCTCCGGAAGGGATCCGAGGGTACCGATGAGGGGAGGAAGCAGGTCGTGGAGAAGAAGGCTGTTCGATGCCTCGGGTGGAATTGCGAGATCGGCGGCACGCGCTGTGGAGTGTGAGGTGCGGAAGCCGCCAATAAGACAGATGGCCACAACGGCAGCGGGGAGGATCCGGGCCATCAGCACCGGGGTGCGATCCCAGCGAAGCGCAGATTCAAGGATTGACCATGCGATCGAGAGCCACCAGAGGCAGGCAAGGATCCACCACCATTCGATGAGATAGCCGAACATGGGACCAGTGATGCGTGAGGTGGCGAGTATCCCGCAGACGACTGCCACGCCAGAAATGATCTGAAACCGAACAGCGCTGCGGGCACGAACGGCGAGGGCCGTAGCAAGGGCCCCTGCGTAGATCGTGATCGGAACCAGCAGGGCGAGCAGATTGCCCCCCTCGACGGCACCGTCCGAGCCGACAACCCGAAGTGCTCCGAGCCAACCGACATCGGGCAGTGGAAGGTTCGCCGCCGCTTGGGCGAGGGCATCGTGGATCCCGGCGGGTCGGTCGGTACTTGAGAGGAAGTACGACAGGATCGCTGAAACGTTTCCTGTTCCGACGAACTGGTCGATCAGAACCGGGAGCCAGCACACCACGGCGACGATGCCGATGCTGGTGAAGAGAACCCGTCGCTGGCGCCGATCCACGGGAAGGAGTGCGACCGAGTTCCGGTTCTGCCATGCGAGCAGGACAGCGGTGGCCGCCACACCGAAGACAATGACGGCATATCCGATGTGGCTCTGCACGATGAATGAACCAACTGCGATGGCCATGGGCCAGGCCCATCGGTCGCCATCGGCCCCGGACCAACACAGCATCACGAACAGCGCGACCGGCAGAACCGTGATGTACGGGTTCCAGGGGTCGCGAAGCAGTTCCGGGCCCATGGTGTGCGTGAGGATGCTGAGGGCAAGGGTGGTGAGTGCGGCGAGCGGTAGTCGCCCCCGCCGCCAAGCCAGCGCCACGGTTCCGCCCAGAGCGATCGCATTGACGAGCGCAGTCGAGGCGAGCATCGACCGCGCCGACCATCCGAGCAGGTGGTAGGGGATGGCCAGGACCCAGTAGAGCAGTGGTCCGGGATGGTTCCATCCGAACCGTGAATAGGGTCCCAGCAGTGGTGTGGCGTGCCCCACATCTTCGATCCGCATGGCGAGGAGTCCCCAGTCGCCCGACGGGTGCCAATCAAGATGTCGAGCGGAGAGCCCCGCGGCGATCGCCGGCCACGCCGCGATGCAGATGAGGGCGACTCCGAGCACGCTGGTGATCGCCGTGCGCCGATGCGTGGGGGTGATGGTCATCGCTTGCTAGATCGTACCGGAGCGTCGCGCCCCGATTCCTGACAACCATTCGCAATGTCAGGGTGAAGCGAACTCATTCGCGGATCCGGATGCCTTCGAGGATGTACCGAAGCGAATTGACCTGCGCCGTGCCCGAGATGGTGACTGGTACGCCCTCGGCGAGCATGATCCTGGTGAGTGAGATCGAGAACGCTGCCGGGTCGATCTCGGGGATGATCTGACCTGCGGCCTTGGCGTCTGCGAGAAGGCGGGCGATATCGGGAACGGGTGCGCTGGTGAGGATCACATCGTCGGGAAGTCGTGTCCCGCCGGAGAGGAGCTGGATCGTGCTTTGGCCGAGGCTCGGTGTTCTGCGGAGCTCCTCCAGAATGATGTCGAGAAGCGCAGCGAGATCAGCCAATGGGTCGCCTGTTCGCGTGGTGTCCTGCCAACGCTCATCGGAGTTGAGGGCGATGATGGCAAGCGCGAGGCCTGTTTTCGAACCGAACGTGCGAAGCAACCGTTCACTGCCGATCCCGATGGCCACCGCGATCTCGTCAATTGTGATCTCGTGCCAATTGACATGACTCAGCATACGTCGGGCGGCGACGGTAGCGACTCGAACGATTTCGATGTCAAGGGCCGGGGACTCCATTGCCTCAAGTGATCTCCGCTCTGCCGCGAGTCGGACGCCGATCGACGGCCACTGATTCATCGCCGAGAGGAGATCGAAAGTGTCCCTGGGGTCATCGATGGCCCTGGTTGTGATCGACATGATGATGGCGCCGGCGATCCCGAAGCTTTCGATCGGCATCATGTCGGGATCAATCATCCGCCGGATGGTGATGCCGTCGAGGAGTGCCGAGAAGAGCGCCTGGATCCGACCCTCGGTGAACGGCGGCCGAGGCTCACGGCCCCAACTGTCGCGAAGCGCCCGGTTCGGACCGAACGTTCGCTCCTCCATGTTGCGATAGAGGGAGCGAAGCCCATCGGCGATATCCGGATCGTCTGCTTTGGATGCGAAGCCGAGCCTGACCCGAACCGCTGGGTCCTCGAGGTTCTGGGCGAGGCGCAACACCGAGGTCTCGAGGAACGAATCAAGCGCTCGTGTGCCCGCCATGCGCAGAAGGTCGACACGAGACGCAACCTCTGAACTCCATCCTCCTTCGGGTCGATTGTCGAGATGGGCGACGAGCGCCAGGAGGTAGTCCTGTGTGGTGGGCCAGTAGGAATAGAAGGTCGTACGGGTGACGCCGGCTGCTTTCGCGACCCGGGCGACGGAGAACCCGCCGAAAATCGTTGATGGATCCTCGTTCGCCCAGAGGTCGATTCCGGCCTCGAGCATGCGCACCTGGGTGCTCGGGGCTGGAGTCGTCGTGGCGGGTTCGTTCGTCTCGGGCATGAGTCTCTTCTTCGCTGGTCCTGGTCGCTCAAACTTTACAGATGTGTGCAGGGCTGTTGGCAAAGGTGATCATTGACGTATAGCTCCGAACCCGATTGACTTGAGAGGTCGCAACGGGTCAGCGGTGGAGCACCGCAGGCGGCATAACAGCAAGCAGGACCAACGTTCGCAGGGCGATCCGTCGCCGTGAAGTCCAGAGTCAGGTGGCGGTCAGCAGTGACGGAAATGTCTGGAACAGGTTCCGGTGGCGGGGCGTCGGGAAATGATCCCATCGTGCTGGCGGGAGATTCGCGTCTGGGCGCAGCGCCCGTCCTTTCCATCGGGATCCATGGCGTGCCCCATGTGCGTCTGGGCGACATCGATGTTCGCTTCGCCACTCGGCACGCGCAGTTAGCCCTCTATCTGCTGGCCATTGCCGGACCAGTTGGTATTCCGACCGAGCAACTGATTGAGACACTCTGGCAGGGGGTCGTAGCCAGACGGGCATCCGCCAGCCTCCGCACGATGCTCTGGCAGATCCGGCGCAGCCTCGAGCATGAAGCATGGCGGGTCCGCCGATCACGAGGGATCGTCCTGTTCGAACTCGACGGAGTTCAGCTCGACTTCGAACCGGGAACGGAGCTCCACCGTGATCAGATCCTGACCGGTTGGTCGTTCCGAATCCCGCCGGCGATCCAAACGCTGCTCATGGTTGCCGCCTGAGTCGGCTGGACCCCGACCAGTTCAGATGTCGTCGCCCTCACTGCGCTCGTAGTCGCGGCGGCGCTTCATCTGAGCGGCGAAGGCGCCGACGACGATGAAGGCCAGAACGGCGAAGATGAGTGTGAGCAGCAGCACGGTGGAACCTCGTTGGTCCGGGAGCGGATGTTGACGGAACCTGGGAGACGCTAGCTTTCCGGACGCAACGAACGGCCGATGATCTCCTTCATGATCTCGGTGGTTCCTCCATAAATGGTCTGGATGCGTACATCGCAATAGGCCCGGGCGATGGGGTACTCGAGCATGAATCCGTAACCGCCGTGCAGTTGCACGCACTGGTCGACCACGCGCTTCTGCAGTTCCGTGCACCACCATTTCGCCATAGCTGCTTCCTCGACCGTGAGTTCCAAAGCGCAGAGAGCCTCGACGCATCGATCGAGGAACACTTCGGCGATCTCGATCTCCGTTGCCATCTCGGCGAGCACGAATCGGGAGTTCTGGAACGCCGCGATCGGCTGACCGAAAGCAGTGCGCTCGTGGGTGTACGCAAGGGTCCAACGAAGCGCCTGCCGGGCGGCCGCCACTGCACCGGCGGCGATTGATAGACGCTCCTGGGCGAGGTTCTCGACCAGATGGATGAAACCCATGCCTTCGGTGCCGAGAAGATTGGCGACGGGGACCCGACAGTCGTTGAAGAAGAGTTCGGCGGTGTCCTGGGAGTGAAGTCCGACCTTGTTGAGGTTGCGCCCCCGCTCGAAGCCTTCCATGCCCCGTTCGAGAACGAGAAGGCTCATGCCCTTGTGACGCTCGGAGGGGTCGGTCTTGACCGCCACGATCACAAGGTCAGCGTTGATGCCATTGGTGATGAATGTCTTCGCCCCGTTGACCACGTAATGGTCGCCATCACGGATGGCCGATGTCGCCATCGACGCAAGGTCGGACCCGATGGCGGGTTCGGTCATGGCGATGGCGGTGATGAGCTCGCCCGAGCAGATGCCCGGCAACCAACGCGCCTTCTGCTCGTCAGTGGTGAGCGTCAAGTAGTACGGAAGACAGATGTCGTTATGGAGGGTGATCCCCATCCCGGGCGACGAGAATCCCGCGTACGCGAGTTCTTCACTGATGACGAGGTTGTAACGGAAATCGTCGACCCCGCCTCCGCCGAACTGCTCCGGCGCCGCCATGGCGAGGAACCCCGCAGCACCGGCGGCGCTGAACAGCGACCGGTCGACGATTCCTGCTTCCTCCCACCGCTCGAAATGCGGTGCGATCTCCCGGTCGATGAAGATCCGGAAGGAGTCCCGGAACATCTCGTGCTCTTCGTTGAGGATCGTTCTGCGCATGCGGTCAGCGTAGGGGAGTGAGGGTTGCGCGTGAGGCGTCCGGCGTGGTCCGACAGGGACCGAATGCTACGAGGCGCTCGAGCGAACGAACTCGACGATGGTGGCGGCGAGTTCGGGCCCTTTGTCCTCTTGGACGAAGTGAGCAGCACCCTCGACGACGATCTGCTGACGCATTGCTTCCGGGATCTTCAGGAATGAGCGTTCGCCGCCGGCAGTGAGAGGGTCGCTGTCGCTGAATGCGATGAGAAATGGCTTGTCCCATGACTCGAGCACCTTCCAGGCCGCACGGTTCGCCGGAGTCGCCGGATTGTCCGCGGTGGTCGGCACCAGCGATGGCATCGTGCGCGGTGCGATGGTGAACTCATCGGACGGGAACGGGGCGTTATACGCAGCAATCTCTGCTTCGGTGAGTCCGTTGAGCACGCCTCCCGCCACAATGTTGCCGATCGGGAATTCCACTGCGGTTCGTGCGTACTCCTGCCAGGCGAGGAATGCCTCACCGGCACCGCGGTCGCCGGTGTTGAGCCCGGTATTCGACACGATCACCCTCGCGTAGCGCTGGGGATGTTCTCCCACCAGGCGCAGACCGATCATGCCGCCCCAGTCCTGTCCGAAATAGGTGATGTTCGTGAGGTCCAGCCGGTCGAACAGGGCTTCGCGCATCCACTCGACGTGGTTGGCGTAGGTATGGGTGGAACGATCCGTGGGCTTGTCGGATCGGCCGAAACCGATGAGATCGGGGGCGATGCAGCGGAACCCCGCCGCCACGAGCGGCGGGATCATGTGGCGATACAGGTAGCACCAGCTCGGTTCACCATGCATGAGCAACACGATTGGTCCATCCGCTGGGCCCTCGTCGAGATAGTGAACTCGCAAGGTGGCGCCGGGTTCCGCCGGATCGGCGACGTCGACGTAGTGGGGCTCGAAGTCGTAGTCGGGGAGACCGATGAAGCATTCGTCGGGCGTGCGCAGATGGGGCATGGAACCCTCCGTGGGCTGAAGTGGTGTCAGCCAGTATGACAGAACTGCGCGCAAGGAACATGGGAGCCGTGTGTACGCTTGTCCCACGAACGCGGGAGTCCGGGCAGTCGGGCTGAGAGGGAGGAACCGCTCCTCCGACCGTCGAACCTGATCCGGGTCATGCCGGCGAAGGAAGATTCCATGAACGCAATTCCGCATGATCGAATCGGATCGAATTTTGAACTTGCCCTGATCGTCACGGGCGGAGATCCACCGCGTGCGGACTCCCTCGATCGTCTGGCGCTGCCGGCCAGGGATCGGATTCTCGTCATCGGGGCGGACTCAGGGGTGCATCATGCCCATGCGCTCGGCCTGACGGTCGACATCGCCGTCGGGGACTTCGATTCCATCGATCCCGAGGTGCTCCGGTCCCTGCGTGGATGTGAGATCCGTCGACATCCGGTCGACAAGGACGCCACCGACCTGGAGCTCGCGCTCGACACTGCGCTCGAGTCGGGCGCCGATCGCGCCATCGTCATCGGCGGCCACGGCGGACGTCTTGATCACCTGCTCGGCAATGCCTTTGTGATCGCTGCACGCAGGTACGAGCCGCTTGCTCTTCGCGCTGTCATGGGTGATGCGCTCGTCGCTGTCGTTCATCCCGGTGCCGACCTCGAAGTCGCTGGTGAGACGGCAGCGGCTATCACCGTGCTCGCAGTCCATGGAGCTGCGACCGGGGTGGATATCGAGGGGCTGGCCTGGCCGCTGCACGATGCCACTCTGCATCCCGGTTCCACCCTTGGGTTGAGCAACCGACTTCTCACGGCCAAGGCCCTGATCCGAGTCCGAACCGGGACTCTTCTGGTCATCTACCCCGGAGCAGAACAATGACAACGACCGCTCGCGAACTGATCTCAGGGCAACCTTCACCAGCCCGTCGTCGGCGACTGGCTGCATCGACCTTTGTGATCCTGTTTCTCGTTGCGTCCATTGCCACTGGATGTTCCGGAGGGTCGAATGGTGGATCCCAGTCATCGATGAATCCGGGCTATGAACCCACACCGACGATCGCTCCGGTGCTTGCTGATGGAGTTCTGCCGCGGTTCCCTGAAGGCACGGTGGTTCGGGTTGTCGCCCATGATTCCTTTGCAGTCAGTTCCGCTGTTCTGGATGAGTTCACTGCGCTCACCGGCGCGGAGGTCGAGATTCTTCCCGCAGGCGATGCCGGAACGATGGTCAACGCGGCCATTCTCACCAAAGATGATTCGCAGGGAGATGTCCTGTTCGGCATTGACGAGAACCTGCTTGCTCGGGCATTCGACGAAGGGCTCTTCCAGCGCTTCATCGCCGGCGGACTGAATGCAGTGCCGAACTCATTCGTGGTCGATGATCAGCATCGCGTCACCCCCATCGACCACGGCGATGTTTGCGTGAACTTCGATCGCAGTTGGTTCGCTGAGCGGAACCTCCCGGTGCCGGGTGACCTTCGAGCATTCACCGACAGCGAGTATCGATCGGCACTCGCTGTCGAGGATCCGAGTTCATCCACGCCGGGGCTGAGCTTTCTTCTGGCCACGATCGCCACTTTCGGCGGCGCTGAGGACACCGGCCCTAACCCCGCGTGGCTCCAGTACTGGCGTGATCTGAAAGCCAATGATGTCGCAGTTGTCGACTCATGGGAGACGGCCTACTACAGCTCGTTCTCAGGCTCGAGCGGTGCGGGCAACCGTCCGCTCGTGGTGAGCTATGCGTCGAGCCCGCCGGCCGAGGTGCTTGACACATCGATCCCGGCGGATGCCTCACCCACCGGAGTCATTGCACCTACCTGTTACCGCCAGATCGAATTCGCCGGTGTGCTCTCCGGAGCGCAGCAGCCCCGGGCTGCTGCGGCGTTCATCGAGTTCATGTTGATGCGGAGCTTCCAGCAAGACATGCCCGAGCAGATGTACGTCTATCCGGTCGTCGATGGGACACCGATCCCCGAGGCATTCTCGAAGTACACGACACCCGTCGCAGAACCGCTCACTCTCGAATTCCAGCTCGTCGCCGCGAACCGCGAACGTTGGGTGGCGCAATGGGCCAGCGTCTTCCGTTGACACGTCGAGGTCACTGGCGGGCGCTTCTGGCAGTTCCGCCGTTGGTGTTCCTCGCGCTGTTCTTCGTGTGGCCCGTCGTGGCGATCGTGACTCGGGGACTCCGATCCGGTGGTGACTGGAATCTCAACGCCTTCGTCGATGTGGTTCGCGACCCATCGATCGTCCGGGTCATGTGGTTCACCCTCTGGGAATCGTTGCTGTCAACCATTCTGTGTGTGCTGGTCGGACTGCCGGGGGCTGCCCTGTTCGCCAGATTCGAATTCCGGGGGCGTCGAGTCCTTTGGGCGCTGCTTCTGGTCCCCTTTGTGCTGCCCACTGTGGTTGCTGGTCTGGCGTTTCTCACGCTCATCGGCCCGGCAGGAATCACCGGGGTCGAACTCACCGGCACGATCTGGGCGATCCTCATCGCGCATCTCTTCTTCAACTACGCCGTGGTCGTTCGCACTGTCGGCTCGGCATGGGCCGGTATGGGGGAGAGCGAGGTCGAAGCTGCCCGCACGCTCGGCGCCTCTCCCTTGCGGGCACTCCTGACGGTCACCCTGCCGAGGCTGCGTTCCTCGGTACTCGCAGCAGCGTCGATCGTGTTTCTGTTCTCGTTCACATCATTCGGCATCGTGATGATCCTCGGCGGTGTCAGACAGCGAACGATCGAGGTCGAGATCTATGACCAGACGGCGAGGTTCCTGCATTTGGATGTCGCCGCAGCATTGTCAATCATGCAACTCGTCGGAGTCGTCATGATCCTGGTTCTCTTCAGCCGGGCCCGACGATCGCGATCGGATTTTGCCAGTGATCATGCGGGCACACCGCGCAGTCGACGGGCGCGAACTCTGGGGGAGCGCGCTTTCGTGGGGGTCAATCTTCTTTTCATGGGTCTGTTCCTCGGCGGTCCGCTGGCCGTTCTCATCGTCCGGTCATTCTCGACTTCCAAGGGCTGGGGACTCGACGCGTATTCGGCGCTCGGTTCCAGCCGGCGAGGGTCAAGTGCTTTCGTTGCTCCGCTCGATGCGGTGGGCAACTCGATCCGATTCGCTCTGGCGACAATGGTGATCTCGGTTCTGCTCGGCTGTTGCGCTGCTTGGGCCCTCGCCCGCCCACGCCGAGCGTCGTCGGGTCGCTCTGTGATGAAGCAGCGATTCAGCGCCGGGAGCGTCGTTGACTCACTCACCGAGGGATTCCTGATGATCCCGCTCGGTACCTCCGCAGTGACCGTCGGATTCGGTTGCCTCATCGCACTCGGCGATCCGCCACTCGATCTCCGGTCCTCGTGGTGGATGCTCCCGATCGCGCACAGCGTGATCGCTCTGCCGTTCGTGGCCCGCCTGCTCGTGCCCGCAGTGCGATCGATCGATCCTCAACTCCGGGAGGTTGCGTCGCTGCTCGGAGCAGGGAGGCTCAGGGTCTGGTTCACCGTTGACCTGCCGATGATCCATCGACAGATCGCTGTTGCGGCGGGATTCGCGTTCGCAGTGTCCCTCGGCGAGTTCGGGGCGACCAGTTTTCTCGTGCGGGCCCGCCACGTCACCGTTCCCATCGCGATCTATCGCTCGCTGGGGCGTCCCGGAGGCGACAATCTCTCGCAGGCCATGGCGCTCGCCGTGATCCTCATGGCGGTCATCGCTGTCGTCGTCCTCATCATCGATCGGCTTCGGCCGCCGACGAGCGCCGAGTTCTGAGATGAGTGTCCCGAGACTCGACGTGCGATCGCTCACCGTGCGACTCGCCCAAGGCGGGCCACCAACCCTCGATGGCATCTCCTTCGCGGTGGGCGTGGGCGAGATCGTTGCTGTGCTCGGCCCGTCCGGCGGTGGGAAGTCGACGCTTCTGCGCGCTGTGGCCGGCCTTGAGAATGTCGATGGTGGCTCCGTGCATCTCGACGGGGCCGAAATCACCGGCATGGCTGCGCATCATCGCAACATCGCCCTCATGTTCCAGGAGTACGCGCTGTTCCCGCATCTCGACGTTGCTGCGAACGTCGCCTATGGCTTGCGTATGCGTTCCGTCCCGCGCAGAGAACGTCACCAGCGGGTCAACGAACTGCTGGATCTCGTCAGGCTCACTGGTTTCGGCGAACGATCGGTGAGCAGTCTCTCCGGTGGTGAACGGCAGCGGGTGGCGCTCGCCCGCGCGATTGCAACCGAGCCTGCGGTGTTGATGCTCGACGAGCCTCTCAGTGCTCTCGACCGGTCGCTGCGGCGATCGATTCTCGCTGAGCTCGAGACCCTGTTCCGTCAGACCGGCCTCTCGGTTGTCCACGTCACCCATGACCAGGACGAAGCATTCGCCATCGCCGATCGGGTGGTCATCCTCCGCAATGGTCGGATCGAACGCAGTGGAACCGCGCTCGAGCTCTGGAGCGAACCGGGATCGGAGTCGGTGGCGAGGTTCCTCGGTCATCGATGTGTTGTGCCCGTTTCGGCCATACGGGACTACATCGTTCGGGGGAGGAGCTCGTTCGAACTCCCAGACGATGCATCAGTTCTGGTACTCGATTCGGCGGTCGAGGTCGCCGCAGTCGATGTTGGTGGTGCCGGAGCTGCAGTGGTCGAGTCATTGAGATTCGCCGCCGGTCGGTACGAACTCGAATGTCGGCTCCTCGCATCCGGCGTCGAGATCTTCGCCACTGTTCCCCTTGAAGTCGCCTCGGAACTCCTTCCCGGCACCGTTGTGTCAGTGCGTATCGATCCGCAAGGGGTGCGGGCACTTGAGCCGTGAACGAGAGCAGGGCGGCTGCGGCTCTGACGCGGTTCCCGCGGGTCGCAGCGGGCAGACTGTCGCTGTGGATCTCAAGGCTTCTGTCGAACTGGGCGCATCACCCGAGCGCGTTCGTCCGCTGGTTGCGAGCCTTGACTGCTACCCGCAGTGGCTTTCGATCGTTGCGAGGGCAGAACCGCTGGATGGAACAGCCGACGCATGGGAGATCGAGCTGCGGGCGAAGGTCGGACCACTCTCGAGATCGAAGCGGCTTCGGATGGTTCGCACTATCGACGATCCTTCGCATCTGCGCTTCGAGCGGTTCGAACTCGATGGCCGCACGCACGCAGACTGGACGCTTGACGTCCGATTGCGCCCCGAGGGCGATCAGACCGATCTCACCATGGAACTCCATTACGGAGGTGGTTTTGGTGGTGGCGTGGTCGAACGGTTGCTCGCCTCGGAGATCGAGGAGTCTCGTAAGAGACTGCGTGCTCTGCTGGACCATGACGCCGCCGCTTCGTAGCCTGCGGCGATGACGACGATCGAATCACCGCCGCCCGCCGAGTCCGATCTGCTGGCCAGTGCCGTGGCGTGGAATCTTGATCCGCTCGTCGATGGTCGTGGGTCCGATGGGGTCGCAGCGATGATGCGCGAAGCGGAGCAGATCGTCGAACAATTGGTTGAGTGGCGGGGCACCATTGGTGAACTCGACGCGTCGCAGCTGGCTGCGGTTATGAGGTTGCTCGCAGACATGAATGATCGTCTCGGGCGAGCTGGATCGTTCGTGAGCCTTCGTTTCTCGGTCGACACATCGGACCCCGAGGCCGGCGCCGCGATGCAGCGCTTCCAGGAGCAGGCCACGGCATTGTCAACGCAGGTGATCTTCCTCGAACTCGAATGGGCTGAGGTCGCCGAGGACAGGGCATCGCGCCTTCTGCGAGAACCAGTGTTGGATTTCTGTCGTCACTATCTTGCGTCGGCTCGTCGGTATCGGTCCCACCTGCTCACCGAGGCGGAGGAGAAGGTGCTCGCTGAGAAGAGCGTCACCGGCAACTCGGCGTGGTCGAGGCTCTTCGATGAGCTGACCTCGGCGATCGTCGTCGATCTCCCCGACGGTGCCGTGAGTCTCGAGCAGGGTCTCTCCCGCCTCGGTTCGCCGTCCCCCGATGAGCGTCGCGCCGCTGCAGAAGCGGTGACTGCTGCGCTCGAGCCAGGGCTGCGCACCAGAGCGTTCGTTTTCAACACGCTCATGGCGGATAAGGCGACCGACGACAGGTTGCGCAACTACGACTCCTGGGTTGCTAGTCGCAATCTCTCCAATCAGGCGAGTGATGCATCAGTTCAGGCTCTCGTGGATGCCGTCGTGGATCGTTACGACATCCCGCAACGCTGGTACCGGCTCAAGGCTCAGTTGCTCGGCGTCGAGCGTCTTTCAGATTTTGATCGGAACGCCTCGATCGCCGAGGTGGAGGAGCAGTTCTCCTGGTCGCAGGCCACGGAGATCGTTCTCGACTCCTACGGTTCGTTCTCACCCGAACTCGCCGATGTGGTTCGTCGCTTTCTCGACGAGGACTGGATCGATGCACCCATCCGCCCCGGTAAGCGCCCCGGAGCATTCTGTGCGTACACCGTGCCCAGCCAACATCCATTTCTGCTGCTCAACTGGACGAGTCGGCGCCGTGATGTGCTCACGCTTGCGCACGAACTCGGCCATGGCCTTCACGCGTACCTGGCGCGTGAGCAAGGCATCTTCCATCAGACCACGCCGCTCACGCTGGCAGAGACGGCCTCGGTCTTCGGTGAGACCGTCACCTTCGGACGCCTTCTCGACGCGACAACCGATCCGGCGGCGCGTCTTGCGCTCATCGCCGAGAGCCTCGAGGGGCAGATCGCAACTGTCTTCCGTCAGGTGGCGATGAATCGTTTCGAGAATGCGGTGCACACCCATCGGCGGAATATCGGTGAGCTCTCGATCGAGGATTTCGGCGACGCATGGGAAGCCACCCAACGCTCCATGCTCGGCGATGCTGTTGAGATCTCTTCGGGGTATCGATCGTGGTGGAGCTACATCCCGCACTTCATCGGGTCTCCCGGCTACGTCTATGCCTACGCCTATGGGCAGCTCCTAGCGTTGGCGGTCTACGCCGCATATGAGCAGCGGGGGAGCGCGTTCGTGCCTGCATACCTGGATCTCCTGCGAGCAGGTGGTTCGCGGTCACCAGAGGAACTCGGGCGAATTGTGGGCGTTGATCTCGCTGACCCCGGATTCTGGGACGGTGGATTGTCGATCATTGATCGTCAGCTCGCGGCCGCTGAGCATGCGGCTCGCGACGCCGGGCGACTCTGATCGTCAGTTCCCGGACTGGGAACTGGGTGGCCGGTACCCGGCCCCGATTTTGGGTTGGCGATGTCGGTGTCTGACTGAGTAGGTTTGCGATTCGCAGTTGTCGGCCCGCAGGTCGGCGATGGCCACGTCGGAGTGGCGGAATAGGCAGACGCGCCAGCCTAAGGAGCTGGTGCCCGCAAGGGCGTGGGGGTTCAAGTCCCCCCTCCGACACCAGGTCCACAATCAAGTCCGAGAAACAATTTGTGAAGTCCAGAACGCCGCCTCTCGGGGTGGCGTTCTCCGTCTCTGGGTCTCCAACGCCGGCAACCTGATCCGCGAGCAGGACACTCGAGCTTTCCTCATCAAGGCGGACACTGAGCAAGCGGTAGAGCTCGCTGTGAGTCACAGTCACCCGCGTCAGCCCTGATTCTGGTCTCCGAGATAGGACCGCAGTTTCGTTCCACGGCTGACCGCCAGTCGTCCGGCAAGACGGGTCCCGGACCAGAACACCAATGCCGCCACTGGTAGCGCAACGGCAAACTCAATAGTTGAGACGAAAAGGTGGATCGGGCCGTCGAGATCCGGTGAATGGAACAACTTCCAGACGATGGTGATCGGAGCGAGCGAGGCGAGCGTCAGCACGGGGATGACCGCGTATGGCGCGACGACGAGCGCAGCCCATCGCAACCACATGTGCCGACGATTGATCGGGGAACTGAAGCGCTGTCGAAGGGGGATGGGGTGGTAGGGCCAGATCACACCGACCATGCATCCGTAGGCCATGGAAGAGAGGGGGACGATGATCACCCAGACCGTGGCGATGACCAGCGATGACCACACGCCGGTTAGGAGGCCGACGGCGATGGCAGTTGTCAACACCGTCGGCGTGACGATCGACCACAGGACGATCTGTCGGGCCCGCAGCAACTGTGTGACGGCGACGGGATCGTCGAGCGCTGCGATCATCGGAACAGGATCAACGGCCAACTGATTCGTGGCCGGGACGTCCGCGATCATCCAGACGCCGAGCACGATCGGGTAGACGGCGATGCCATGGACGGTGAAGAACAGGTCGTAGATGGTGACCGGCGCGAAGAACCACAGGATGCTGAAAAGGGCGCCGTTCCCGGCGAAACATGTGAGCACCTCGGTCGGACTGGCCCGCAGCCGGGTGAACTCAATGTGGACCGCTGTTCGCAGGCTGGCCGGGAGCAGGGACCCTTGGGGAAGTTCCGCCTCATTTGCGCCTGGCTGCACGCTCCAAGTTTCCCACATCGCTTGCTACGCGACCGGTTTTGTCTCTCGAAACTTTTGACACTCCGAGGGAGCTGTTTCGGAATGTTCAGTGTCGGAGAACCCCGTCGCGAGGAGTCCACTTCCGAGTGAGAGAGTGATGATAATCAATTTAGAGCTTCATATATGATGTCGGCAGCGAGTCACCTGAGCCTTGGAGCAGAGCACATGCGAACCCCCCGCCGCACCACCGTACGAAGCCGATTCGGAGCGATGTTCGTCGTTGCGAGCATGATGTTGGCGAGTCTGGCTCTGGCGCCGGCTGCATCGGCGACTACTGCTGTCCGGCATCCGTTGTCGTTCTTCGCCGGTACAGGAGTGTCCGGCGCCCCGACCGCTGGTACGGCATCAAGTTCCAAGTTGAACGCGCCGAGCGGTGTTGCGGTCGATTCCAGCGGGAACGTGTACATCGCCGATTACAGCAACAACCTGGTCGAGAAGGTCACCCCTGACGGGACGTTGTCGGTGTTCGCGGGCAACGGTCTCACCGGAGCTGCGACAGCGGGTGCTGCGACCAGCTCGGCGGTGGACAGGCCGAACGCTGTTGCCGTTGATTCGAACGGAAATGTGTTCATCGTTACCCCGCAAAGAAACCGGGTCCTGAAGGTGACCTCGGACGGAACGTTGTCGGTGTTTGCCGGGAATGGATCGAGCGCACGCCCGACACCCGGCCCGGCGACAAGTTCTGGTTTGCCCTCCCCGCAAGGCGTTGCCGTGGATTCGATCGGCAACGTGTATATCGCCGTGGCGTACAAATACGTGGTCGTGAAGGTGACGACCGAAGGGATCTTGTCGGTGTTTGCCGGCACCGGCGCCTCGGGAACACCCACAGCGGGTGAAGCGACAAGTTCGCCGCTTGGGAGTCCGTCCGGAATCGCCGTGGACTCGAACGACAACGTGTACATCGTCGATCAGACCAAGAACATGGTCGTGAAGGTGACCTCGGGTGGGGCGTTATCAGTATTCGCTGGCACGGGTCTTGCCGGCGCGCCCACCGCCGGGGCGGCCACAAGCTCTGCGTTTTACTACCCGAAATCTGTCGCCGTTGACTCGGCTGGCAACGTCTACATCGGTGACCTTGGGAATTACGTCGTCGAGAAGGTGGCCTCTGATGGCACGTTGTCAGTGTTCGCCGGCACCGGTGTCTCGGGCGCCGCAATCGCTGGTGCGGCGGCGACGAGTTCCAGCCTGAAGAACATCGAAGGTTTGGCGGTGGATTCCACCGGCAATGTGTATATCGCCGACAACATAAACCACGTGGTCGCAAAGGTGAGCGTCGGTTCGACTGTCGGTATTCCCGGCGCCCCAACCTCGCCGGTCGCCACCGCAGCGTCCTACGCGAGCTGGGGCGGCTCTGCTGCGGTGTCCTTCAATGCTCCGACCTCGAACGGTGGCGGCGCCATCACGAACTACCGGGTGACCGCCACTAATGTCACCGACGCTGCTCGAGGCGGACAGACCGGTACGGGCGCCTCAAGTCCGGTCTACGTGCCCGGACTGGTCGTCGGCGACACGTACACCTTCACCGTGGCAGCCACGAACGGCGACGGTAACTATTACGGCGCAGAATCTGCCGCAAGTGACTCGTTCGTCGCGGTCGATCCCGAGCGCGGTGACGGCAAACTCCTTTTGGTCGCCGGCATCCCTGGAGTGAGAACCTCCTCCGCTCTCGGCGTGCCACTCGCCACAGCATTGGGTCGGCCCACCAGTGTGGCCATCAGTCCGAGCGGCGATATCTACTACGCGACCGCGAATGAGGGTGGAAATGCAGGGGTGTACAAGCTCACTTCCGGAGGCGTGCTTTCTCGCTTTGCCGGAAACGGGAACTTTGCCTGCCCCACCGGCGCCGGTTCTGCGCTGTCGAGCCCGGTGACGAATTACGGCGAGGGCACCCGGATGGCCTTCGATTCGAAGGGCAACCTTTACGTCCCGATCGCGACATACATCTGCAGCATGGTCGTGAAGATCACGCCATCGGGTGATCTCTCGATCTTCGCCGGCACCGGATCAGGCGGCTCCGCAACCGAAGGCTCGGCAACCTCCTCCAGGTTGAACCAGCCCTACGCCGTGGCGGTGGACTCCGCTGACAACGTCTACATCGCCGACACGGGGAACAGCCGGATCGAGAAGGTGACGCCGGAGGGGCAGTTGTCATTCTTCGCCGGGACGGGCTCCTATGGCGCCCCGTCGCCCGGGTTGGCAACATCCTCGAGCTTCCAGAGCCTGGTCGGGATTACGGTTGACCCGTACGACAACGTGTTTGTGGCCAACAATTCGAGGGTGTTGAAGATTTCGCCCTCGGGTGATCTCTCGTTCTTCGCCGGAACAGGTTCAAGCGGGACGGCGATTGAAGGGGCGGCGACCTCGTCGAATCTGATTCGTCCTGTCGGTCTTGTCACCGATGTCAATGGAAATCTGTATATCGATGACATGGGAGACAAAAGAATCTCGAAGGTGACTCCGTCGGGACAGTTGTCATTCTTCGCAGGCAACGGATCAAGCGGAGTACCGACCCCGGGTGTACCTGCGACCTCGAGCCCGATCCCGACCTCCTTCAGCGTGGCAGCAGCTTCCAACGGCGATATCTACATGACGTCACGGGACAACGGCGTCATCGTGATGGTGTCCGCTTCTGCTGCGAGCACGCCGTCGGCGCCGACCTCGCTGGTGGTGACGCCGGGGAATGGTTCGACGCAGGTGGCGTTCACCCCTGGATCGGCAGGCAATGCGAAAGTCACCAAGTACCAATACAAGATCGATGATGGTGAGTGGACGGACGCTGTCGGCACCTCATCGCCGATCACCGTCACTGGTCTGAACAACGGAACCAGCTATTCGGTGAGGTTGCGTGCGGTGAACTCGGTCGGCGAAGGTGCCGCGTCGAGTGCTGTTCTCGTGACCCCCCGTCCGGTTCCGGCGGCACCAACGTCGCTTGCCGTCACACCGGGGAACGCCTCGGTCTCGGTGGCGTTCACTGCTGGCGCGGCGAATGGTTCGTCGATCTCGAATTATGAGTATGAGTTGAACGGCTCGGGTAACTGGTTGGCACTGTCGCCTGCGGACGGAGCATCACCGGTGTCGGTTCCGGTGACCAATGGTGTGGCCTACCGGGTGAAGTTGCGGGCCGTGAACGATGATGGGAGCGGAGCAGCGTCGGCGGCGTCGGATTGGTTCGTGCCGCGAACGACTCCGTCGGCTCCGACGCTGGTGAGTGCGACGCCGGCTGATGGTTCGGTGTCGATCGAGTTCACCGCGGGTGCGACGGGTGGTGCGGCCATCACGAATTACGCCTACTCCACTGATGATGGTGCGAATTGGACAATGCGTTCGCCTGCGTCGACGTCTTCTCCGTTGGGGATCACGAGTCTGTCCAATGGCACGGCGTACACGATCAAGTTGAAGGCCGTGAACGCGGCCGGTGATGGTGCGGCATCGACGTCTGTTTCGGTGACGCCGCGAACTACTCCTTCAGCTCCGACGGGTCTGGTGGCCACACCGGGTGATGGGTCTGTTGAGGTTGCGTTCACACCGGGTTCTGACGGTGGTGCGGCGATCACGAATTACAAGTATTCGATTGATGATGGTGCGAGTTGGACGACGCGTTCTCCGGCGGCAACGACCTCGCCGATTTCGATCAGCAGTCTGTCCAATGGCACCACCTACACGATCAAGTTGCTGGCTGTGAACGCGGCTGGTGATGGCACGGCTTCGTCGTCGGTGTTGGTGATGCCGTCGGCGGTGGGTGTGGTTTGGACGTCGCGAACTGCGGCGTCGGTGGCGACCTGGTCGTCGGTTGCCGGTGGCAATGGTGTGTTCGTTGCTGTTGCGTCTGATGGTGCGGTGATGTCGTCTGAGGATGGTGTTGCGTGGACATCGCGTAGTGCTGCTGTGTCGGGTGCGTCGTGGGTGTCGGTTGCGGCCCGCGCATCAGATGGCCTGTTCGTTGCGGTTGCGATGGATGGTTCGGTGATGACTTCTGGTGATTGTGTGACCTGGGTGTCACGGACCGCGCCGTCTCAGATGTGGATGTCGGTGACGTCACGTTCGCTTGATGGGTTGTTTGTTGCGGTGGCGATGGATGGGTCGGTCATGTCATCTGTTGATGGTGTTGCTTGGACCAGTCGTACGGCAGCTTCGTCGAGTGATTGGTCGTCAGTGACCTCGCGTGGCACGGATGGTTTGTTTGTTGCTGTTGCGATGAATGGTTCGGTGATGACCTCTGTTGATGGTGTGACCTGGGTGTCACAGACCGCGACGTCATCGAGTAGCTGGTCGTCGGTGACGGCGCGTTC
>Ga0114972_10001034_pt1 | contig 20952 bp, 10 predicted proteins | sample M_140807_EF_Meta_FD_87354 | JGI IMG/M metagenome (GOLD analysis project Ga0114972, IMG submission 87354) | Freshwater microbial communities from Lake Montjoie, Canada to study carbon cycling - M_140807_EF_MetaG | ecosystem: Environmental > Aquatic > Freshwater > Lake | place: Lake Montjoie...
CTCCCCCAGGCCTGGGCCGTAGGCCTGGGGGCCCTTAGGCCATGGCTGGTTCTGCTGTAATAGCCACAGCTCTGCAACCGATCCATGGGAATTGCCCTCTATCTCGTTTTGGTGGCCTCAGGCCTGGCCGCAGCCATCGCCATTACCAAGGTGCTGAAGGGAATCAAGCTGATCTGAGCCCCTAGCTCACTAGGGCCAGCTGGCGGCGGCCGCGGCGCAGCAGTTCCATTAACGCCAGGGCTGTGCCCAGGGAGCCCAGCAGCCCAAAGGTGGGGCCCAGCCCCCACCGCATGGCCAGCCCGGCGGCAATCAGGCCGCTTAGGCCCCCACCGCCAAGAAAAGCGATTTGGCTAAGGCCAGCCATGCGTCCGCGCAACACCTGGGGGGCTGCCACCTGGGCAATCAGGTTGCAGCCGGAGAGCAGGGCGGCGGTGCCGGCCCCGATCAGGAAGGCCATCGCCAAACTCCACAGCGCCAGCCCCTCCCCCTGGGCCATGCCCATCTGGGCGAGGGCGGTGACCAGGCCACTGCCCCCAAGGAGCAGCCCAGGCCTTTGGCTCAGCCATTCGCTGTTGCGTTGCAGCACCAGGCCGCCGCAGATGCTGCCGGCCGCCAGGATGCTGGTGAAAAGGCCCAGGTCTTGGGGGCTGGGGCCCACCAGGTGGGCGGCGATTAACGGCGCCAGGCCGGGATGGAAGAAACCCACCAAACAAAACAGGCCGGTGAAGCGCAGCACATGGCGCAGGTCTGGGCCACAGTTGCGCCAGGCGGCCCCCAGGCTGGCGCTTGCTCCCCCCTGGCTGCGTTGTTCCTGCTCCCGGTGGGGTCTCAATAGCCACACCACCGAGGCGATCGGCAATAGGTAGGTGGTGGCATCGAGCAGCAGGGCCATGGCCGGGCCGGTGAAGGCCACCAGCGCGCCGCCAATGGGGGGTCCCACCAATTTCCCCACGTTGAACACCACGGAAAAACTGGTGAGATAAGGCCCCAGTTCCTCGGGGCGGTTTACCAGGAGTGCGCAGTACTTATTGCGGGCGGTGAGTTCGTAGGCGCTGGCCAGCCCCACCACCAGGGTGCTCAGCAACAGGAGGCCTGCTTGGGTTTGGCCGTGGCTGAGGGGGATGGCCAGGGCACCGAGGGCCGCCCCCAGCAGCAGGCCCCACTGGGCCCACACCAGCACCCGTTCGCAGCCATGGCGATCGGTAACTACTCCGGCCGGACCACTCACCACCAGGGTGGGTAAAGACAACAAAGCGAAATGCAGGGCCAACAGCATGGGCTGGTGGGTGCCATTCATCAGCACCCAGCCCTTGGCGGTGAGGCCCGCAAAGGAGCCCATGGTGCTTAGCCCGGAGGCCACCAGAAAGATCTGCCGCTGGCGCCCTAGGGGCCTGGCGCCTGGGCTCATGGTTGGCGGCTGGCGCCGACCATCGCCTCTATGCCCACCACTTCTCCCTCCAGGTCGTAGGCCGAGGCGCCGGTGAGGCGCACGGGCACCAGGGTGCCAGGCACGGCGGTGCGGCCGTCGGCACCGGGGCGCACCAACACTTCGCCATCCACATCGGGGGCAAAGCGCAGGCAGCGGCCGATTAGGGCGCCGCTGCTGGGGTTTTCCTGTTCGATCAGCACATCCACGATCCGGCCCACCCAGGCACCGTTGCATGCGGCACTGATGCTTTGTTGGGTCTCCATTAGCCGGTCGCGGCGCTGTTGGGCCACGGCGGCGGGCACTGGATTGGGGAGGTCGGCGGCGGTGGTGCCGTCCTCGGGCGAGAAACAAAACACGCCCACATGGTCAAAGCGCTGCTCTTCCACAAACTGCAGCAGGTGTTCGAAGTGCTCTTCGGTTTCGCCGGGAAAGCCCACGATGAAGGTGGTGCGCAGCACCGCATCGGGTAGCTGCTGGCGGATGCGCCGCAGCAACTCGCCGTTTACCCCCGCCTGCCAGGGGCGGTTCATGGCCTTCAGCACCTCCGGATGGCTGTGCTGCAGAGGTAAATCCAGGTAGGGGAGCACGTTGGGCACCTCCCGGTAGGCGGCCAACACTTCTGGAGTGAGGCCGGTGGGGTAGGCGTAATGGACGCGGATCCAGGGGATCTCCACCTCCCCCAGGGCCCGCAGCAGTTCCGCCAGTTGCGGTTTGCCGTAGAGATCTAGGCCGTAGTTAGTGGTGATCTGGCTGATCAGGATCAGTTCTTGCACCCCCTGGGCCGCCAGTTGTTGGGCCTCGGCCACGATTGATTCAATCGGCCGCGAGCGCTGGTCACCGCGCAGCTTTGGGATGATGCAGAAGGCGCAGCGGTAGTCGCAGCCTTCTGCCACCTTGAGGTAGGCCACCGCTTCGGAGGTGGTGCGGTAGCGGGGTAGGTGTTCGTCTGCCACAAAGCTGGGCACCGCACTCACCCGATTCACCCGTTCACCGGCCTCCACCCGTTCCAGCACCTCCACGATGTGCTGGTAATCACCGGTGCCAACGATGGCGCGGGCCTCCGGCAGGGCCTCCAGTAGTTCCTCCTGGAAATGCTGGGCCAGGCAGCCGGCGATCACGATTTGTTTGCCCTGTTCGGCCAGGTCCACCAGGGTGCGCACTGATTCCTGGCGGGCCTCCTGGATAAAGGAGCAGGTATTTACCACCACCACGTTGGCTTCCGATTCGTCGGCGCTCACCCCATAGCCGGCCTCGGCCAGCAAACCAAGCATGTGCTCTGTGTCCACGCGGTTCTTTTCGCAGCCCAGGTGCGAGAAGGCCACGGTGGCTTTTGGCTTGGGGGACTGCACAGGGGCCATGGCAGCATCGGGCCAACTTCTCAACCTAACCCGTGGCTGTTGCAGCCCCCTGGCGACGCCTGTTTGAACCTGGTGCGCGCGCCGGCCCTGGGCCAAAGATCCCAGCCTTGATCGGTGTGCTGCACCTGCCGCCCCTGCCCGGCAGCCCCGGCTGGGGCGGCTCGATGGCGGCGGTGCGCCGCTGGGCCCTTGCTGATGCGGCCGCCTACCTGGAGGGCGGCGCCACTGGTTTGGTGGTGGAGAACTTTGGCGATTTGCCCTTTTTTGCTGGGTCCGTGCCCGCCGAAACCGTGGCGGCCATGGCGGTAATCGCCGCGGAGGTGGTGGCCAGCGCTGGGGATTGCCCGGTGGGGATCAATGTGTTGCGCAATGACGGGGCCGCGGCCCTGGCGGTGGCGGCCGCCAGCGGGGCGAGCTTCGTGCGCTTAAACGTGCTCACTGGGGCGATGGTCACTGACCAGGGCTTGATTCAAGGGCGGGCAGCGGAGCTGTTGCGTTTGAAACGACTCCTTGATCTAGCCGATGTGGGCATCTTTGCCGATGTATTGGTAAAGCATGCCTACCCCCTGGCGCCCCAGCCGATCGCTGAAGCGGTGGAAGACAGCCTGCGGCGGGCCGGGGCCGATGCGGTAATCGTGAGCGGAGTGGCCACCGGGGCGCCGCCCCTGCTGGCGGATCTTCAGGCTGCCCACCAGGGGGCCGCCGGCGCGCCGGTGTTGATCGGCAGTGGTTTTGATCTGGCCAATGCCAGCCAGTTAGCCCCCCTCTGCCAGGGGGTGATCGTGGCCAGTTCCCTCAAACGCAATGGGGTGCTAGCTAATCCGGTGGATCCCCAGCGGGTGCGGGCCCTGGCCCAGGCGCTGGGGGTCTGACCTTCGGCGGCCTGATCAGAAGCGCAGCTGCAGGCCGCCCCCCAGGTTCCAGAGGGGGCTATTGCTGTAAAGCTCGGCTCCGCCCCGGGCGTAGATCACCGTGTTGTTGGCAAAGCCGTAGCTCAGCTGGCCCTGGAGACCAAGGCCGCTGGCTTCAACCGCCGGGCTGCGCAGGTTGAGGGCTTGGCCGTTGACAACACCAATGCTGGTGCTGGGGGTATCCCCCAGGAAGCCGCGTTGCAGCCACGACACTCTGATGGAAGGGGTAAAGAGGTTTTTGCCATCCCGCATCGGCGCTTTCCAGGTAATGCCGAGATCCAGCCCGCCAAAGCTGCTGTTAATGGCTCCGATGCGGTAGCGGTTATTAGTTATGGTGTCGAAACGGCTGCCCCCATTGAGGTTGAGGCTGCTGCTGCTGAGCAACAGGCTCGGTTCCAGCAGCTGGCTTTCTGAGAGCTTCCAACGCAGGCCCGCCTGCAGGGCGGCATTGAAGGCGCTACCGCTTTGGCTCAGCTGGTAGCTGCGCAGCCCGAAGGCATTGCTGCTTACAAGTGCCAGGGGGCTGGTGCCATTCACCCCATCAAGGCCCAGGGCCCCATTCACAAACCAATCTGGGGTTTGGTACTGGGCAAATAAACCAGCGCCCGCCTCTTGCAGCGTTGAGGAGCTGCTGCTGAATCCCAGGATCCCAGCGCCATTGATGTTTTGTTCCGCCAGGCGCCCAAACACCCCAGCCCGGAACTGTTCGCTGAAGGCATAGTCGAGCTTTAGGCCCGCTGCATAGCCTCCACTCAACGTGCTGGCGCCGTAGCCATGGCGGGCGGGCAACAGCGTGCCGCCGCCGGTGCCCCCCCAGGCCCGCAGCCGCCAGCCATCCCTTTCGCTGTAATAAGCCCCAGGGGTGGTGGCGAAGCGATAGGCGGGATCAGCAGTGGTTTCAGGGCCGGGGGCCACCAGCTCCTTGGCGGCGGCAGGCACCTTTTGGGGTAGAGGTTCCAGCAGGTCTTGGCTGAATAGCTGCCAATTACTGAAGGCGGCGAGGGGGGCCAGGGTGGCTGGTGAGCGGTTCAGCTGCACCAGGGGGGCTGCGCTGGGGGTGGAGGGGCTGCTGGGGAGGATTGGATCAGGGATGCAGATTTCGCCGCCGAAGGGATCGGGCACGCACCCAGCCCAGGCGGGGCTGGCCCCCAGGCTTAGGCCTATTAGGGCAACGGCAATAAAATGGTGGCGGCCCATGGGGGAGAAGCGCTTTTGCTGGAGCTTAAGGATTCAGCCGACATAAGCAATGCACTTATTAATCCTGTAATCCTGGGGACCCCATGCAGTTGAAAGATTTCTACCTTGCGGGGGTGGATTCATGCAATTCATGCAACTAATCGCTGCCCCCGCTTTGCTTAAAGGATTTCTCGCCCTTTGGGGAGGTGCAAATTTTGCTCAACCTTTTAGGGTGAATGAATCTGTTTAAAGGCCTTGTTTGCCCCCTCCCCCCCTGCTCCTTCCCCTGTTGTATCGATTCGTTCCACCCCTCTAAACATCCTTTACGGGGAGTCGGGCAACCTAGACCTCCGCTTCGATGAGCAGACAGCCACTGGCTATGGGCCCTGGCTGGAGCTCTTGGTGCCGGCGCCCAACCAGCATCTCCAATTCGGCAGCGCCAGCTGGGCGGGGGGAAGCCTAAGCGCCCAGGTGTTGTCGTTTACGGGCCCTGATCCCAGCGGCCCCTATACCCTCACCCATCCGTATACCGGCCAAACGCTCAATGGCAATAAAGGCGATCAGCTGCTGATCTGGAAGTTCCCTGTGGGCAGCTTTGCCGTTGATGCCCCTGCCCTGGAGCTGCGGGTACCGGTGTCGGTATTGGCCACCTCCCCCACCCTGGGCACCGTGCCAATCCAGGTGGGGGGCGGCTATGCCTTTGGCGCTGATCCCATCAATAATCCCACCACCGACCCTGCCCTGGTGGCGGCCGCCCAGCCGGGGGCGATTGTGCCCCAGGTGCTGCAGCTCGATAAAGATCCGCTGACCCCTGAATTTGAAACGGCCACCGGTCCAAACTTTGCCCGCCAATGGCGGCTTTCGCTTGATGTGGCCGCCGGGCAAACCATCAAGGATCTGCAGCTCAGCGACACGCTGCCCAGTGGTCCGATCTACCTGGGCACTAATCCAGCGGTAGCTAATGCCGTAGGGGCAACGGTGAATATCACCAGGCAGCCGAAGCTCAACGCTGCTACAGCTCCTGGTAATGATCAGTTGCTAATTAGCTATGGCACGGTTACTGGCACGGCGGCCCTGGAAGATCTGCAGGCCCAGGTGGGTTTTTATATTCCCCAAACGCTGAATCAGGCTTCTGGTGTTCCGATCACCTATCTGAATACTGCCAAGGGGACAGGCACCTGGGCCAATCCCCCGGCAGGTACCAGCGGAGCTGTGCAGGCACTGGATCAGGATCCCGAACCTGAAACGATCACCGCTAAGGCTCTAGCAATTCAGAAATATGACGATAGGCCGGAAACTTTAGACAAGTATGGCCGAGAACTTGCGGGCACTATTCTGCCCGGCGAGATTGTTAATTTTACCCTTGATTTTCAGGTTTCTGATTATTTTGCTTTTGGTGAACTGAAGATTGAAGATATTCTCGGGGATGGCCTGAGCTTCCTGCCAGGTACGGCCAAAATCCGACTGCAAGAGCAAGGTATCAGTCTCACTAATGGGGGGTTTGTTGATTATCTAGATAGCTATCTTGTCTACGCAAAAGATTTTAATCTCGGCAAGGACCGCCTGCGGTTTGATCTATCTGCCTGGTTGAAGGGCGCCGCCCTGCCAGCTGGTGATGATGGCATTCTGCAGGGGGGTTATGTGGCAGCCAAGGCGGGGGCCAGCCTCGGTCGCATCACTTTTCAGGCGAAAGTTGATGATTTATTTGTGGCCCCCCAGGCCGCCGGTCAAAATATCAAGGCCGCAGATAGCCTGCGCAATGATGTGACATTTGAAGGGCAGATTTATAAGTATGATCCTGCAAGTGCAAGCTTTGCTGACACCAATGTAATTGTTACCGACATAAGTTCCGAGGCCTTGCGCATCCCAGAGCCCAGCCTGGTGAAATCAATCGTGGCCCGCAATGGCCAACCGATCACAGCGCCCCTGGTGTTTGCCCCGGGAGACACGGTCACCTATCGGTTGCGGGCGGTGCTGCCCACGGGCGATATCCAGGGCATGACCTTGTCGGATTGGTTGCCTACTCCGGGTTTCAGTGTGGCCCTGGATGCGGCCAATGGTGTATTTAATGCTGCCTTTGAACCATCGGGCAATGGCGCTACGGCTGCCAATCCGCCGGCCGCCGGCCGCTTTGCCTATGGCAGTGAGCACACGGCGCCTCAACTTCAGGGAAATCAGCTTCAGGTAGGTCCCGGCACTAATCAGCTGCTGGCCAGTTTTCCAAATACTTCTGACCAGGTAAATAGGGGTCAGGTGGTTGATCTTTACTACACCGTTACCGCCACCTCGGCGGTGATGGCCGACCGGCTAGAGCAAACCAATCTTTCCCAGTTGTCCTATCAGTCGTCGGATGGGGTTAAGCACTCCACCGATCTGGCAGTGGCCATGGCAGAACGGCTATCCCCCGACCTAAAAATTCGCAAGGGAGTGGTGAGTACCAGCCGCGATAAAGGCCAGCCCGGCGCTGGTAATATCCCGGCCAGCTATAGCCCAGGCATAAATACTGATGGCGTAATCTTTGCTGTGGCGGGCAGTGCCGATGCTCCCTTCTCAGGGGGCAGTAGCAACGGTATTTTAGGCAGCTCCGCCATCAGTGCTGCCGGTGGCAATGGTTCCACCGGTGCCGTAAAGAGCGGCATTCTTGATTCAAATGTCTCGAATCTTGATGCCGGCGATCTGGTGCGATTTGCAATCGTTATTGAGAACATCGGCACCAGCTATCGCGGCGCCTTCAATGTGCAACTGCGCGACGAGTTGCCGCCGGGGCTGAGCTATGCCGGAAACCTGTCCATTGTTGATGGCACCGGAGCAGCACTCTCTTATGCCAAGCTCGATGGTTCCACCGCCACTGCCGCCGATTTCTTTTCAGCGAATGGGGTGATGCTCGCCGACCCAGGTGCCACCCCCGCCAGCGGTGGGGACGGGATCAACGGCGGCGCCATCGATGGCTACAGCGCCAGCAGCGGCCGTAACATCGCCGTGGTGGTATTCGATGCGGTTGTTGGCATCAGTGCCTATGGGAATTGGTCAACTAATGCTGGGTCGCTTAACAATAAGGGGGTGCTAACTAATGCTGGTATTCTGGAAGACTACGCCAACGTAGAAACTCCAGGGGCTATTACGTTCCTGCCAGGGGTAACCAATCTCAATGATTTGGCCACAGTGAGCTTGCGCAAGGGCGAACTCACTAAATCAGTAGTAAGTACCTCTCAGGCCAGCACTAGTGGTAGCAATGTGGCCATTGGCGAGATCGTGCGCTATCGGCTGCAGGTCAATCTGCCAGAAGGGGAGTTGAGTGATTTCAAGCTAATTGATGCCTTGCCGGCCGGATTGTCCTTCCTAAGCGATGGCACCGCTAAGTTGGCGCTGGTGGGCGCGAGTGCCAACAGCTTTAGTTGGACCCTGGCAAATCCTATCTCTAACTATTTCCAAGTTGGCAATGGAGACAATGCATCAGTGTCTCCTGGCCAGGCGGCGCCGGCCCCCACTGTCGATGGCCAAACTCTCACCTGGTCCTTTGGCACCCTAGGGGATCTAGATCGGGATAACAATGTTACTGAATCGGTGGTGTTGGAGTTCAATGCCTTGGTGGGCAATGTCGTTTCCAACAAGAAAGATACCGCCCTTAGGAATACTGGACGCTTTGCTTTTGGAGGCAGTACCCAACAATCTAAAACTACCGATGTAGTGGTAGTGGAGCCGCAATTCACTATCCAGAAATCAGTAACCCCCACTGCCGGCATTGACGCTGGTGATTTGCTCACCTACACGGTGGTAATCAAGAATACTGGCAATGCCGATGCCTTTGATCTGCAGCTGGATGATTCCCTTGGCAACCTAGGGGTTAATTTTGATCTGCAGTCAGTAACTATTGCTGCGGCCCCTGCCAGCGCCAATGCCAGTAGTGCGGGCTCAGTAACCAGTGCCAGTAATGCTGCCAGCGGCGACAGGGTGCAGTTATCGGCGGCTCAATTGAAAGTGGGCGAATCACTCACACTTAGCTACAGCGGTGTTTTATTGGCGGCCCTGCAGCCGGGCACCAGGCTCACCAATGAGGCCACTATCCGCTATTCCAGTCTGCCGGGGGAGCGCGGCACCACCGTCAATCCCACCGGCAGCAGCACCCCTGGAGATAGCGGAGCTGTCACTGGTGAACGCAATGGCAGCGATGGTTTTGTTGCCCCGAATAACTACTTCAATAGCAGTTCAGTGGCTGTTGAATCCCTTGGTTTTGCTGCGCAGAAAACTGTGCGCTTGAGTTCGGAAGATAGTACCCAGGTCGATAATGTTGCCATTGGCGAGATTGTGCGTTTCCGGCTGCAGGCCCAGCTGCCCGAGGGCAGTATCAGCACCCTGCAATTTGTTGATGCGCTCCCTGTCGGATTTGAGTTCATTGATGACGGCACCGCCACCCTTGGCTTTGCCGCTGGCTCGGCCACAGATCTCACCTGGAACGGCGGTCAGCCCCTGGGGGATCTCTACCTGGCAGCCTCTGGAAACAATACAAATTTGATACCCACCAAGGCCTTTGCCCCCAGCCTGAGCAATGGCACCAAAACCCTCACCTGGGCCCTTGGCGATGTGGTGAATCTGGATCGCAGCAATCTCCGCACCGAATCAGTGATCGCTGAATTCAATGCCCGGGTTAGCAATATTATTGCCAACCAGGCGGGCAGTGCCCTAATAAATACTGCCAAAGTTACCCGAGCGGGTAACTACAGCGAATCATTCTCTGCCCCTAAGCAATTGGTGGTGGAGCCCAATGTGCAGCTGATTAAAACTGCATCAGCGCCCCCAGCTGCTGGTTTCCAGGCTGGGGATACGGTCACTTACACCATCTCTCTAAACAACAGTGGCGGGGCCAGCGCCTTTGATCTGCAGGTGGAGGATCTGCTTGATCAACTGGGCTCCAGTTTTGATCTGCGCTCCGTGGCCCTGGGCTCGATCCCAGGGGCGGTTGATCAATCGGTCACCTCTGGATCCAGCGCCCCCACTGACCGGCTGAGGGTGGCTATTCCCCGCTTGGATCCTGGCCAAACCGTGAGCTTGAGCTTCAGCGGTGTGCTCACCGCCGCTGCCCAGATCAACAGCTCCTACGCCAACACCGCCAAGGTCTCCTGGACCAGCCTGCCGGCCGGGGGCACCCCTGTGGGTTCCATAAACCAAACCGGTAGCACCGCTGGCATTGCCGGCACTGCCAGCGGCGAGCGCACTGGCGCTGATGGTGTGCCCACTGATCCCCCCACCAATGCCAGCCCCCTCAATAACTATGCAGCCAAGGGTTCGGTAACCATTGCCACCAGCTCAATCACTTTTAAAAAATCTATAGCCCTCACCAGCGAGCCCGATAGTGCTGGCTCCAATGTTTATGTGGGGGAGACGATTCGCTACCGTCTGCAGGCAGATCTACCCGGTGGCACGTCCACAAATGTGCTGCTTACGGATGTGCTACCCCAGGGCCTTAGCTATGTGCTAGGCAGTGCCAAGTTGGCTCTGGCTTCCCAGGTGGTGGGGCAGTTGGATCTCGGTGGTCTTGGCAATGAAGTTGATTACTACCTGCAAGCCAGTGGCGCCAATACAGGGTTAGCCCCTTCCAGAACCTTTTTTGACCCAATTAATGGGGTCTGGTCATTTGGCGCCATTGTTAATACTAATGCCTCCGATGCGCAATCTGAGTCGCTGATTCTGGAATTTGATGCACTAGTGGCCAACCAAAAGCCAGCAAATGTAGCGGGTTTTAGCTACAGCAATTCGGCGACCCTAGAAGCAGGAAATCGCACAGGGGCCAATGCACTTAAGGATCAGGCTCCTGCTCTAACCCTGCGAGAGCCTTTAGTAACGCTCAGCAAGCAAGCGGATACGGAATGCCTCAACAGTGTTGAGAATCCGCTGGATAACAAGGTTGGTTACAAGTTGGTGTTTACCAACACAGGTAGCGCCACCGCCTTCGACCTGGATCTGCGTGATCTGCTGCCCAGTGCTGCCAATGGCGCCAGGCTAGATCTTCAGCTGGCTTCGATTGTCTCGGTATCCAGTGGTGGTGCATCTGCCCTGCAATTGGCTGCCGATAATGGTCCCCGTTTGCTGCATGGCACGATTGCCCGCCTGCCAGTGGGGGCCTCAGTCACCGTTACCTACACGGCCCAGCTCAGCGATGGGGTGGCCGTCATTGGCAGTCCTGATGTGCCCAATGGGGAACTCGTAAATGGTGCGAGCATCACCTACACATCCCTGCCCGGAGTTCAGGCGAATGAACGCAGCGGTATAAATGGTGTAGGCAACGGCCTAAATAACTATGCCGCCGCCCAGGCTGTGGCAGTGAAAGTGCATTCAGCCGCCACAGCCTCAGGGGCCTTGGTGGTTGATGAAGACAATCTGCCAGGGGCCGGGGGCGAAGGCCCAAATACCAGCATTGGCCAAACCAGCAGCACCAAAATTGCCCTAAGCGCCGGCAGTTTTGGCATCAATACTGCCTTCTTGAAGTTGGGCAGCACCACTGTGACCCTGGCCGGCAGCGCCGTCAGCGTTAGTGGTTTGGCTTTGGTGGATGCCAATGGTGTTGGCATCACGGCAGATGCCAATGGCCGGTTAATTCGTTGGGACTACGGCATCGTTGCCGCCCGCACCTTGCGCGCTTATGTGGAAACTACCCCAGGCACAAAAGTGAGCCTGGTGGAGCTGATTTTCCCCGCCGCCCCTGCCATTGCCGCTGCATCCACTGGCTCGCTGGAAATCAATGCGAAGCTGATTGGTGCGCTTCAGAGCCATGGCCAGGCCCTGGCCGATAACAACTACAGCCAGCAGCTTTTGGGCAGTTGGAAAGCTGCTGTGAAGTTGCAGGGCATCGAGCTGCTGCTCGGTGATGGCAGCGCTGCCGCCCCAGAAGCCTGCGACGACCTCGCCATCCCCCTGCTGCTCACGATCCTCGACGACATCCCCACCAGTCCCGCGATAACGGGCGATACGGCCGCCTGTTTTGGCGGCTGGAGTAAGAGCGGCAGCTTTGTAATTCAGCCGGGAGCTGATCACGAAGTTGTGGGTTTAGTGGTGGATGCCAATGGCAATGGATCCTTTGATGCCGATGTGATTTTAAAGGCAGCAAATGGCAGCATCACTGATTTGTTGCAGCGCAGTTTTGTGGTGGCGGGCAAAGGTGAGCTGCAGGTTAGTACCAATCTGGCGGCGGGCACTGGCAGCTGGTCATTCATTCCGGCAGCCAATGGTGCAGCCCAGGCCACCGAGACATTTGCGATTGGGGTGCGGGATGCCGATGGCGATGTCAAATTGAGCAGCCACAGCTTGGTCTTGAACACCAAGGCGTCATTTGGCAGTGGCAATGATCGGGATTTATTGGTGAATGAGGATGCGTTGGCTAATGGCGGCGGTGAGAATGCATCGGCGGCGGCCTATGGCATTACAGATACGGCAAAGCTGGTAATCCAGTCGGGCAGTTTAGCTACATCAGCGATTGGCTTTGATCCCTCGGCGGCGGCGCTTGGCTCGATTCAGTTGCTACGCAGTGGCAAGGATGTAACAGCGAATTTGGTGGATCCAGCTTCTAGCTCGCTTTATAGCTTTGCGGTAAGCAGTGTTGCCGGTATTAACGATACGCTCACATTGTTGTGGGCTGGCACGGCAGTGGCCCGGCTCAGCTTGGGCTCCACAACCTTGGCAATAGCGGCTGGTGCCAGTGGCGTGGTGACGCTGCAAACGCAGTTGCTGGCCCCATTGCCCAGCCATCTACTCAAGAACCAAGACGGCGGCTATGACGCGTTGCAATTTGATGGTTTGCCGTTGATTTTGCAGTCAGACGAGGGCTGTGCAGCCCCCGTAACGGTGTCGTTGAGTGTTTACGACGATCGCCCGGCCCTGCGGGTGGTTAACAGCACTGGGAGCACCAGCAGCACGGTGGTCGCCAGTGGCACGGTGACAGGGAATTGGGGCCGCGCGCTGGATGCTGTGGGGGGCTATGGGGCTGCGGTGGGTGCCGATCGGTTGGGCTATGCCAATGGCGATTTTGCCGATGTCCCGCGCTGGGAGCTGTTGATCAACGGCACTGTCTACAGCAGCACCCAGGCCATTGCTGGTGTGGCGGTGGTGGCTGCCGATGGCACGGCCCTGGGCAATTTGCTGGTGCAGGCCTCTGGCAGTTGGAGTTTCACGGCGTTGGCCACGGTGCTTAGCCAGGAGCAAGTGAGCTTTACCCTGGCAGTTATTGACGCCGACGGAGATCGGCGCAGTTTCAACCACCGCATCACGGTGGCGGCCGCCAATGGCCCTGCCCTAGCTGCTCCCCAGTTAACGGTGGATGAGAACAAGCTGGCGGCGGGTGATGGCCTAGGCCCCAATGTTTTGGTTAAGGCCAGTGAGCAGCAAGGGGTGCAGCTCACGGCCCAGACGGCAGCGATTACCTCCCTGGTGTTTGCCGCTGGGGTGGGCTCTCCCCAGGTGGTTGATGCCAATGGCCAGGGTATTCAGGGCTTGCAGTGGCGCCTTGCCGCCGATGGGCTAACGCTTACAGCGACGTTTAGCGGAACGGATGTGCTGCGGCTGCAGTTGCCGTCCCAGGTGAATGTGGCGGCACAAAGCACGGCTTTGCTGCCGCTTACGGCCACGTTGCTGGGGCCCCTACCGCACCATGCCACGGCTGATAACGACTACAGCCGTGCAATTGGTAGTGGTGTTTATGGCGGTGCGCTTGAGATCACTGGGGTTCAGCTGCGGGCCACGGCCACAAATGGCCAAACCGCCGAGGCCAGTGCCAATGTCACGATCCTCGACGACATGCCCAGCGCCCTAGATCTAACCGGCGCTAGCCATGCCTGCTTTGGGGAGGCCACCCCCGTGGCTGGTTCATTCCAAATTAAGCCGGGGGCAGACCAGGGTTTCGTGCAGGTGGAGTTGCTGGCCAATGGCAGTCGGCTCAGCCTGGAGGCAGCCACACCTACAGGATTTCTTGAACTGGCGGGATTGGGCCGTTTCGATGTGTCCATCGACCTGGCCGCTGGGCTGGGGTATTGGTCCTTTGGGGCGGCGGCCAGTGCCGCAGCGGCGGCAAAGCTTCCTTTCACTTTTGTGGTGCAGGATGGTGATGGCGATCGACGAACCGCCGTCCACAACCTTGAACTTGACCTGCCGGCGGCCATTGATCTCGGCGCCAATGGTGGCCTGTTGCGGCTGAATGAAGATGCGCTGCCGGTGCCGTTTGTGGGCCCGGATTCGCCCTATTCGCAAACTTACGACAACAGCCCTTCTGGCGGTGCAGGCACCACGATCACGATTCATCGCAACTCCGATCTAGTCAAGGGTCTGCGCTTTGATTCAGCGCGATTGGCTGCCATCCAGGCAGCGGCGCCGGGGCTCACCTATCAACTTAGTGATCAAGACCACACCCTGCAGGTGTGGCAGGCCGGGGATGGCGCCTCCGCTGCCCCTAGGGAGGTGGCACGGGTGGCCTTGGGGGCGCTCGATGCCTCCCGTGATCCCCTTAATCCCAGTGTGCCGGTAACGGCCACCCTGTTGCACAATTTGATTAGCCATGGGGCGGCCCAAGCAGACAACAGCTATGCCCCACTTGACTTCAGCCAGTTGCCCATTCTTGTGGATCTAGATGGGGGCGATTGCGCCCCGGCCACCGATGGGCTGAGTTTGCGTATTTACGACGACGTCCCCCGGGTTGGCATCGCCGATGACTATGCCGACCCTGGTGAAGCCCAGCAACTCACGGCCCTCAGCGGTGATAGCTACACCGACTCAGACACCGTGACGCGCACTGGCGCTGGCGGGCAGGTGCGGGGCAGCTGGGGAGCCTTGGCCGCCAACAATGGGGGCCTGCGCACCCCCACTGCCCAAGGGGCGGATGGGGCCTACGGGGCTGATGGGTTGGCGGGGGGACCAGAGCTACCTGGGTTGAAGCAATGGCAGCTCTGGGTGGATGTCAATCGCGATGGAGTCGAGGATGCGGCGGAGCAATTCACCGGGGCCAACGCCGCAGCTTTAAACGGCACCGGTCCCGCCAGCGGCCTGGAGATTCCAGGGCTGGGGCGTTTCAAGTTTTGGGATAACCAGCCCGGCAACGCAGCCGGTTGGGCCTTCAAGGCCAACAACAACGCCACCCCTGGGGCCTTTGATTTCCGCGTCAGCATTGTGGATGCCGATGGTGACCGAGACCAGCAGAGCCATCGGCTTGAGGTGGTGCCAGCGGGTGGGGAGGTGGATCAAAACCCCACGGTGAATCTTTATCTGTTATTAGATAATTCAACTTCGATGCAAGGCAGCGATCCCGCCACAATATTGGCTTCAACAAAAACTCGATTGGAGGCCCAAAATCGCATGGCATTTATTGCCTTGGAGCAGGCAGTTGCCCGGGCTGGCTATGGCTATTATACCGGTCAAAATTCACCATTTTATAATTTTGACGATAGTTCAATTAATAATGTGCTTTCTAATAGCGCGAGCACGATTGCCAGTGTGCTTGATGGTTATCAGTTGGCCGATGATCCGGCAGATGGGGTGCTGGCAGGTAGGGTTAATGTTCATGTGATTAAGTTTGGCTATATTGTTGAATATCAAAAAACGGAGTTCACTCCCATCTCAGTGGATGAGGGCATAAGTATTGCTAGGGATGTGCTGCTCACCGCCACCCCTGATTCCCTTTACGGCAACAGCATTGTGGGCAATGCCGAGTGGGCCAGCCGCGGCCTGGCGGCCCCCACCTCCCTCGATCTATACCAAGGGCCTGGCACCCTGGCCTCGAATCTGTATGCAGGCACAGAAATGTTAGGGGGGCTCACGGGCTTCAAGAATCTGTTGCAGGCCCAGTTGGCTGCCACCGCCCCTGGCTCCGAAGACACAACCCTGGTGGCGATGATCACCGACGGCCGTCCGGAGCGCCGCTACTGGTGGGACAACCGACCGGAACGGGGTTCCACGGGGTCTGCCGTGCCGCTACCTATGGCGCTGGGGGGCGATCCGATCCTCTCGTCGGGGCTCCTTTACGACATCAATGGCAACGCACGCATCACCCCCACCGCCGCTGGCGTTGACCAATGGAGCCTCACCCAGACGGCGATGAACAACAGCCTCAATGACCTAGCTGCAAAGCTTCACAACCCAATCGATCAGTTACAGGTGTCGGCGGTGGGCTTGGGGGATGGTTCAGGGGCCCGATTCCCTCAGATTTATCAAGATCTGTTCAGTAACCGCACCTTCGACAACAGCGCCAGCAACTGGACCTATCAGCAGTCGAGTTCAGCCAGCCTGCCCCCCTTCCTGGGCTGAGGCCCGCGGAGCTCGCCATTGGGCTTCACCCACATCTGCTGCCAAACTCAGCCCAGTAGCCGTGAGCCCGCCGTGACTAGTAGTCGCCAGCGCCCCGAATCGCCCTTGCACCGCTGGGTGCGGCCGTTGCTGGGGGCCCTGGCCACCGTCGGCGCCATTGATACCGGATCCATCACCCTGGAGCGCTGGGGGCTGATCGGCAAGCTCTCCTGCCCAGGGGGCAGCGGCGGTTGCGACAAGGTGCTCACCAGCGCCTGGGGCACCCTCTTCGGCCAACCCCTGGCCCTCTTCGGTTTTCTCGCCTATGGGGCGATGCTGCTGCTTTCGCTGTTGCCGCTGATCCCTGCAGTGCAGCAATGGTTGGCTGATCGGGCTGCCGCCAGCGTTAGCGGCCTTGGTGCCCGCCGCAGCGGCCGCAGCCCAGATCTGTTTTGGCACCTGGGTTTTCTGCTCAGCCTTGCCATGGCGGTATTCAGCCTGGTGCTGGTGGGCTTGATGTTGTTCAAGATCCAGGCGATCTGTGCCTTCTGTTTTCTTTCCGCCTTCCTCAGCCTTTCCCTGCTGTTCCTCCATGGGATCGGCCGGGAATGGGAGGACCGCGGTCAGCTGATCTTCCGCACGGTGCTGGTGGCTCTATTGGTGGCGTTGGTGGGGCTGGGCTGGGCCGCCGCCGTGGACAGGCCCGCAGTGCTCACTGAGAAGGGCACCCCCCCGGCGATCCTTAGCCCCAGCACTCCGGCTAAGGAGGCCCTTGCCACCCATCTCAGCAGCACTGGGGTGGTGATTTACACCGCCTACTGGTGTCCCCATTGCCATGAGCAGAAGGAACTTTTCGGCAAGCAGGCCGCCGCAAAGCTCACCCAGGTGGAGTGTGCTGTCGATGGTAAAAATTCCCAGGCGGCCCTTTGTGAAAGCAAGAAAATCGATGGTTTCCCCAGTTGGGAGATCAATGGCAAGGTCGATTCCGGCGTAAAAACCCTCAACCAGTTGGCTGATCTGAGTGGCTACAAAGGTCCACGCAACTTTTAGGCGCTGCTGTTAGGCGCTGGTGTGGATTGCTGATCCCTGCCGCTGCAGGGTGTGGTGCTGCCAGAAGGGTTGGGGGGCCGGCGCATCGCTGCGGTAGTGGCCCCCCCGGCTTTCGCGGCGGAAGGCCGCCGCCTCCAGCAGCAGCCCAGTAACTAGCCCCCGCTGGCGCCGGTCCCAGAGGGGGGCCAGCAGTTTTTTTTGGGTTGCACTGAGCCAGCGCCGTTCCCCAGGGGCCAACTCCAGCAGGGTTGCCAATGGCTGATCTAGGCCTAGGGCTTGATTGGCGGCCGCCAGTTGCCATTGGGCGGCCTGGAGTTGCTGGCCATTCCGCTCCACCCCGGCCGCCTGCCAACAGAGTTGCCGCAATTCGTTAGCGCTGGCGCTTGCCTGCTCAATAAGAGCGCTGCCCGGCTGCCAGGCCAGGGGCTGGGCGTTTTGGCAGGGCAGGCCGGGGCTGCCCTGGCTCGATGGTTGCAGCTGCCGCAGTTGGTGGGCCATCACCAAGCATTCGCTGAGGGAGTTGCTGGCTAAGCGATTTGCCCCATGGACGCCGCTGCTGGCCACTTCCCCCACCGCGTATAGCCCCGGGAGAGAAGTGGCGGCATCGAGGTTGGTGGCAATCCCCCCCATCCAGTAGTGGGCGGCTGGCGCCACCGGTAAGGGCTGCATTAGCGGATCAAGGCCGAGGCCCTGGCAGCGGGCCAGGATCGTTGGGAACTGGCGATGCAAACGTTCCGTCCCCACCGGCCGCAGGTCGAGCCAGAGCTGGCCCAGGCCCAACCGGTTCATCTGCCTCACCATGGCCCGGCTGAGTTGATCCCGGGGGGTGAGTTCATCGCCCCGGGGCAGCACCGGGGCGCCCCCGCCATCCACCAGGCGGGCCCCTTCCCCCCGCAGGGCTTCGGAAAGCAGGAAATGGGGGGCGCCTGGGTGCATCAGGGCAGTGGGGTGGAACTGCACGAATTCCATGTCGCGGAGTAGCGCCCCTGCTTCCCAGGCCATGGCTAGGCCATCACCGCGGGCACTGGCGGGGTTGGTGGTGTTGGCAAATAGATGGCCGCTGCCGCCTGTGGCAAGCACCACGGCCCCGGCCCGGATCCAGCCCAGGGTCCCCTGGTGCAGTAGCTGCAAGCCGCAGCAGCGGCCGCCCTCCACCCACAGCTGCAGGGCAAGACCCCCTTCCAGGGCCAGGAGATCGGACCGTTCCGAAACCCGTTGCTCTAGCAGTTCCACCAGGGCAAGGCCGGTTTGGTCACGGGCATGGAGCACCCGGCGGCGGCTGTGGGCGGCCTCCAGGGTGGTGCTCAGTTGATCCCCCTGGTGGTCGAGTTGGAGCCCCAGCTCCAGCAAGCGTTCAACGCAGTGGGGCGCCTCCCTTACCAGCAGATTTACAGCGGCGGGATCGCAGAGGCCGGCCCCTGCCTTGAGGGTGTCCTGCTCGTGCAATTCAGGGCAATCATCGGGGCCCACCGCAGCGGCCAAGCCCCCCTGGGCCCAACGGCTAGCGGAGCGCAGCTTGCCCCCGCGGCTCAGCAAAAGCACCCTGGCGCCACGGGGGAGCTCCAGGCAGCTCATCAGTCCAGCGGCACCACTGCCCACCACCACCACATCCCAGGTGGTGCTGAACGGGTCAAGACCGGCAGATTCGTGGTTGTTGCTCAGCGGTATTGGCCGTCGTTAATCCGATCAAAGCCTTCGTTGAGGGCGATTTCTGGATCGGTCACTGTGAAGTTGTCGCGGTACTTGGCAAACAACTCTTTTTGGCGGCCCGTGAGGTCCAGCTTCAGCACGTCATCAACGCTGCCGTAGGGGCCACCAACCACAATCTTGCCGGCCAAGGTGGGATACATGCCAGGGAATTGCTGGAAGCGGCGCACCGAGGCATTGTTCAGGTCCACCTTGCCCTGGGTTTCGCCGATTTTCTCGTCAGCCAGGTTGCGGAGGCCGTCGGCCTGGGCCATGGGCGGTTGGGCCACCCAAAGGCCGATAAGCAGCAAAAAGCTGCAAAGCAGGGAGGCAAACCGACGGGGGAGCCTGGTCATGCGGGGGGCCGAGGGGGGCTGGTAGGCAACGTTACATAGAAGCTTGCGTTCCTTTGCCCTTTGGAGGAGCAGCATTCGCAGTTCTTTAAACCAGGCCGCTGAATTGGGGACTTAGTAGGGCAAGGCCTAGGAATAGGCCATCCACCACCAGGGTGCTGGCCAGGCAGGTGGCCACCAGGCGGGCGCCCGGACCCTGGCCCCAGAGCCAGGCGGCCAGGGCAAGCATTGCTGTGGCGAAACAGCCCAGCACTAACAGATGTTCCGGTGCCAGCGCCTGGCTGGCCGCAGCCGCCAATAGGGCGCCCGCCTGGTCAGGGTTGGCTTGCAGCACGGCGGGCCAGAGGGGCATAAGGCCGCAGAGGGCCATGGCGGCATCTGTGCAGGCTGTGCCCAGCAATGCCCCCAGATAAAACTGTCCGGCCCGGCGCCAGGGCCCCCAAAGACCTGCCAGCGCCAGCGGTAAAGCAAATGCTTCCACCGGTAGGTGCCAAAGGGGATGCAGGCGCAACCAGCCCCAAAACAAACATCCGGCCAGCCAGCTGCCACTAAACCCCACCAGCAGCGCCCCTGTTTGGCCCTTTTGCCAAACCCCCCATCCCAGCAGCACAAAGCTAAAAAGCAAAGCCGTTAGCGGCGAAAGACGCACCCAGGGGGCCTGCACAAACACCGGCAGGCTTACGAGCAGCGCGCCCCCCAGGGGAAGGGCGATGCCTTCAACCCAGGTCAGCCGAGGCCAGCGGGGGGCTGAACCAGGGGCGGGGGGGGCGCTGAAGCTAAGCAACGGACAATTGTGAACAAAGGTGCACAACCTTAAAGGCTGCACCCCTTGGCCCGGGGGGAATGTGCCGCTTAAGGTCTGGCCCTTGGCTGAAATTCCTTTGGATTCCTCCCCTGTTTTGACTCTCATGGAGGCCTGCTGGCGCACCCTCGTGCTTGGGGTGGTGCAAGGCCTCACTGAATTTCTGCCGATCAGTAGCACCGCCCACCTGAAGGTGGTGCCGGTTTTGCTGGGGTGGGGCGATCCAGGGGTGGCGGTTACCGCCGTAATCCAGCTGGGCAGCATCGTGGCTGTGATTGCCTATTTCCGCCACGACCTGGCGCGGGTGCTGCGGGGGGTCGGAGGGGCCCTGCGCCAGGGGGATTGGCAGCATCCCGACGCCCGCCTAGGGGTGGCCATTGCCATTGGCACCCTGCCGATTGTGGTTGCGGGCCTGGCCATCAAAGTGCTTTGGCCTGGTTACGAAAGCTCGCCCCTGCGCAGCCTTACTTCCATTGGCATTGTTTCGATTGGCATGGCCCTGGTGCTGGCCCTGGCCGAACAGCTTGGTAGGCGCCGCAAGCTGCTCCCTGCGGTGCAGGGGGTTGACGGCCTGATTGTGGGCCTGGCCCAGGCCCTGGCCATCGTTCCTGGTGTGTCCCGGTCTGGCAGCACCCTCACGGCGGCCCTGTTTGTGGGCTGGCAGCGCTCCGACGCCGCCCGCTTCTCTTTCCTATTGGGGATTCCGGCCATCACCCTGGCGGGCCTCGTGGAACTGAAGGATGCCCTCAAGGCCGGCTCCGTTTATGGCCCATTACCCCTGTTGGTGGGCATCATTTCGGCGGCTGTGGTGTCTTGGCTGGCGATTGCTTGGTTGCTCAAGTTTCTGCAAACCAACAGCACCTGGCCATTTGTGATCTATCGCTTGCTATTTGGCGCCCTTTTGCTCGGCTTGGTGCTGGGAAACCCC
>Ga0114972_10001035_pt1 | contig 20946 bp, 15 predicted proteins | sample M_140807_EF_Meta_FD_87354 | JGI IMG/M metagenome (GOLD analysis project Ga0114972, IMG submission 87354) | Freshwater microbial communities from Lake Montjoie, Canada to study carbon cycling - M_140807_EF_MetaG | ecosystem: Environmental > Aquatic > Freshwater > Lake | place: Lake Montjoie...
CATTTGGCAGGATCCGGCTTGCAACCCCAATCAGCGGCGGATCGTATTGATCCAATACCGACCAAAGCTCCCGGCGAACCTCTCGGCTCAATGCATCCGTGACGAGCTGTACCTCTTCAGCAGCCTTAGGCAAAGACTGAAGTTGCTGCATAACTTCTCCCTTGATGCGCCAACCTCGATCAACCCAGATTTGGCGAATCAATGCCGCAACAAGCGTGCCAAACTTTAAGTTGCCCTCCTCGGCCAGCCAGCAAGCCAATGTCAACAGTTTTCGTGCTGACCGTTCGTCAATTCCCGTATCAACGATCGCAGCGCTCGCCGTGACAATCGCCTTCTTGCGATGCCCAAGTGCCCACTGATTCTCCGCCAATTCAGACTGCACCCACCATTCTCGACGCGTCCATAGCAGCGCCACGAGCGCCTTCATCGCCTCCTCGCGACGACCCATCCCTGTCAGTGCTTGCGCGCGGCGATATCCAAGCGTGTAAGCAATCTGATGGTGCAGACCCGCGCCCTGGCCCTGCTCACAAAAAACCACTGTTTCTTCCCATCGCTCAGTCAGTATGAGTGCTTTCGCTCTGAGTTCGTACCAACGCTCGCGTGCCGATGCCATCTCATCGCCGCTCTGGAGCGTGACACGCTTTGCAGCCAACTGCTTTGGATCGAGAAGGTCAAGCAACTTAACAACTTCAGCTCCCCTACTAGCTTCAAGGCCAAACTTCGCCGCCTTCAAAGCAGCAATCACAAATGGGGATGGCTCCTCAAACAAGTCCAGACCCCCGGAAACCAATGTCCTATGAATCTTTGTCGCGGCATCAAACAGCAGATTGGCATCCTCAACCTGAGCGACATCCCGATCCCACAAACACCAACTTGCCAGACCAAAGATGGCCATTCGCTGCTTGGATATCCATTCCTGAGATTGGCCGACAGTCTCGATGCATTGAGCCGTTTCGCGAAGAACATCGAGTGCACGAGAGAATTCCGCCGTCCTTCGAAGCGCCTTTCCCAACTGGAAACCAACCCACACTCTCGCGACGGTCTTGGGAGACCTGAAGGCCGGCTCCAAAGTCGCGATGGCTTCCTCGAATCGACCTTCTTCGATCAAACGCTTGCCAATGGCAAGCGGACTCTGTTCACTCATTGCTGGCCCCCTTCTGGATCAGCCTCCCAAGCCGCTCGGAAAGCTGTTCTGGAACGTCAACTCGCAGAAGGCTAGTGGTCTGCCCACTCCCGTTGAAAGTAACTCGTACAACCGCAGCCCCGGCTGAGAGATCGCTCTCGTCGATGACTGCCAACCGGAACGCGTACTGCTCAAACTGGACCCGCATCGACAACTTCTCAACTGGGGCAGCTGCGCGGAATCGATCCAAGACTTGTGTAATGCCCGCTGCGACGCCTTCGGGAGTTTGTGACGACTGCGACAGCCACCACCGCGCCTGCATTTCGCGCAAACTGATCGTCGGCTGCGGAATCATGGCACCGTCCCAAGTGACCTCACTGGGCTGACCATCACTCTTGTACCGCACATCAAGTCGGCCTTTGAAGGAGCGATCGTTCCACAAAAAGCGAAGCAGATATGAATGGTTCGACAGCTGCGGCGCTGGCCAACCGCGATCTGCGAGGGCACTCAAGACGAGGCCCTCGAGGGTTTGTGGGGACTTGCCGCCTACAGACCCAGGCATGACCGATCCTTCAACAGCCGGGGCCACTTCTCGCAGGAGCCCCTCGCCAGCAGACCAGACCGGCGGAGCCAATATCGTCAGTCGCTTCTTGGCGCGCGTGATGACGGTGTACAGCCAACGAAGCATTTCGACGCTTCGACTTCTTCCTCGACTGGAAGTCTCTGGGTCGACAAACACCTCATCCCACTCACCGCCTTGAGCCTTATGGCAGGTGGTCGCATACCCGTACTTCACGCACAGGCAGTTCCACCAAGGGTCGGCCAAAACTGCGCTCACGAATTCGACCGTGCCGACCTTCAAGCCTGGGTGATCCATCTTGAACAAGATCCATCGCGCATGATTCTCTGCGTCCGTCAATGACCTCTCTGGTGAAAGCAGCGAATTCTCGAGTAATTGACCAGTCCAGACCTGCTCGCCGAGCGGGCCGGTGTATCTCACCTCCACCTCACGGAAGTGCAGATCAACACCCTTGACACTTCGCGTGACCCGAGGGCCCACGCGGTTGATATCGGCAAAGTCGCCATTCAAAAGCCCGGAGCCGCCGTGATTCTGAATAACCAACAACTTGTCGCCGACCGAGGGGTCTTGTGGCGGCCGGCCAAGCAGGTTGCGGGTCCAGCTATTCCAATCGCGAACTCGTGTATTTGTGAAGCAAACGATGTGCGGCGGTACGCGATCACTCCAGCTTTGCTTGAGCACGGCCTCAAACGCAGGCGCTGTTCCGATCACCCGCAATTGCCCACTTTCTTCCCACTTCAATGTGTGGAGCAACCGCTGCTCGATCATGCCTCGCAAACGACTAGCGGTAGCGATGATGCTTGAATTCCGTTGCTGCCTGACAATGTCCACAAGCTGGACGTCAGCCACAATGCAATGGTGCTTTGAACGCAGATAGCCAGCGTCAAGAGCGGGCGAGGCATCTGAGTCGATGGGCGGCAACTGGCAATGATCCCCGATCAGAACGACCTTTCGCTTGCCCCCCGGATGCGCCCAGAACGCAAACGCAAGAAGATCCAAAAGCAACCTGCCGCTCCCAAAACGGAGATTTGTGGATTCAACCTTCTGGTCTCCGATCATGGACGCTTCGTCGATCAGAAACACCAGGTTGCCGGGATCGTCACTTGCCTTGAGTCGGTAGTGGAAGACTGGCTGCTCTGAATCACCAGCCTCCTCTTCCAGCTCGTCGAAGCTGTAGATCAACCGGTGGATTGTCGAAGCACCCGCCGGCGCGGCTCGCTCCCCCAAAATGCGAGCGGCCCGACCCGTTGGCGCGGCGAGTACCGGGATGAATCCGCGTGTTCGAGCGTGACTGGCAAACTCTCCGATCAGTCGCGACTTGCCCGTGCCTGCAGCGCCACGAATGATCAGCACTGCCCGTTCATCCGTTGAGCCAAGGAACTCTGCATATGTCCGCAGGGCATCATCCTGAGACGGGGTCGGGATGAAATCGGGCGCGCGGCCGCGGTCAGACATGAGATGCCTCCAACTTGGTCGCTGCCTTCACGCCATCGACGAGTTCTTCAAACAAGCTCGAGAATTCCACAAGAAGGCGATCGCGCTCGGCGTAGGGCTTCAGGGGTCGTACTGCTTGCGCAAATAGCAACCTACCGTCGGCCATTCTCTCTGGAATTTGCTCGCGGACAGCCCGCACCTTCCCAGCCAACCCAATTTCCACAACACCTTCGCACTCTTCAAGAATGCGGAGGGCTGCGCTCCACGAGTCGAGTGCTCGCCCAACTTCCGTGTCCCAACAAGCGGCCGCGCCGCGCAAATGCGTGGCGAATTGGCTGTACCTCGCACCAACCAACTGTTCCCAATCAACTTCTTGAATGACACGAATGATGTGCCTCAAAACAGCGTGGGCAGAAGCCGATGAGTCAACTGCCAAGACTGGACCCCGCAGCCACATTTTGACGACTGGCGAGACACTCTCGCCGCGCACGAGCTTGTCGTACCCGCACTGCACGCACCACCACGCGGCCGAGAGCGCAACATCGCTTGTCTCAGAACACAGACTCGTTTCAATGAATCGCTGCACACTCGGTTCACTTTGGAACGCGTGGAACAGGTCGATGATTCGGGCTGTTCCGAGCCACGACTTCCTTGTCCAGTGGACTCCTCTCTTGATCGCTGAGTCATTGATTCCCACAACTGCCTTCCAGCCCATCCAAGCAAATGCCAAGTCTGCCTGTAGCGTGTCACGCTTCGTCTTATCTCCAAGAGCCGCTCTGTCGAGCAAATGCAGTACGGCGCCGGAATCAGCGACATCCCGCGGCTGCAGCGCCAGAACATCAAGCAAGTTTGCCAAGATCGACTCATATCCGGCGTGTTTCGCCATCGTCTTCACAAATGCTTCGCACTGATCGGCAGTCATACCTCGGTAGCGCTTCAAATATCGCACCACATTTGGCAGATAGCCCATGCCGTCGGTCTTTTCCAGGAATCGGATGCAAGCGGCGGCCAACTCATGGTCGGGCTCCGCCTGCCCAAGCAAATACTTCAATCGAGTCGGCGACTGCACGGGCGCCTCGCCCTTCTCGACCTCCTTCGGCAGCATCGCCAAGTCCCGATGGAGCCGTTGCCGCAGACGTACTTGATTCACTCGCCAGGTTTCCCCGAATTCCTCACGCGGATTGCTGATCGACTTCAATGACTGCTCCAACTTCGCGGCGTCAATCTCAGATTCCGACGAAGTCTGCTTCGCCTTCTGGGGGAACAGGCCCAATTCCTTGCACGTTCGATCCAGTGTGCGAAGCGCTTCATCGACTGCCTCATATGAACGGCCGAAGATCCGGATGTCGTCCACATAGCGCAAGAAGCGAACATCAGGGAATCGCCACTTTCCGTTTCGTGTCACGAACGCTTCATCGAAGTGCTGAAGTACCACTTCGGACAAGATCCCCGATGGCAATGGTCCTTGCGGAATTCCATGGCCATGTCGCCTAGGCGCCTTTCGGGAATCTCGTGCTGGCACTTGGGTCCAGCAGCGAAGACATTCAACGAGCAACTCCCGAAACTGCTCGTCTGCGCCTAGATGCTGAATTTCATCGAGCAGAAGGGTGTGGTCAATCGAGTCGTAACACGCCGTGAGGTCGAATGTGACGAGATATCGATAGCCCTGCTGGTGCGCCCTGCGCGAGGCCATGTTGTAAGCGCGGTACCCCTTTCGCCAATCGCTGTAGAAGCACCCGTTGTTACGGCTACCGTTGTACAAGTGGCCGAATGTTGTTTCGCCGTATCGCGAAGACACTTTGAGATGCAAAGCTTCTGCAATTGGAATTGCCAGCGCCTGGTACACGATCTGATCGCGCACGGTCAGTACGGTCAGTGGTCGCAGCATTCCTGCCGGCTTTCGAACGAAGATCTTCTCGGGGCCTTCAGGCACGTACCGCCCGGCGGCAAGCTGCTCCCCGAGGTCATGCAGCAGCGCACTGGAGCCCATTTCAAAGACGCTGTAACGCTCCCGGCAATAGGCCTTGAAATTGGCCTCAGCATTGGACTTCACCCATCGCCAAGCGACGCCCAACAACTCGTTGATGGAGCCGGACCGCAGGGAGATTTTTGAAGGCCTGTTTCGAGCCATGTCGCCCCGATGACGAGAGTCCAAAGGCTACCGCCCGGATCGCGATTCAACTGCGGCGCACAATCACCGATCAAGGACTCCACAAGCCATAAACAACCTGCGCAGCGCAAGATGTGTCGCAATTGTGTCACGTTTCTCAGCCGATCTTGCCGCTCGTTCAACCCGCCGCCTGCTCAAGGATCAAACTATGCCCTCCTCCGCCAACGGAACCAACCTCAAGATGCTGCGCACCGCCTTCCACCAGCACCCCGTGCCGGACATCTCGCTTGTTGATCTGCGTCATGCGGAAGATGGTTCGCGATGGCCCACGCTGTGCATCCTGGAGTCGCAGCCGACTGGTGACCGGCTGTATCCGTACGCGCTCATGATTGATCGGCCGCAGCATGGGCTGTGCAGTAAGCTGATCGTGCCGGACCCCTATCGGCGGATATGGGATTGGTGTATTCCAGGAATGGGCCCGAGGGATATTGCCTAGGTTCTTATCACCTTGCGGTGAACGAGGTTGCTGCTCCGCAGCAGTCACTGGAGACGCAACGATGAAGTCTTGAGGTCGTCGCGCAAGTAGTTGCGAGCTTTCCAGCCGCCCCAATCGAGTAGATGAACGCGCCAAGCGCATTGCGCGCTCAATGAGGCGGTGGGCCGACTCGACCGCAGAGGGGTGCTGACCCTGCACGGACTGACCTGCTAGCCATTGACACTCTGTTGTCTTTCAAATGGCTCTCGGCACGCTACCATTTGCCCAACGTTCCGGGACGCCTTCCTCCAATACCACATGAAAAAGTTGGCCCGCAAGGGCGAATTCCAGTCATTTCTCTACCGACCATACTCACGGGCCTTTGCTCACCTTGCGAAGGACGCGCAAAGTTCTGCAGATGCGCAGCGTGCCCTTGAACAAGTGATGTCGATCCACGAGGCGCTGAAGAGCGGTGACCAACCAGCCGTGCCAATCACTAAGCACGGCGAGAGTCGTATAGCGCACGTGATCAAGTACGACCTCGCAGGCTTTCACCGTCTCGTGCTCTGGCGTCATGGGGGTCTACAAGTGCCGCTGTATGTCGGATCGCACGCAAGCGTTGAGCGATGGCTTAACCAATACGCAGGCGCCGACTTTGCTTTTACAGTCGACGGTACTGGAAGAATTCAGGATGCCCAGTACCGCAAAGTCCGCAGCAGTTCAGACGCTGTCGAACAATTGGCGCAAGCCGCGGACGTGCAAGACGCTTGTCACACAGAAGTATGCCCCCTAGCGCTACTGCCAATTGACCTGCTCGTCCAGGTTGGGTTGAGTTTGGCCGACGCACGGGAACTGTGTGAGGGCCTACGGCGAGATCTGCCTGAACCAGCCCGCAAGCGACTCGTGGGCACATATTTGCCGAATGACGAAGAGCGCCAATTCAGCGTGCTCACCGCCTATGAACACGCCCGCCAAGGCCTTCTCGAATCCGCCATCATGGACCTGCGCCTTGCGTCGGGCTTGGCTCAGTGTGCCAGTGATACCGAAGACACATTCGCAGACGCGCTCACAAATTCCAAAAGCTGCGCTAATGTGGCTCAGTTAGATGAGCATGCGCTCACGCTGCTTCACCACCAGGTTGGTTCCTATGGAGTCGACGACTGGATGCTGTTCCTGCACCCGTCGCAGCAGCAGATCGTCCAAATGGAGACAACGGGACCGACGCGACTGCTCGGCGTGAGCGGTTCCGGAAAGACCGCCGTGCTGCTTCATCGCGCAGTCGCATTGTCGCGCAGGTATCCAACTGAGCGAATTCTTGTAGCGACCCTCAATGAGGCTCTGTCGAAGTACCTCGCCCACCTGCTTGACCGGCTGTGCGCTGGAGACCCGTGTCGAAGACGAATTCATGTTCGTTCCCTCCGCGATCTCTTTTCAGATGTTGCCCGTACGCGTCATCGCGGTGCAATTCGAGGCCACGATCCCGTAAGTGGGGAGACGCCCGAGGAGTCTTGGGTCGACTTCACTGCAAAGAACGCTGCACGCCTCGAAAAAATCGCTTCAGCAATCGCCCAAGACAAGCGCGCCGAAGGCTGCACCCCGAGTTCTTACATCTACGAGGAACTCATCTGGATCCGAAGCGGCTGGGGCACAATCGAGCGCAGCCACTACGACATCGCTGACCGCGTCGGAAGAGTCATTCCATTTCCGAAGTGCCTAGCTGGGCTTGCGCAAGAAGTCCGAAGCTCCTTCCCGCCAGAAACGCGTCCGACGCTGAGACACATTCTCTCCGATTTCGAGGAATACATGTCCTTCGGCGAAGTCTACGACCTCGACGCGATCTCCGTACTCGCGCACACGGCAAAGACGCGCAGCGACACTCCGCCTCAAGCCGTGAAGTATCGGTGCGTGCTCGTAGATGAGATGCAGGACATGTCTACATTGGAATTAGAGGTGCTCAATTGGATCTCTCCAGGCGAGCACGATGGCCTCTTCCTGTGCGGCGATCTCGCACAGAAGGTATTCCCGAAACATCATGATCCGGGAATGGCCGGCCTCTCCTTCAAGGGACGCGGTCTGCGGCTCGAACAGAATTTCCGGAACACTCGAGAAATTCTTGTCGCGGCGCATGCGTTAGTGGAGCAGTTTGGAAAGGACGCTGCTGTCGAGCAATCAGAGATCTTGGATCCGAAGTTTGCAGTTCGCCGCGGCGAGCGACCCCACCTCATCGAGTGCGCCAGCCGTGAGCAGCAAAGCCAGTATGCATTTGACATTGTCTCCCAGCTTCTAAATGCTGACCTTGAACGATCTTCTACCTGTGTCGTCAGCCACGATGACAACACGCTTCAAGCACTTGAGACGATGTTCTCAAAGGCAGGGATACCGGCCTTAAGACTCTCACCGCGGACAAAGTTTGATGATGATCGCTTCTGCGTTCGTCTTGCACATCTTGAGGACGTGAAGGGCTTTGAATTCAAGAATGTCCTTCTGCTCGATGTTTCGGATCCAAATCGCTCACGTCATGACGGCCCCGGCGGCGGGATTCTGCGCGAGGGCTACCCGACCCGCGGCGTACCATTTGGTGAACGTTGGCGAGACGCGTTTAAGCTCTACGTTGCCATGAGCCGCGCGCGGGATCTTCTGCACATCTGCTATGTGTACAACCGTTCCCGGCTGCTTGGCTCTCTTGGTGATCGGGTCATCGAGGACCATGCGGCTAATTGGCTATCGACCCCCGAGCAAGTTGCGGCTGCCAACACGAACGATGTTGCTCGCTTGCCAAAGCCCACCCGCGTCATCCGCAGGGTCACTGCACCGAAGGCCGCCATGCCGAAAGAACACGCCGTTCCCTCAGGATTTGGTAGTGATTTCACCGATTCCTTTGGTGACTGTGTTGTCTGGGGCGGTCGGTGAAACAGGACCCTGCCATTGCCGAAATGACTACCTCGGCCGCGGTGACAATCCTGGCAAACCCGCAAACCGCGGAGTGATGGCCTTACCTCGCAAGACCTAAGCTAAGGCCCCCAACAACGTTTCATACACCCACCCCGCCACCGCCTTCGCCGTATCGCGGTAGGACTGGTCCGCCCCGAACCCGTCTGGCTCCGGCGCCACCAGCAGGTAGAAGTGTTCCTCGTTCCGCGCCAGCCACCGCTGCCGCAAGGCCTCGGGCTTCAACTCGTCGCACATGCGGTTGTTCTCCCCGCGGCTAGCCAGCACTATTGAAGGGTGAGTCGAACGGGTAGCGCGCCCACGGGATGAAGTGGTCCACTTCGCCGGCATTGGGGCCGGCCACGCTGAGACGCTGATTGGTGTAGAAGCAGCGGCCGCCCTGAAGAGCATGCAGGCGCTTCGTGTACTTGGCAACACCTTTGCGGTCCGCGCCAAACAAGTGCTGCTCCAAGTTTCGGGCCGGTCCAAGCTGCCTGTTGTTCTCCCGCACCCACAGCGCCCAGCGCGCCTGCACCATGCTCACGATCACGCCGTGTAGGCGACGCGTACTGGCGGCCACGCCGGGCTTCAACTCGATTTCGCGCAGGCGCGCGCACTCAGCGGCCGTGGGCGGATGGTCGTACAGGAACAGCTGCGACCGCTCACTCTGCTGCGTGACCACCACCTGCAGCCGGTACAGCATGTCGCGCACCAGCTTCTGCTTGTCGCCCTGATACTCGCGCCAACGCCGGTAGTGCAACTCGTCGCGCCGCGCCTGCTCGCCGATGAGCGTGATCATGCGCGAGAGCTTGCGTGCCTCGCGGTTCTGCTTCAGCTCGATGTGCGGTGGCGAATACGGACGCGCTACTTTCTGGTTGAGCTTGATGAACTGGCGTCTGATCTGATCAATCGGCAAGCGAAGCGGAGATCTGCGGCCTTATGACTCAGTCCGGCTGGGCACGGACATAAAACTTCGCTGGTCTGAACTAGTGGGCTAGACCCGTGAAATCGGCTAGAGTGCGTAAATGCCAAAGGTTGCGCTGCCGACAATTTCCTCGTTTGAAATCGACTGCGAGGAGTTCTGCATACCGAAGACAATCATTCCACCCGATGTTGCAATATTTTTTGGCCATAACGGTTGTGGAAAGACATCAGTGCTCCGAGCAATTGCAGCCGCACTGAGCATGATCAGTATCGGTGTCGAACGCTTAAATCAGCACCTCGACGCTCTTGGTAGCAACGATGCTCCAGTTCAGGATGATGATGTAAAGATCGCGCTCCCAGAAATAATGGAACGCCGGACGTCGGAGGCAGACGACGCGCGTGGCATGTTTCCACCACATGTAAGGAATATTCGGCTCGGCTTTAGTTCAGGCTTGATGATTCATGCCACGGTTGGCAAGTCCGCGAAACAAAGGCCTTCAAATACAAAGTGGGTCGCGCGGCTTGGATCAGCTGAAATCAACTTTTCGATCATCGAGATCCGCAAAAACGCCCCGAATCAACGTGCAGAATGGGTTCTCGTGATGACGAAACAAGACTATAGGCATGCTCGCGAAGCCCGATTAGATTTCGCCGCCCACGCCGGCGCTACCGAATCGCACCAACCCACGTTATTTGAAGCCTTATCTGAACTGCGAGACCGCTGCATTGAAGTAGTTTTCGCATCGACCAGGCGCCTTTTGATGCAGGTTTCACCCACCGTCGAAACACTGAAACGCTACGACGGAGTGCTGTTCTCGAAACAAGAGACCGAGGGAGTAGAAACACTTGCGGCGTTTTTAGACATCATCAGCGGAAATCAGCGGGCGCTGCCAACTATTCCACGCGTAATGGTGACTGCGGCACAAGTGGGCAAGCTCTATGCTGACTTGGCCATCGCATACAAAGGCGAACTCGAGCAGCGAAACTCACGGCTTGTTTCCCGCCTGTGTCGCGGCGCCGCTCAAGGAGTTATCCGTTCAAGTGATTATGAACGTGCCCGTTCGCTTGACCTCAGACTGCAGCAGATGCTCTCTGAGGTTGGAATCGCTGACTTGCCACCTTTCCTCGACCCAAACCAGATGTACTCTGCCACTGAGAGAGAACGGCTTGAGCCCCTGTTTGCCGAAGCCGCGTTACCGTCATTGGAGAAAATGGTCCGAAGCCTTGAGCCCCTGCACCGGCTGCTCGGTGAAGCAAACCGCATGCTCGCGCCTCGCCGGCTCGCAGTCATCGAAAAGCAACAAGCGCTACAGGCCGGCGTAGAGATCCCGGAGGACCAGCAGTATGTCCTCGCAACTCGCAGCGCTACGGATGGCGACTGGGCATCGCTGAAGATCCTCTCCTCTGGCCAGCAACATCTAGTCGTTTTACTCGCATCAATTTGGCTCATTCCGATTCCTGCCCAGGCAGATACTCGAGCGCCCTTTCGCTTTCTATTGCTGGACGAGCCAGAGATATCGATGCACCTCTCATGGCAGTCAGAAATCGCGAGACAGTTCATGCAGGCCGCGAGCATGGGTCAAAGCCAGATGTTGATTGCGACCCACTCAAATTTCTTGTCTGGTGACGTGCCCCATCGCAATAGCATTGAACTGGCCGGAACCGTTCCGCGTGACTAACGACGACTTCGATCTGGCAAGTATTGCCCCAAGGGCTCTGGCTGCGATAAGAATGCAGTCGGCAGGTCAAGTCCAGCCGCGATTCATAATTGTCGAGGACTTTGCTACGAACACCCTAATGCGTGCAGCATGTGCCGGAACCGAATTGAGGTTTTTCTACAGCCTACGGCAGCTCGGGCCTGGGCATGCAAACTCGATTAATCCATACCTTGATCGCAAGAAGGTTGCTGCTCTTGTTTCAGCAATTAATGCACTCATTCACGCAAGACAACGCGAGTATCCACAGGACCTAACGCTCGAACGACTGAGTAGGTCCGTGTGTGGGCTCGTAGATCGCGATCTGCAAGACAGCTTTCTACCGAGTCAACTAGTCCCTGGACAGAGTGTTCCGCCCCGATCACTGGCGGATCGTGAGCCTCACGATCAGATTTTTACCACACCGCTAAACGATATTGAAGTAACGGCGCTGGCTGAACACCTTGACCTGTTCATTGACCATCTCGGGATTGCCACAATGTTGCGGGAATCGTTGCAGTTGCAGAATGGACTCGCAGTTGCCGACGCGCTCATCGTTCGATGGCTGATACCGTTGTTCTCCATCCGTGCGGCATTCGGGAGCTTTAGGCCACGGGTAAGCGCTAAAGGTCTTAGCAAGCTGATCGGTGCAAACGAGATTGCTCGGATCCGCGCGCGAGATTCCGGTGACTTCGCGGTGCAGTGCGCTAGATACTCTAGTCGAGATCAAAGTTGGCAAAACAAACTGAACTTTCAACTCATTGTCGATGAAACCCGCCAAGCTGTGTCTGATCCGGATCGACGACTAGAGTTACTCCATGGTCACGACTTTACTCAAATCCTTGCGACACATCTGATTGTCAAGGAAACCGGCGCTGCTCCCGCGGCCGATTCTTTTTCGGATCCCAAGGCCAGCGACTTTCGCACAAGCCCTGGTATGCGCGCTTTAGCTGCTGCGGAGAGTCGCGTAATCACGATTGCTTCCGACTGGCTACACCAACAGGCCTGCCGCTCAAAACTTGGAACGCATCTTGAGCGCCTCATTCAACAACTTCGAAAGCCTGCCTAAAGATCCGTTTGATTACCTTGGTAGTTGCATTCAATCGACTGGAAGCAGCAACTCCCGATGTGGTTACAGCCAGCCTTTCCACATTACACACCGCTTCAGACGAGCTGGCCCTGCGGACTAGCATTAGTGCAATTGCTTATCTCATGCCGTCGTGGGAAGCTGGCGAGGGTCTCGCTCACGTGGCCTCCTCGCGGCCAATCCACTCGATGTCGTTAGTCAATCGCGCACGCAATTCCGACAGGTTTAGATAACCCGCCAGTCTGCGGAAGTGCCGTCGAGTGGCTCGATGCTAGTGGTGATGCCGCGCCGGTTGCGGACGGTGGCGAACATGCCGATGCGGGGAGCGGTCATAGCGCTTCGAACCAGTCGCGGATCTTCTTGGCCATCAGCCTGCGGCGCGCGGCGAGGAAGGCCTCATACTCGGGCACTTCTCCGTCGAGTAGTTCGATTGGCAGGCAGTGGGCGCGGAGATTCGTCTTGAGCATGCCGAGGCTGGTGATGGCTCCATACTTCAGCTTTCCGCCGTCGCATTGCGCAGCCAGCTCTGCGAAGTACTTTTCCGGAGGCCTGTCACCGATCGCGATGTTGATCTCGCTCTGCGCAAGTACGAAGTTCGCGATCTGGTTGTACTCCCCGCGGCTCTTACCTTGCGACTTGAGGTGCTTCTTCGGATAGACATGGTGGACATCACTGCGATTAAGCAGCAGGTCGTTCACTGTAATGTCGCGTGACAGAAAGCCCTTATCGCCAGCTTTGACCTGCGCGGCCTGATAGGCAAGGAAGTACGCACTGCTGGATGACGCCGTCTCGAGTTCAAGCGGCAGCAGGTTCTCCCAGTAGTTCAGATTGAACTGGGTTGAGATCGATGTATCGCAGAACCGTTGAATACCATGCGCGTCGATCTGCCGAATGTCATAGTCGATGTCCGTTTCTGGGTTGCCCTTCGAGTAGCGGCGGGTAAGAAGCGAGAGCGCGTACCAGCGCCGGACGATCTGCTCGAGCTGTGCGGCTGGAACATCCTGATCGCGCCCCCGCAAATAAAGGATGTACGCGAAGTTCAAGTTGTTCTGCGCGCCGATGAGGTCTGCCGTTACAAATCCTGCGGATCGTACGATCATCGTGAGGCGCTCAAAGTGCGTCTTGTTGATGAAGGCGAGTACACCCTTCCTAAGACGGCCAAAGGATGCCTCTGCGATTATCTCTTCGTACTGCTTGGTCTCGAAGTTGCGGCCGGAAAGCAGAGCGACTAGGTCCTGGAGCTTTCCGCGACGGAATTCGCTGGCGAAAGCGACGCGCAACATATCGGTGTAGCTGGGGTCGTAGATGTCGTCGTTGACCTCCTTCAGCCACTTCATTGCAGGGAAGAACTCGGATTCCGCGAATGTCTTGTCTCCCTTCGCAATCAGTGCGACATGGTCGGGCGACTTGGCGCAGTGGCAGAAATAGTCGATCGCCTTACGGAGCAGATTGCCCCCGTAGTTATCGTTGGCTGCAATCTTCGACATGGCGAAGTCAGCCTGGTCCAGCCGTGCGCCAGCGGAATTCACGCGGATGAATATCTCCGTGACCGTCTCGATGTCGAGGTCTTCCGCGAGTTCGATGATGCCGACGTGGTTGTTGATGATCTTGCGGAGTTTCTCGAGCGTGGAGAACACCGTGTTCTCATCGCAACCGGCATTCGCCATGGTGTACGCGCGCGTGATCTGAAGCAGCTTTGCGTCGGGCGCGAAGATCGTGGCGACATCCTCAATCCACGACACATCCTTACGGATAGCGGGGTTGGCGACCTCAAACTTCTCCTCGATCGGGTGGAAGGAGATACGGATGCGTACGATCTCGTAGTCTTCCGTAAGCACTTCGCGGCCAAGCAGGGCCGCCATGAGCGCGGTGACGCGCTGCTGGCCGTCAATGAGAATTCGCTTCCCCGCCGATGGGGTGCCATCTTTCAACCGCACGGTCGGATTGCGCCAGGCTATCAGATAGCCCACTGGATAACCCTGATAGAGCGAGTCCAGCAAATTCCGAACCTTGGTCGCTTCCCAGACAAACGGGCGCTGAATTTCAGGGATTGCGATTTCGCCTGACTTCACCCACGTCAGCAGTGTTTCAATTGGGTGAGGAGAGACGGAATAGCGTTGCGTCGACATGATTGCTTTGCTCCATAAGTCAGTGTCTAACCCGGCACCTTCAACTTTTGACAACGCCCCAGGCCGAGAGCAAATCTTGAGTTGATTGAAGCGATCAGAACTCTATCGCGCGCAGAGGCCTACGCGAGTGCCGAAGATCGCCAACGGCTTACTCACCAGATGTAGTTTACCTCAATTGCTCTATCCGCTACTCGTTGCTCCGACCGATGACCGGGGGGGCACCGTCCCACGCAGCAAGCGATCGTTTTCACCGGGCAGATTTAGCTTCTACGGGCGGCGCTCATCGAGATGAGCGGAATTGCTCATGGGTCCGCTTTTGATTCAGTTGTGACACAAAGCGCTCCCGGCGAAACTTGCCACTCTCCCCTTACATCCCCCCCCACCCCGCGCTACTCGCGCCCTTGGCATCAAGAGTCCCGCGCGGGCGGCAACCGAGTCCCGAGCGACCACGGTGCCGAGGTCAGCCCCCAAGGGGCGATGCGGCGAGCGGCGGCCAACACGCCATCCGGCTCGCAACATCAGCGCTCGTCGACGTTCGGCGGCACCCTTTGCATGCATGCGGGCTGATGCCCCTCTTCGGTGTCGTGGAGATCACGACATGAGCAACAACCAGCGCAACATCCGGGCCGCAGCATCAGGCAATCACGCCTCCGCCACCACGCAGGACAACCTGCCGAAGATGGTTCCGCTTGTCAGGCATGTACCCGACCGAAGTCGGTTTGATTGGAAGCAGTTCAATCCAAACGCCGTTCTGGTGGCTTCCGACCTGCCGCCGTACCTCATCATGGGCTGGCTCGACGAATCCAGCTTTGAGCGCACACCTGCTGGCTGGCAGGCAACGTGGTGCGCACCCGAACCGGGTGACACATGGCTTCGCATCCAGTTCGATGCGGCCACCATGCACTACACGCTGCAGCAATCATGGAACGGCGTGGCCGGCGACTTCAGCCAGTGCTGGGCCGAAAAGTGCGCGCTCGAAAGCGCCATCGGGCAGCGGCTGTACATGCGATTCCCATCGGCGTGGGACACCGCCGCCACGGCTCGGCTGGAGTCGCAGTACCAGCTCAGCTATGTACCGCAACCCGCCAAGGCGCGCGCATTCGTGGGCATACCCGATGGCACATTTCGCACGATCTCGTTCATCTCGCAGGCTCGCAACCTTCGTCCAATCAGGCAGTGGCTTCGCCAGATGGTGCACACCGCCAACCCGGCCTACCCAGTGACGGCAGAAGCGCGCCTGCTGATGCAGGTGGTGAACCATGTCGAGGGCAAGGCGCCAAGCTGGACCACGGATGCGCCGCGGTGCTTCCACCAATCGCTGCTGGACACCGGGCTGGCGCCGGTCGCCATGCCGGTGCGCGAGCAGGCGGCCGACGGCTCCGCCGCATGGACGGTGCGACGGCCCGCCTACGCCGTGTTCATCAATGTTCCGTTCGCCGGGCTGGAGCAGTTCCTTGCGGCCATCCAAGCGAGCAACGGCCCCGTGCGTTCAAGCGCGGCCGATCCGCTTCGGCCGGAGTTCCGACCTGTGATCTTTCCGCTCGGGCTGGAGACGCACACGGCCGCACTGAGCACCTGGAACCCGGAACGAACAACTCGATGCACACTGGCATTTCCGCAGCTGAGCGTGATGGATCCGCTGGCCGTGGCTTGTGCGCATGACGCGGAAGCGCAGGCGGAGCAGGACATGGCGACCATTGAGCGGGTGAGTGCGGACGTGGTAGGACGCGTGGAGGCGGTGATGGATTTTAGATCGCCGTAAAGCACATCACGCCGAGGCCCATCCTCCTCTGAGTGACAAGCGGGGGATCACTCAGATGTGTGAATGCCAATAAAGGCCTCAGCACTCATCTCCGAAAAATCAACCTTCGAGCGCCTTTGCACCACAACAGAGCAGATACTCGTAGGTCCTATCCATCTGGTCACGGGGGCGGGTTTTGTCCTCATCGCTCCCCTCCGGAATCCAGATGAGCAGGCCCTCTCGGGCGCGAGAGAGTAATACTCGATACGAGTTAAGGATCTGCTTCTGATTCTCTGGCTTGAGAACATTGTTCCACCGATGACCCCGAAACTCTCGATACTCCCATGTATCAACACCCCGGACGAAGTCTCCGCCCCAACAGACGCACACAAGATCGAGCTCAAGCCCTTGAGTCGTGTACTCGTTGGCAACAACCTCCAGCGCATACGAGGCCCTCACATCGCCCTCGGGCCGCAGATACCAGTGCGCAATCTCGTCGCCTGACTGCGCATTTAGGGTGCTACCCAGACCATACGCCCGGAGCCGTCGAGCACCCGATGAGCCCACCAATCCAAACCTTCGAAGCCCGCGCCGCTGCTTGCGAAGCCAGGCTCTTGCCAAATCAAGCGACCGCGTGACTAGCAACGGATATCGATCGATCCGCGCCGCAATCTCGAGTGCTCCATCTGCCCCTTGCTCTAGCATCGCCGCCACCCAATCAGTAGTTTGTGGGCATCGATAGTGCCTCATTGGGACTTGAAGTTGCAAGTCAGGCTCATTTCTCATGCCAACATTTGCGCTGAGGGTGACTGGCAACCGATTCGGACTCTGGCACTCTCGCGCGATCGTCGCTTGATCGCCATAAAGAGTCCACTTCGATTGCTGCTCGACTGGCAACTTGTTGAGCGCGCGAACCCATCCAACGAGACCCTCTTCACCCGAATTGATTTCTTGGCCCGTACCGAGAAGGCACACGCACACACTCCAAGGTGCGGCGCGGGACACAAGCTCAAGGATTAATTCCGGCTCTGACGCATCTCGCCCAAACCCCTCAGGTGCCTGCTCTGCATCCCATGCCCGCTGCGCTTCATCGAAAACGATCGCCCTCTCTTCCAGCAGCCGCCGGTTCTTTCCGTCACGCAAGTAGTCGTTTACATGCTGGATACTTGCTTTGACTTGCCGCTCAATTTCAGACTTTCGAATCCCGGGCTCTTGCTTCCGGCGCTCATACTCGTCCTCCGCGAGCGCTTTGCGCAAGACGATCAACAGCGGCGAGTTTCCTGATAGGTAAACAGCGTTGACACCGGACGGCAATCCATCCCTTTGGACAATCCTTAGACCTGCAAGTGTTTTGCCGGAACCTGGCACGCCCGTAAGAAACACCAACGCATGGCGCTCGTCGCGCTGCGCTTCCGCCACAATCTCTGACACACGCCGCGCGGACAATTCCAAATTTTCAGCATCAGCGCGGGTAATCGCCTCTACCCGAGTCCCTGCCATGATCGCGGTCGCAGCCTCAACAATCGTGGGCACAGGACGATAGACCGCCTCGTCCCATTGCTTCACATCGATCTGTGGTCCGGCCGCGATTGATGCGACTCGGACAAGCAAGTCGGCAATATCATCCTGCCCCGCGATACTCAGCGGCGCTACCCCGACATCGCAACCAACTTGGATCAGATTAGCCTGGCGCAACTCGAACGCCCACAGTACTGGGCAGATAGGGCAGTCGTGGCTCCCTTCATGGAAGTCGCGAAGATCGAGAGCGTACTCTTCGGCCTGCGCGCGATCTGCTGCCGCGACTTCCTTCGCACGAGTCTTAATCTCAACCGGAACAACGACATTACCGATTAGTAGGACTAAATCGATTCGCCTTCTAAGGCGATAGATTGGAAACTCCAAAAGTATTCCAGCGTGCTTTAGCCACTCCCGCTCCGCAACAGCGTGCCGCAGAGACTCTCGAATTCGCGGTATCGAAACCTCGAAGGCCCTGTGCGCCTCGGCCTGCATCGCCTCGAACCCGTCACGGACGTATCCCTGCGTAAGCCGAGCTAGGACTATGTCGTCCGCCGTCGCAAGGAACTCCTCTACCGTCGATTTATAGTAGGCAGGCATCCCCGCATGATGCCCGAGATTCGCGCGCGGATGCGAAGCTCGTCCCTTTCAACCAAAGGACAACTATGGTGGACGGTGGTCGCTATCCTCTGCCTGGGCTCCATTGCGGATCCATGAGTCACAGTGCATGCACCCTGTCGCACTGGCGATACGGAAGAGAAAGTGCCTATGCGTAAGTCATCGGGGCTAAAAAAGGCGGCAGCAGCTGCAGAAGCCAAAAAACCGCGACCGCTCGTGGCACTTGAGATTTGTGCCGGCGGCGGCGGACAGGCACTTGGGCTGGAGATTGCTGGGTTTGAGCATGCAGCGGTGATAGAAATCGATAGCGCTGCCTGTGCGACCTTGCGCGCAAATCGACCCAGTTGGAACGTTATCGAGGGCGACCTGCACTCCTTTGACGGAAGGCCGTTTAAGGGCATCGACCTCCTCGCTGGCGGAGTGCCTTGTCCACCGTTTTCAGTTGCTGGTAAGCAACTGGGTGCTGATGACGAGCGCGATCTCTTCCCAGTCGCTCTCCGTCTTGTGCGCGAAACGAAGCCTCGAGCGGTGATGCTCGAGAATGTTCGCGGGCTCGCTGACGCTAAGTTCGCACCTTACCGCGAAGGCATCCTCGGGCAACTCGACGAGCTTGGCTATCGGAGTGCGTGGCGGCTACTGAACGCCTCCGACTTCGGTGTACCTCAGCTGCGCCCACGCTTCATTTTGGTTGCGCTTCAGAAGAAGTACGCGAGTGCCTTCGCGTGGCCGGCCAGGCAGCAGGAACCTCCGACAGTGGGCCAAACACTGCTCGACCTTATGGGATCACGAGGCTGGACTGGCGCCGAGCAGTGGGCGCGGTCCGCCAATGGGGTTGGCCCTACGGTTGTCGGCGGCTCAAAGAAGCACGGTGGACCTGACCTTGGGCCGACCCGCGCGCGACGCCAATGGGCGCAACTTCGCGTTGATGGACTCTCTATCGCCAACGACGCTCCGGACAAGAACTTCCCACTCGACGGCTTGCCCAAGCTGACCGTTCAGATGGTTGCCAGGATTCAGGGCTTCCCAGACTCCTGGCAATTCGTCGGGAAGAAGACCGCGGCGTATCGGCAAGTGGGCAACGCATTCCCGCCTCCAGTTGCTGCCGAGGTCGGCGCCGCAATTGCGCGGGCGCTCTCCGGGGCTGCTCAAAATACCGAGCTATCACGCGGACTCTCTGGACTGCCGCTGCTCGAACTCATGGAACGCGGACGTGGCGTACGCACACGCAAAAGTGCTCGCCTCCAGCGCTAACGTGAATCACGCGGACTCCGCCTTCCCACAGCAGCCTCGATCGCCTCGATTAGCAGTTCCTGTAGCGGCTTTCGGCTGCTCCGGGCCTTCTCTCGAACCTGTGCCTCGAGCTTGCTCGAGAGCGTGAGTTGCACGCGTAGCCCAATCCGGTCCGGATAGGCCCAGGGGCACTGCTGACAGTCCAACTTGCAGCCAGCACAAGCTCGACGCTTTGAAACATTGCACTCGACACAGAGCGGCTGCCAGTTCGTGGCTTCATGCTGCCCGCCCCGCTTGAGCGGAACTCTGTGGTCGGCCTGAAGGCCACGGACTCCGGGGAGGAACTGTCCTCCACATACGGCACAGGAGTACCCCGCACTTTCGAAGAGTGCCTGCTTATCTTTGGCGGACAGATACGCACGCGGATTGGCGACCAGTACACGGGCTGATGACAAACGATACGCATACTCACCCTTCAAACTTCCTGTTTCGATGTCACAGCCGACCTCATCGCGAAGTTCACGCACGCGACGATCAAAGTACTTTTGCCGTGTGAGCGCAAGTAGCTCGGAAGTTGAGACCCAGCCCCGCGGGAACTGATTGCCCTCATCCCAGAGTCGCTGAAGAATTACCAGCTTTACCCCACTGAGTTCACGACCAAGAGTGGCCTGGTAGACGCGGAAGCGCATGGCTTCAAGAAGTTACAGCAGTTAGTAAAGCGACAGAACTTGCCAATCAATAACCCGCCAGGCCGCAATTCGTCGAAGCTATACGCCAAATTCTGAGTCGATTTATAGTCTGTCTTGGCTACCGTCGATGACTCGAGCGTTCGATACGCCCAACACGCGGCGGCAACGCCTCGTCAGCAGTAGAACACCAGTACACGCGCCCGTTGCAAAACAGCCACACTGGACCCCCCCTGAACGACGGAGATTCGCGGCAATGGGTTGCCGTACCTGCTCAGCCCAGCCGGTCGACTGACGCGAGGCGCATCGGACTGAGGTGATTCGGACGGCATTCCGCGCTGACCCCCCCATCACCCCCCTCACCCCCACCACACCCCATACCCCCGCCTCCTCAGCCTCTCCGCGCACCGCTTCTCCGCCGCCATCGCCAGCGCCCTGGTTTCATAGCTCTGCAGGTGCTTCATCTGGCGCTCGCGCAGCTTCACCCCGAACTTGCGCGCGAATCGGTTCGCCTTCACGCCCGCCTTGTGCTGCTCGAACCGCTTCTGCGGCTCCAGCCACGTTGATCCAACGTACACGCATGACTTGTCCGCGCGCGAGTTAGGGTTGCGCTCGCGGAATGCCCGGATCTGCATCACGGCGCGGTCGAGCTCGATCACGTACACGCGGTAG